>RCNG010000596.1_pt1 | contig 16711 bp, 13 predicted proteins | sample 2041371 | NCBI WGS metagenome assembly RCNG01 (sample SAMN09708227, study PRJNA481090) | Marine sediment metagenome, whole genome shotgun sequencing project. | biome: marine sediment; feature: ocean; material: sediment; isolation source: Sewage treatment plant 1 marine sediment (STP1) ... | reverse complement strand
AGTGATATCGTGCACGTGACCGACCTGTTTACCAGTCTGGCACGGTTGGCGAACGCTGATGGCAAGATACCCACTGATCGCCTGATCGACGGTGTGGACCAGACTGCCCTGATGTTAGAGGGTGAGACCCATGGCCGCCGTGATACCGTATTTATCTATTCCGGTGATTATCTGAAGGCCGTCGTCAAAGAGCAGTACAAAATGAATATACCGAAAGCCGGGGAGAATCCTATCATCGCCAAGTTCTATGACCTGCATCGCGATACCCGGGAAGAATGGCCGGTAGCCACCGAAGTTGGTGCATGGGGCGGTGCGGAGTTCGTGCGTGTTATCACACGTCATAAACAACGAAAAGCAAAATACCCGGATGAAAAGCCGGCTTATGGTCGCCCTTATGATGGCATCGAAAACCTGCGACCTGAGACAGAAGCAGCTGTTGAAGCGTTCCTTATTAAAAATGCCACACCGACGAGATAGGTTTGGTAAGTGAGTAAAGAGCAGAAAATAAAAGTGGTGATATGAAGCGGCTTGTCCTATTTGTCTTTAAATTACTGTTGATAACCGGTATATCATTGGTAGTACATGCTGCTGATGTCTACAGAACGGTTGATGAAAATGGCAACGTTGTGTTCAGTGATAAAAAAACACATGACGCTGAAACGATCAATGTACAGCCGAATGTCATAGGTTTAGATATTCCGGATATGCCCGAGTCAAGCACTCAGGCGAAATCGAAAAAACAGGTCTCAAATAATTCAGCAGGTGCACCTCAGGAAATGGGCGGATGGAACACCAATAATGGTAGCAACATGCGTAGAAGAGTACGGACTGAAACCAATGGTGAAGGAGTCAACCGACCCGCAGTCAGAACTGCGCCGAACGGTAGGGCTGGTGGTAGATAAGATCTTGTCATTTATTGGCCGAAAATGCTCTGTCAGCGTAAATAAACGAAGGTCCGTTCTTAAGCAGAATTCTATTGCCAGTTAAATTCATTTAATGCCCGCTTATGATTGATTTGAGAAGTAGGGGCTGTATATTATTTCAGCAAGGAATCATATTTATCTGGTTTAAATCCCACTTCGAATTTATCACCAAAGATCAGCACAGGACGTTTAATAATGCTCGGTGTTTCAAGCATGAGCTGAACGGCAGAAGACTCATTAATTGATGTTTTGACCTCATCAGGCACTTTGCGCCACATCATGCCTCTGCGATTAAGCAGGATTTCCCACCCGACTTTCTTAACCCATCCTCTAAGGATTGACTCATCAATACATTCTTTCTTGTAATCATGTAGCTCGTAGCTGATGCCGTTCTCACGCAACCAGTTCAAAGCCTTCTTCATCGTATCGCATCGACTTTCAGCAAGGCCGAAGATTTGAACGGAATGTGAATTCATAGAAGTATCCTTAATCAGCAGACAGCCAAATAATCAATTATGCGGTAGCAACTTAACCTTATCATTACGAAGTTTATCAATTTCCTGCTTAAGCTCATAGATTTGCTTTAGCATTGAAATTTCTCTGGCGATAGATTTTTTATATTGGGCTTTATAATTTTCGGCCTCTGCCCGTTTTCTGAGATACTTTTCTTGTGTCTCGGCAGGGGGTTTATTTTTTGCCTTGGAAGCCTCTTCAATCGCAGATATTAACTCCGCAAAGACAGGGCGTGACTTTTTGATACTCCCACGACCTCTACCTGCCTCCAAAGATACCTGATCATTGGTTATTCGGCCACCAGGCATGACATTGATAGGTTTACCTCTTTTCAGGCGTTCCAACGCATCCCAATAGACTTGTAGTGCATCATCCATCAAGCCACCTCCGATTTTACTCTAATTTTTTCTCTGTATTGAATCAAATCTTCAAGGTCTTTTTTCTTCGCCAGTGCGCCCACAGAATCAGGATTAAGACGACTTAAATAGACTTCCTGTACCTGGATGACTCTATCAATCTTTGTCAGCTTGATAACGGCCTTAGAGCAATCCAGACAGCCAACAATTGAACCCATTGCTCTCTTGTCGCAGGGCTCAACTGTTGTACAACCACCCAAAGGAGTTGTTTTGTAAGCTAGTTCACCCCGCTTAAATCGATTGATGGTTTCTTTGCGATTATCTTTAGTGACCGGCTCGCCTCGCTCAATACGTCGATCAAGCCAGGTGCCGTGTGCCCCAAATATCGGCTCGTCCGATAAAAGCACTTGAGCGATATAAGCAAGTGCCTGTGACTCCGGTTGCGCCTTCTGGTAATCATTGTAAAAATGCTCTTTTTGGCCCTGAACCAATTCTTTGGCATAGGCAGAACCTTTAGCATAATAGATCGCCATTTCTTCTGTAATTTGTTGCAACTGCTGACGCAGCGAGGACAGTGAAACTATACCCGACGACGAGCCATAAACTGCTAGAGATCGACGATACTGATGAGTAGTTACAGGCCAACGCTGACCTACCGTAAACTTTTTCTCGGAGCGCCAATCTCGAAAAGGATCAATGGACTCAAGTTCTTTAATGTCTTCTTTTTCAATCAATGGTACCCATTTTGTCATGAGTTGATTCTTATTTAATTTTGAATTCGAATATGGTGCAGAAGATTTTTTTATTTTCCTTCCAGCAAATCCAAGATACCCTATTGCAACAAATAAAGGATAATCTGTTGACCGCCCAATGTCTGTGCCTTTCAGTTCATTAACACCTAACTTTAGATAAATAACATCAGCAATCGCCTGTGCGGCATAAATTGCTTTTGTTGCGTGCCCACAAGTCACCCATCGGGTTATTTGGGCAATTTCATCTGTAAGCTTGGTTGTTTGACCCATAAAACGATAGTGTTTTTTGCCATGATGATAGAAGACTTCCAGGCAATCATAAGGTAGACGTCGTGCCTCGCTATCACGCATCCCTGAGAAGATATGTACTACCTGTTTACAGAACCACTGGATATTGGCTAGCCATCTTATGATATTGTTTAGGTCAGTCATCTCAAAACCATGACAATCTTTCACTTCATTTAGATAGCCCTGCAACCCCAATGTTTTAATCATGGCCTCAAAGTCAGGCTTTGGCGCAACAGTATAAGGATCAACCCCGTGAGAGCGAAGAATTGTATTTTGATAGGATAATCCTCTACCAGATAGATTATCCGAGGCACAGGTTTTTACCAAGGACAAGAAGGGCTTAGATACCGCATCAAAACGCTCAATTTCATGGATGAAATTTTCAATCAGCCCCGAATAAATACGAGTAGGAATGACGGGGTGCTGCTTTCTCTCTCTTGCCATGTCTGTAGATAATTTACTTAATTCCTGACGACTGATACCAGTCAGCAGCCTAATCCCCGTTTTTATTTGTCCAATGGTATAAAGATTACTCACCAAGCAAGAAACTTCTTTGGTTACGCCATTATTTTTCAGGGGTTCAATGAACTCAATAAATCGAATTGGATCACCCAGCAGATAAACTGGCGTTATTGCATTAAAATGGCAAAACCGTGCCATGTGTTTGAGCATGGACAGCCGAAGTCGTAGCGTTGTAACTGCATGACTCTTTGGGGAAAAAAATATCATCACAAACATTAGCCATTTCATATCTTTGATGATAACTTGATGACTGGCGCTTAGCTCATCACCCGTCCAGCTATGGAAGTTTAAAATAGCACTCACCCGAATTTTCTGATAGGCAGACATATCCCAGATAGCATCCCCATAACTGGACAAGGGATTGCCTGCCCGATCATAAGCCATCACATAGTCATCTGGCGGCGCAACACCGTATTTACCTGAATAATCATCCGGCAAACGCACACCAGATGGTGCTGTCAGTTTAACCTCAAAGACCGTAAATTTTTCTGTTTTGCTCATGAGGCAAGTCCTAAATCAATCAGCATTTTCAATTCATTTTCCCAATACGCAGAAAGCTCTTCTTCTTCCTGAACTTCCTCAACAACTCGATTCACCAGCTTCACTTCGTTTTCACCACGCTGTCGCATTGTTTCCAGTAGGCCGTCTATACGGGTGATAACAGGTGTGAAGACCTTGGCATGGTGCTCAGGAGAAGCAGAAAGATGTTCAGTCGCACTAATCACATAACGACAGCTTGCCAGTTTCCTAATGTCTTTCTCATCAACATGCAGATAATAATGCTTACAGAAAAGACAGCCTTCCGGTTGATGACAATCCGGTACCATAGCTGATTCTGAATCAAGTTGATCGGGATGCCCGTAGTCTTTACACTGACCAAGGCTATTGTCTTTTGCAGAGGCATTGATTTGAGAAGCAGCCTTAATTACCCCATCGAAAAACTGACTCAACTGCTCTGCGGCCTGTCCCTCAGTACCCTCTGAATAGCTTTTTTTATGCACTTCAATACTGTGATTCAATACCACTGCCGCCGTTGCCAGATCAGCATTTTCATTAACAAACTGGCTTTTATTGGCTCGCCATTGTCTTGAGCCAAATCTCGGTATCGCAGGATCAAACGACTTTAACAACTTATTAAAATTACTTGTTGTGTCTGGCCAAACTGAAGGGGACTTATCTAAAAATTTTCCTGTTGAGAAAAACAACAGATTAGTTTTCTGACCGTTTAAAATCCATTGTCGTAATTTAAGGTATTTTTTAAATGCATCAAGAAAGGCCGATTCAATTTCAAACAGCACTTGCCCTTTATGACCGCGATGTTTGATAACGCGAAAGCCTTGTCTTGACTGGGCAACATCATAGTTATCAGACCAAATCATTAATTCAACACCTGACTGGTTTTGTCCAGTATTGGCATAAAAAAGCTGTAAAAAAGCCTGACTTGCTATCGATGCGGCACGATGACGCTGATGGTGATGCATATCTTCGTTAGCATTTTTCAGGGCTTGTTGAGATTTTTTAATCTGCTTAGTCGCGTTATCTTTATGGGCATACTTTTCAACAATCTCATCGAATTGAAATAATTTGCCATTGGTATAATCATACCCCCAAGAACCATGGTGTAACGACTCTCGCTGCCCAAGGACATGTGGTGGCATGGCCATCTTGGTAGCCGGAAAAATCCACAGAAAATTCACATCCCAACCTGTCATTTTCGGGACTGGAAGTTGATAGGGGTATGGTTTTTCGTTCAAAACCAGATCGGTAAAACCATCAAATAGCGCCAGACACCATGCCAATACATAACCCTGTTTGGCTTCATCCTGTGGAGGAGTTCCGGAAGAGCCAGGGTTTTTAACCAAAGCCATCCCTTCATCGAAGATTTTATCGTCAAAATACGTTTTAAGGGTTTCCAGAGAAATATGTAGGTACCTACTGGCAGTATTTTTCTTGATCTTGCCCCGACGTACACGATCCTTGATATTTTGCAGATAGGCTTTGAAAGCACGTTTCGCCTGATTCCGACCAGATAAAACATTTGCCATATCCTCGTTATCACACCAGTCGATGAAACTGATAAACATGCGAATTCTGTTATTTAAAGTCAGTTCAGAGAGGTGACTGTATTGATCAAACAGAACGTCAATCAATGCTTTAATCTGAGACTTTCTTTTTTTATCCAATGAAGATAAGTCGACCGGACGCCCATTCTCCCGATCCTTTGTGGATTTCTTTGCCCGACTGAGATAACACAAAGAACCGATGTCTAGAGACTTAGCTTTCGTTTCAAATGTAAGGATCAGTCTTTCAGGGTATAAAATCTTGACACTACCCAAATCTTTAAAGTGTATTCGGGTTACTTCTCTTATTTGAAAATCAGTCATATTGTCCATTCATAGCCCGTTCAGTTATGTCTCTGAGATAGCCTTCATGCTGATTTTGCAATTGGCGAACCTGGTCGAGTTCCTGACGGTATTTTAGGTAGATTTCAGTAGTTCTCAGGCTCTCATGCGCCATCAACCCTTGTACGTGTCTCAGCGCTTCTGTGAGTGTGCTTTTACCATCAGCGACCAAACGCATCTGATGATCAAGCTGATTCATACCAAAACTGGCTCTGAGGTCGTGAAACTGGTAGTTCCAGTTTGGCTTGCCAAGTTTCTGACGAACAAGCGGTATAACCCTGCGTAGCATGAAAAGACGGACGGTTGTTCCTTGTGCTGTATAACTTTTGTTATTTGTAGGGTCGAAGGCCATCATATCCATTTTTGAAATGTAAATAGGATTTCCATCCCGTGTCAGGAAGAGATACTGATTCTCGTCATTCTGTCCGGCTCTTTTACGTTTCTTCTCAGCTTCAGGCGAGTAGGAATACACTTTCAGCAATTGATACAGCCATGCAGGGATAAAGATTTTGAATCTTTTATTGTTTTTCGTATCAATACCGACTTTGGGGCCAACTAGAAAAGGGATGATCTCAATATCATCATCCATTTCAATCCGAGCATGTTTCACTCGCATGGTTAGAATGGTCTGGATTCTGGCACCCGTGAATAACGCCATAAAATGAATCAGCGTCATCTGTGTATTTTTTAATTCCTTCAAGCAATCAATTAGTGCTTCCTGCTCACGCTGATTGAGCGGTCTAAGCTTTCCACCATCCTGAATCACCGGCTGTAATTCACCATCGCCACCCATTACTGCCTGAATGGAATTACTCGCTGTAGAGCCTTTAATTATAAGGTCTGATGTTGCAATCTGTTTGTAATGAGAAAAACCCTTTGCATCCTTGTATTCAATCAAAGCACCTTTTGATTTCCAGGGTGCGTTCTCAGGATTGCACATACCCTCATGAATGAGCCAAGAGTAGAATTGTTTAACCGTACCAATTTGACCCTTTGCTGTTGCAGCACTCAACTCACCAAGGTCAACTTTTTCCTGAAGGTGATCTCGATAGGCATAGGTTGGGCGTTCTCGTTTCTTTTTGGGAAAGTGAAAATAATCAATCTCTATTTTATCAACGAATTGTTTGAAAGCGACCAATTCATAGGATTTGCCGCTGTACGTTGTCATATTGGGATTGTGGTTAGACTCGATCAGGTCAAGCAGGAAAAGGCATGCTTCCTCCCAAGGTGACCCATCGGCATTTAAAACCACTGGAAATTGATTCCAACGGTAACGCTCTCTGTATTTCGTGCTTGGGAAGCTATCTTCGACAGGCCTGTAGTAATAGCCAGTCGAAGGATTGCTAGGGATGATTTCTCTATATTGAGCATTTAGATCAGTCTCTTTGCAGATCTCTGTCAGCTCAAAAGCAGGAAGAATTATTTTAGACGCAAGAGTGGGCTCATGACCAATCATGTCCACATAATAACAAGTAACATACCCTTGTCAATACAGATCTAGTAACGAGCGCAGTTGGCAATGCCGTATATCTTAATCATTTGTAAAGCCTCAAAAATTATCATTCACCACAGATGTATAGAGGAAAATCTTAAAATTGGTTAGTGCGCCTGCGGCGCAGAAAACCTAATAAAGCTTTCCTCTGTGTACTCTGTGCCTCTGTGGTGAAATTTCTTTTACCTAATCAATATCACGTAACAATTCATTCAGGCCAACTTTGCCGCGGGTTTTTTCATCAACCTGTTTTACGATCACCGCGCAGTAAAGACTATAAGTCCCGTCTTTTGATGGCAGGTTGCCAGATACAACAACAGAGCCAGCTGGAACGCGGCCATATGAAATTTCACCAGTCATGCGATTAAATATTTTGGTGCTTTGGCCGAGGTATACGCCCATTGAAATAACAGAACCTTGTTCAACGATTACGCCTTCTACGACTTCTGAGCGTGCGCCGATGAAACAGTCATCCTCAATAATGGTTGGCGCAGCCTGTAGCGGTTCTAAAACGCCACCGATGCCAACACCGCCTGAAAGGTGAACATTCTTACCAATCTGTGCACAGGAGCCAACGGTCGCCCAGGTGTCTACCATAGTGCCGGTATCAACGTAGGCACCGATATTAACGTAAGAAGGCATCAGTACAACACTGGGAGCTATGTAAGAACCAAAACGAGCAGTTGCAGGTGGTACAACACGGACACCAGAATCACGAAACTCGCGTGTGTTTAAATCGGCAAATTTTGAATTTACTTTGTCGTAGTAGTTGGTAAAGCCGCCTTTAATAAATTCATTGTCATTGATCCGAAAAGAAAGTAACACGGCTTTTTTCAACCACTCATTTACCACCCAGTCGCCATCAATTTTTTCGGCAACACGTGCCTCACCAGAATCAAGTAGATTAACCGCTTGTGTTACTGCATCAGAAATATGTGTTTCTACATTACGTGGCGTGATATCAGCTCGGCGTTCGAAAGCTTCTTCGATAATATTTTTTAATTCAGACATCTAAGGTTCTCCTGAAATGATTTTTTTCTTTGATAGCTGCATGATAAATTACAATTAGTGCTCTAGTACTAAATGCACACTCCGCGTTAATTATAATCAATGTCTTGCTGTCAAATAAAAATCTTCATTTCTATATTAATGTTTAATTTAATGTTTGTATGTATTGTTTGATTCGGTTTGCTGCAGTCAGGCATTCGTCCAGCGGGGCGACAAGAGCAAGGCGTACATGATTCTTGCCCGGATTGATACTATGGCTCTGACGTGATAAATAGCTGCCGGGCAGTACGGTGACGTTCTGTTGTTGATAAAGATCTCTGGCAAATATTTCATCATCAACGGGTGTGTTAAGCCATAAATAAAATCCGGCGTCGGGTAACGTTACGTTAATGACAGGTTTTAATATGTCGATGACAGTATCAAATTTATTAACGTACAGTGCTCTGTTTTGTTTTACGTGTTTTTCATCATTCCATGCTTCTATACTTGCATATTGATGTACCGGTGGCATAGCGCATCCATGATAGGTGCGATACAACAAATAAGATTTGATTAGCTGTGCATCTCCAGCGACAAAGCCGGAACGCATGCCTGGCAAGTTAGAACGTTTTGATAAACTATGGAACACGATGCAGTTTGTAAAATCTGTATTGTTACATTGCTCGGCGGCTTCTAATAAACCGGGCGGTGGATTATTTTCATCAAAGTATATTTCTGAATAACACTCATCAGAGGCAATAATAAAATCATACTGCTGTGAAAGTTTAATCAATTTAATGAGTTGCTGTCTGGATATAACGCTGCCCGTCGGGTTGCCCGGAGTGCATATATAAATTATCTGGCAACGTTGCCATGTGGTTTCGTCTATAGAATCAAAATCAGGTAGATAACTATTTTCTTTTACTGTGTTATAAAAGTAGGGTGTCGCTCCGGATAGAAAAGCAGCACCTTCATAAATTTGATAAAACGGATTAGGCATCAGTATTAAGGCGTTCTTATTTCTATCGACGAAGCACTGAGCAAAAGAAAATAACGCTTCACGCGTGCCGGTGACCGGTAAAACGTTCTGTTCAGGATCTAGCGTTTTGCCAGATAATTTAAAGCGACGAGTTAACCAGTTTACAATTGCAATTCTCAAATCAGGACTGCCTTTGGTTAAGGGGTAGCGATTAATCTCACTCAGATTATTGGTGATTGAATCCAGCACAAAACCGGGTGCAGCATGTTTAGGTTCACCAATGGATAAAGCGATGTGATTTTTCACTGCTGGATGGCAATCTCCCTTTAACGCTTTGAGTTTTTCAAAAGGGTAAGGCTGAAGTTTTTTCAGGTCTGGATTCATGTATAGGGCTGTCTGCTGGAACAAAAAGGTTATTGCTGCCCCAAGTTGCACAATGCGACAGAAAGGCTATTATAAGCGATTTGAGGCAGCCCTGACGAATTATCATAAAGTTCTGCGGATTTTTTAAGTGCACAGGTTCAAGGAATGTTTCGCCATGAAGGGTTATTCCCTTCATAAGAAGCATAACGTAGAAAATGTGCGCTTAAAAACCCGCCCTGCGGGGCGATGCCCAAAAGCCAGCCTCTGCGTTATTGCTTTTCACCATGCAATGAGCATGCTTTCAAATCAATGCCTTGATCCTGGTTTTTGGGCATCGCCAGAATTTATGATAATTTATCAGAGTTGCCTTTAAATTTGCTTCAGGAGATTTCTGTGCCTAAGGATAATCAATTAGTTAAATCAATCGATCACTGTAGTCTCATTGTGGCTAATACCCACAAAGCACTTGAATTTTATACGGGAATTTTAGCTTTAGAGGTTGATGACTCGCGCCCGGATTTAGGTTATCCCGGTGCCTGGTTACAGGTCGGAAATGGTCAGATTCATTTACTTGAAGTAACCAATCCTGATTCTGTCGAAAATCGACCTGAGCACGGCGGTAGAGATCACCATGTTGCTTTGCAGGTTTCTGATCTGGCTACGCTGATACAGCGGCTTGAATTTGCAGGTTTAGCTTATAGTAAAAGTAAATCTGGACGAGAGGCTTTATTTTGTCGAGATTATGATGGTAATGCGATTGAGCTTGTTGAAAAGTAAGTGATAGAAAGTTTATGCGCGCTTTAGACTTATCTCGGTTATATCAGCATTGTTTTTTTCGTTATTCTTACATAACAAAGTTTGCAGCACCTTTCCGGGCACGGGCTTGTGGAAAATGAAGCCTTGCATTCCGTGCACCTCCTTTAACTTGAAAAAATCCACATGTTCCTGAAGTTCGACACCTTCGATTATGCATTTTATTCCAAGTTGTTCGGCCATGACCAAAATGGCATTTACAATAGCCTGAGTATCATTTTGATTTGAATATAAATCGGTTACAAAAGACTTGTCTATTTTGAGTAACCATATAGGTAATTTGTGTAGATATGACAGTGACGAATACCCCGTGCCAAAATCATCCAGCAGGAAATCTATATCGTTGACGTGAAGTTTCTCCATTTTTTCAATCGTTGCATCAATATTATCGAGTAAAATGTTTTCTGTGAACTCCAGTTTGATAAAGCGATTGGGTACTGAATATGCATCAAAAATTGATGTAATTGTTTCAACAAAATTATTTTGGGAAAACTGGTGTGGGCTGACATTGATGCTGATGTAGCTAAAGTTAGAATCTTTCGGCAGCTGTTTGTACAATTTCTCAGCATAGGCACAGGCATTTTGTGCGATCCATTTACCTAGCTGTAGTATCAGGTTACTATCTTCAGCGATTTCAATGAATACATCAGGACCTATATTGCCTAGTACGGGGCTGTTCCATCTTACCAGCGCTTCCGCAGCTATAATTTTTTCATCGGTATTGACGATAGGCTGGTACTCCATATGGAGTTCATTGTTTTTAATTGCTTTACGTAAATGGTCTTCAATGATTAAACGTTTGCTGGCTTCGATATGCATTTCGGGATTGAAAAATGCATAACAGTTTCTACCCTGCTTTTTAGCCCGGTACATGGCGGTATCAGCATGTTGTAGTACAATTTCACTATCATTTCCATCATCGAAATTATCTGGAAACACCGCTATGCCAATGCTCGGTGTTATATGCAAGCTGTATTCACCTATTTCAATAGGTTTGGCCATCGTTTCAATAACGCGAGTGGCAACAGTTTGCGAAGTATTAATGGCTTCATTTTCTGTATGTCCAGTGTTGCTAAGGATGTAGACAAACTCGTCACCACCAATTCTGTATACAGTGTCACTACTACGTGCCTGTGTTGTCAGTCTTTGTGCAACTTGTGTTAAAAGTATGTCACCTATTGAATGGCCTAATGAATCGTTGACGTTTTTAAAATTATCCAGGTCGATATACATCAATGCACCATAGTGATCATAGCGCTGTGAATTAGAAATTTCTCTTGAAAGGGCATAGCGAAATTCACGACGGTTGGGGAGGTTGGTCAGTGGGTCACGTTTTGCCTGTAGCTCATAGGTACGCTTTGCATGCTTGTTGGTTTTAACTTCGATATTGAGACGTTTTTGTTGTTCGCAGAAATTAAAGTATTCCGCCATTTTGTGAATAACGGGTACCAGTGCATCTTTGACAGACTCCTGAAATTTTCCCTGTTGTTTTTCAAGTAACAACACACCGAATGAGCTGAAAGCGTAGGCGGTCATCTCATTATTAGCTAGCATTTCTGAGAGGTGTGTTCTTCCTTTATTATTTTTGAAATACAGCAGCATCCTATATATTATAAATTTATTTTCGAGTTCAATTTTACTATCTGGTATCGACAGGTAATCTTTTATTGAACTGTCGTCAATCTGCGAATGATCAAAAGTATAAAAATGTATACTTTTCAGTCCAGTTATTTTTAAAGTTGCCTGCATGAAAGTATGCATACACTCACGTGTCTTCAGGCTACCGCCAATGGCCAGTAGTAACTGGTTTTGAAGGGTGATTAATTCAAGCGTATTGGTATGAAAAGCTGTCAACTGGGTATAACTCTATTTGATAATTCAAAGGTGAGAAAAATCTGCGCCTGACGCTTCGTGGTAAGTTGCAAACTTGTCCCATATGTTTACTTTAGAATGTTATATAAGCCAATAATAGTATAAAAAAGTAACTTGATTGTCGTTTGAGCGGAATTATTATATATATCAATATTTGACTTTTGGACACAGTTTCTGGTGAAAAAGATTGTTAACTATTATGCGCGGGAGAAATAGTATAGATTTTATGACAAAACTCGTGATGGGTAACTATCTGCCAAAATGACAGACAGCTGATTGACATTCAGGACCGAGTATATTAGAATAATCTAATATTATGAATATGCTATTACCTTATAATTTGATGATTAGTCACCTGCTAAAGCCTGTTATGCTAGCTTTAATGCTAGTTCTGCCATTGTCTGTACATGCGAAAGACGAAACGCTGTGTGCACCGTTTAAGAATGCAATGATTGATCCAGGCAAGATTGCAATGATGTTAGAGGCGGCTGAAGATGGCTATCTGTACCGTATCAGACCGGATTCATCAAGCATGAGTTTTTGTGTGAATAGTCCATTAGGTGTGACTAAGGGGGAGTTTAAAGACTTTCAAGGTGGGCTTGCGCTGAAAAAGGCCAATGAGCAGGGCAGAGTAATGGTCAACATTGCTGTAGATAGCCTGAAAGTGGACTCAAGAATTGTCGGGGCCATGCTGAAAGGTGATAGTTTTTTTGATAGTGAGCAGTTTCCAGATATAATATTTGTTAGCACCGGTTTTGAATGGATAACAGATAATAAAGCTGTGTTCAAAGGTGACTTGACCATGCATGGCGTGACTAAATCAGTAGCTTTTTACGTGGATATGACAAATGTAAAAACAGTACAGGGAGAAGAGGTTATTACTGTTAAAGCGACCACAGCCATCCAGCGTTCTGAATTTAATATGCACACGCTTACATCGATGGTGGATGACCGCGTAAGCTTGTGTATGACCATAGATGCCTATAAATACAAAATCTGATTAGTGCCAGTTCCTGGTTGATATCAAAAACAAAAAAATGATTCACCACAGAGGCACAGAGGTCACAAAGAAAAGCTTTGTCTTGTTAACGGTGCCGCAGGCGCAGTTAACAAAGTAAAACTCTGTGCCTCTGTGGTGAATATGCTTTTTATAATTACAGTACACTATTTTTCAAACAGGCCTGCATATTTCTCATAGCCTTCTTTTTTCAAATCGTCTTTTGCGATAAATTTTAACGATGCTGAATTAATGCAATAACGTAGTCCCGTTGGTTCAGGCCCATCTTCAAATAAATGTCCTAAATGTGAATCAGCTTTTTTACTGCGCACTTCAGTACGTGGAAATATCAGGTAGTAGTCTTTTTTCTCAGCAACGTTAGTGGCTTCCAGTGGTCGATAGAAACTTGGCCAGCCGGTGCCGGATTTGTATTTGTGAGTAGATGAAAACAGGGCTTCACCACTAACCACATCGACATAAATACCATCTCGTTTTTCATCCCAAAAAGCATTGTCAAACGGCCGCTCGGTATCTTCGTTTTGGGTAACGGAATATTGAAGTGTTGTAAGCCTTTGTTTCAGTTCAGCATCAGTTGGTTTAACATAAGCGGAGGAAGATTTTGCCGGAGTATCATCGCTGCTGAATACAGCTGTCATGGCAGATGCAGAAATTATGCATGCAATGAGGAGGATAGTTTTTTTCATTCGTGTACCTGCGAATATCGGTTGACATGATTAACTGGTGTTGAGACCAACCCATGGCTAAGAAGTTTCGAGTCTAAAGCATGTAAATCCGTCCAGTTTGAGCTGATGTATATTTTTCTTACAGGATGATTTTTTTGTTAAAGATTATTAACAGGCGGCCGATACATAAAAAGTCGTACTTTAAACGGAGAGCTTCATATGATTGGATCCATCAAAAATAGTGCTTCACTATTAGATACCGCACTTAAGGGAATACAAAATGGACGGAATGAGCTGCAGAAAAACGCCGGTGAAATAGCAAGTAAAGCCACTATGGAAGGTGAAAATACAAAACCACTAATTCAGTCTCTGGTTGACCTTAAAGCGAATGTTCAGCAGGTTGAAGCTTCAACCAAAGTACTGCAAGTAAGCGATGAAATGATTGGCACGCTACTCGATCTTAAGGCGTGAATTACTTTTGTTCTCAAGCAGGGGGGCTAAGGGGTGGGCGAAACATGCTTATGCTAATAATTACCTGTATCCCGGGCTAAAAGCTGGCTTGATCCCCATGCTTTGTTGATTATATAAGGCTATTTATTTATAAAACGAGATAATGCTGTAAATTAACAATGTATCTATGGAGGCAGTATTACCACCCCGTTGTCAGCAGGATCTCAGTCATACAGAAAATAGTAAAGCGGGTATTTTATAGCAAGGATACCCAGACAATAGTTGCCAGTGTTACAATTGTTGCGACGACTATTGCTACTGCGACACAGCACGTACAGAAATTGCCTATTAAGTTTGGCGTAGAATTAGCGTTCATTTCATATCTCTATTTATTTGCATTTGGTTATTATAAACTGCGCACTTTGACGCAATCGAAGTTGTATATTTCATGCATTAACGTTAAATGTCAATAAATACTTTGTTTTTTTCATGATAAGTATTCATGTACTGACATATTGTCAGGCTGATCGCTTGTCGTTACTGCCTGTTATTTCGTATGATAGTGACTTTATAATAAAAATTTAAGCGGGAGATGTTTCGGGTTCGAGCACTCTCAACATACGACCAGTCATTAACAGGAGGAAGTAAATGAGTACAAGAAGATAATTTCTAAAAGCAGGCGCAATTACCGTCGGTGGTTTTATCGTTCCCTGAAAGTCGGGTATGGCAGATACATGCCTGCGCGTTAGTACAGAACCTCTGAATCCAGATGATATTCCTAAATTCGTCGATGCCTTACCCATCCCAGCAATACTTAAACCCACTGGAAAGTCTAAAAAAGCAGCATTCTATAAAGTGACCATGACGGAGTTTCGGCAGCAGGTGTTGCCAGACTGTTTTCCTAAAACCACCGTCTGGGGGTATGAAGGCAGTTTTCCCGGACCAACCATCGAGGCTAGAAAAAACAGGTCGGTTGCCGTGAAATGGATAAATGAATTACCCTTGTCACATCTATTTCCTGTTGATATAACCTTGCATGGTACCAACAACGGTGAGCCAGAAGTTCGAACCGTGGTTCATCTGCATGGCGCACATACCAAACCGCAATTAGATGGTTGGCCGGAAGACTCGTATGCATCGAATGAAGGCAAAAACTTTGCGGTATTTAAATACAAAAATGATCAGGAACCCGCTGCACTCTGGTATCACGATCACAACATAGGTAATACCCGCCTGAATGTCTATGCCGGGCTTGCCGGACTTTACAATATCCGTGACAAGGTTGAAGAAGCACTTAACTTGCCCAGCGGTGACTATGAGGTCCCTATCATCATTCAGGACAGGTTGTTTACTGAAGATGGTTCACTATTTTATCCATCTGTATCACCGATTCCAACTGCACCGGTGCCATCGGTCCTCCCCGCATTATCCGGTAATGTTACGGTGGTTAATGGCAAAACCTGGCCCTATTTTGAAGTTGAACCACGTAAATATCGCTTTCGTGTGCTGGACGGTTCTAACACACGCCCGTATCGTTTGCGACTGGTACCGGACGCGGCACCTGATGCCTCGTTGCCATACCATCAGATTGGCACTGACGGCGGTTTGCTCGATAAGCCTGTGCCAGTAGGTAAGGTTGTCAATGGACTCCCTGTGGGGCCGCAAGTGACGGTAGCTCCTGCTGAACGTACTGACATTGTGGTGGATTTCTCAGGCTTTTCACCGGGCGATGTCATTACCATGAAAAACCTGGGTATCGATGATTTCCCCAGTACTGAGTCTGTAGAATCGATTATGCAGTTCCGTGTAGTTTATAGTAGTGGTGTTGATACCAGCGTCCTGCCGGCGACTTTACGTCCTGTGCCAAGGCTTGATCCGGCGGATGCGGTAAAAACGCGTAATTTGACGCTTGATGTAACGACTGACGATTATGGCAGGCCCAAGTTTTTATTGAACAATTCCCGCTGGATGGATCCAATAACTGTAAAGCCAAAACTCAACACCACGGAGATCTGGAACTTCGTTAATCTGACACCGAATGGGCATCCTATGCATGTACACCTGGTGACATTTGGTGTGTTGAGTCGAAGATTGTTTGATGTCGACCACTATAAATTGATAGGTAAAATTAAATATCTTTCCCCTCCGGAAAAGATGTTACCGCCAAACGAAAATGGCATGTGGGACATGGTGCGCGTACCGGCCGGAACGGTAGTGCAGATCATCGCCCACTTTGATGTGCAGGGTCTATTTGTCTGGCACTGTCATATCCTTGATCACGAGGATCACGAAATGATGCTGCCCTTCGAGGTAGTTACT
>RCNG010000594.1_pt1 | contig 16716 bp, 11 predicted proteins | sample 2041371 | NCBI WGS metagenome assembly RCNG01 (sample SAMN09708227, study PRJNA481090) | Marine sediment metagenome, whole genome shotgun sequencing project. | biome: marine sediment; feature: ocean; material: sediment; isolation source: Sewage treatment plant 1 marine sediment (STP1) ... | reverse complement strand
CGTTTCCCAGAACGATAAGAGTAAACTCGCGAGGAACCTTCGTATGAAAGGAAGAATGAATGCGCGAGAAAGGCACGCTCTGGGTTTGGATTGCGGTTATGGCTCTCTCATCCATATTTCTTGCGGGGCAATGTTGGGCCCAGTGCACCCCACCGGAGGAACCAGGGGCGTGCTGCAAGGTTGACGGGACCTGCGAGAACCTCTTCCAGGCAACTTGCGAACTCGCGAGTGGTTATTTTCAAGACCCCGGTACGGATTGCGCGACGGTCGTCTGTCCCCTACCAGGGAATGCGGCTGAATTGACCTCTGTTCTGCCCGCCGACACCCGCGGGGCCATGGCGGCACATATGAGATCCCTGCTGACGGGGAGTTCATCTTCACAAGTGACTGCTTTGCTGGACGGCAATGGTTCGGATGCGGCCCTTAACGAGCCTTTTAGCGCCATCAAAGCTCATTCCGGAAGCGAAGGATAACTCTGCGGGTATTGCCTCATTCACCGACAAGCCCTGGGTGAACTTTACTGTGCTGGACTATCCGCCTTCCGTCTTTATCAACTACGAAATACGCCCGGATCAGGTCCAGCCGCTTTCGGCTGCTCTTTATGCTGCGAACCGCCTTCCAGACGGTTTTGTGATGAAGCCCCTGACGATTATCGAATCAGATCCCGACCCTGCTAATACCTGGTCCTCAACTATTACACCATGACTGGACTCGCAACGGGTGTGCGTTACGAATAGTCGGTATTCGTGGAGGATCCGGAAAACGGAAAACCTCGTTTCTTGGTAATTGACGCCTTGGCCGAAGGGATAAGCATGGATCCCATCCAAGGAATGAATATGACTGGTGATCCCGTGGGCCACATACACGACGTTGAGAATAGTGAGTTGGTCAGCGTAGCTCAGAAACACGATGGCAGTGGCGGCCAGGAACACTATTTTACCGCCATTATTGACTGGCCGCCGCCCGGCACACCGGAGCTCTCGAGCTCTACAAGAGAATTTGTCACCGCAAACGACTATATCTACTGGGGTGGAGGGCTTTGCGATCACGGCATGTATAACGGCAGCGTCCACAACCGTAATGTCACGATCATCCCTCCAGCCAACTACCAGATTACCGATGATACGCCCTGGTTCCAGCATGTCTATTCCACACCGAGGTCTGTCTATGTTTATCAGAATACACTGGATATCGTCCTTTCACCCTGGTGGAATCTGCATGCGGGCGACCTTGATATGACGCAAGAGTGGTTTGAGTATCTCGAGGGATTGTTTGTAAGCAATTACCCCTTCTTAATCGCACTCGACCTCTATAATGCGTTCATGGCTCAGGGTGAGGCCCTCGTGCCCTTTGGGGCGGACAATTCAACCCCTGCAGCCTACTTCAACTATGTGATCCCTGCTGGAAGTGTAACTCCTTTCGAATCGGCCCTTGGGCTGCCGGAGGGCTACAGCCTGGAACCGACCCAGATCCTCGAAGGTGATCCCGGAGAAGAGTATCACTTAACGCTCAAGGTCTTTGATGTGGATGATGCGGTCGAGGGAACGCGTGCGGAATGGTCCGTCTATGTTGATGACGGGAACGGTCGAGAGCATTTCATGGTGATTGATCTTATGACCGAAGATGCCGCTCTTGATCCTATGAGCTTGCTCAATCTGCCCAGCGTGGTCCAACACAACCTCGCCGGGAACACGCTGTCCACCTCCTTGGCTTCTTCAACAATTGCGTTCAGCGCAGAACTTGATGTTACGGATGGTGTCGACGCACTGCAAACGCTCGACTGGGTCGAAGCCTTTGACTATGTCTGTTATCTCAACGGCATTTGCGACAAGAACTATTTCGGCGAAGGCACGCTCGAAACTCCACTGCTCTCGGTCGATCCGGGGGATGTCACCGTGAGTACATCAACACCGTGGTCAGCGTATATAGCTGCTGAACCCAGCAGCGTATTGCTTCGTAGCAACAAGCAATACCTTGTGAAGAAAGCATGGCATAACGTACAGCCTGCGAGTGTCCCTTGAGAATGGCCTGTCGATGAACTTTCGAGATCTTTCTTCGGTCATACTATTAGGTTCTCGCTCTTCGGTTTTCACGGAAGACCGAATCCCTGCACTGGGGAGAACCCCCACCTATTGTACTGTTTCTAAAGAAGAAACCAATACACAATACACGACCAACTTATTGGTTGACTGGTCAATATACTTTGCTTGACACAGGTTCACCTGGTGAGTCATAGTTTTAATAGGAATATGAGATCAGACAGAAGGCACGGGACTCGCTACGCCTTACGAGACACCCGAATTGGCAAATGAACGCTCTTCGGCCTGCTCGTGTCGAGCGACTTCATCTGATCAACATCTAGAATGGAGTGTCTGCAACTCGAAGGGAGGTGATAGGCGGCGACTCAGGATTCAGGAACCAACACGCCACTAAGCATCAGAACTTCTCAACGGGACTCAACATCGAAAAAGGAGCAACTATGTCCAACAAGAAGACAAGTTTTCTTTGGATTTCAATTCTCGCACTTGCATGCATGTTCTTTGCCGGACAAGCATGGGCCCAGTGTACCGACCCCGAGCCGCCTGACGTCGATAATGATGGCGTTGCAAATGCTGATGACAATTGCGTATACGTCTCTAATGCTACTCAGGATGATGGAGATGGAGACGGCGCGGGTGATGCATGCGATATATGTCCGGCCGATGATACGGATGTATGCGATTCGGGTCTTATCGTATCTTCCGGATGTGACACCTACATAGGATACAACCCCATTACCGGAGACGCGCATGTTTGCTGTAGCGGAGGCGCAACGCCTGAGTGTCTTGCAACAGAAACACCTGATATCCCGTGTGAGGTTTCATATGAGTTCTGTGCAAACGGGTCGGTAACGAAGACGTGGGATCCGGACCCTACCCCTGGCACATCCATACCTGGGCATGCAACAGAGACGGGAACCTGGGGGTATGACCTGGCGACCAACAACCTGCTCATTGAAACAGGCATTATCCTTCCGTTCCCGATGACCACTGTCGAGTCACACCAGATCGCGATTACGTACATGGACGGTGGCGTCAGAAAACTGGATTGGGACGGTACCATCCAGCTCGACGGCGGGGCCCCCGGTGACGGCACCTCGCTCGTCGGCTCCAGCCTCATGTATTATGGCTCCGACGTAGCGGCCATTGCAGTGACCGGCCTGTTTTCCATGGATGTGGATATTTCGAGAACCAATACCCTTACTGACAACTTCGACGGCACCGTAGACTGGAACCAGGTGGAGACGAATACATCGACGTGTACCGGTGCAGCGGCGTTTTGCCCTGCTGGCAACGATCCTATCGTCGTGAATATTCCCACGAGCGGTACAATCAGCGATGACCCTGCTCAGCTGAAGAACATTGCCGATCTGTTCTACTTCCTCGTGGTAGATGACTCACTTGCCATGGAAAAACAGTAACAGGCATCATCAGCTGTAATCCTTCCCTGATTCAAATCAGATCGCCATCGTCGGATGACGATGGCGATCTAACCAACCCATGAAGGCTCTCCACAAGCACCAAGCCGGCACCCTTCGGGTGCCGGCCTTTTTCTCATCCACGCCTCTGATCACTTGACGCATGGGGGCCTTTTCCCTATGCTTGTATTGGAAACGAAAACCGCCACGTTGCGTAGAGGAGAGCAGACGAATGTTGAGCGAATTGAAAGAAAAGGTACGGCTCGAGGGAATCCTGATGAGTCTCGCGGGGAGCATGTATCTCGTGAGCCGCCTGAATCGGGACTTCAAGGAAACCCTCAAGGAACGAAACGGGATAGCGGAGATCAGGACCTCGGATTGGAAGGTGGCCTGGCACTTCTTTGTTTCACACGGCACCCTGCGAATCGCCCGCGGCAGCCATCCGAATCCGGACTATGCGATGGTATACAAGGACATCCCCGTTGCTTTGGAAGTCATGACGAAAGGGACGGAGGAGGCCTTCATGCAGGCGATGATGGACGGCACGCTCGTCTTCGAGGGGGACCTTGCTTTCGGCATGTGGTTCAATGACCTGATGCAAAAGCTCGGAAACCTGATCAAGGAGAAGATGGAGGCCCTTCCACTGAGCCGCTTTATGAAGAGGTAGTCCAGCAGATTGCAGCCACTTGGCTGTTAGCTTTTAGCTCCACGCCCACCCTGCAGAGTGCCCATCCAGGAGTGGGGAGGCAGGGAGCTAATAGCTAAAAGCTAACAGCTAATGGCTCTTCACCCTCAGAACGCCGCCAGCACCTGGTCGGCAACGAACATCCGGTGCTTCTCCGTGCAGTCTCCGAGGATCTCGAGCAACTTGGCATCCCGGAAGATTCTTTCGGCACGGCTGCCACTGCGGTACCCTTCCTGACCGGTAATCTGCATCGCCCAGTCGGCAGCCTTGACCGCGGCCTCTGAAGCAAAGACCTTGGCGCTCGATGCCAGGACAGGCGCTTCCGCATTCTTTTCTTCCATCATCCACACGCAGCGGTACAGAAGCATCAGCGCCGTCTCCTGGAAGAGCAATGTCTCAGCCAGCTTGAAGGATATCTCCTGATGCCGGGCCAACGGCTTTTCGCCAGCCTGATGGTCGCGTGCGTGAACACCGCCTGTCACCATGGCAGCGTTGATCATCCCCGTGGCCACGGCGCCGAACAGGAGGTGCTCAAAGGCCCTCAGGGTAACTACCGACCCGGCCCCGTCCTTCGGGGCCAGACGCACCGCAGTGCAGTCCTTCAGGGATACGTCTGCAGTCGGGACGCCACGGCACCCCAGTTTTGTATGCGCAGGGGAGATCTCGAGCCCTGACGCATCCGGGGAAACCAGGAAGAGGGCCGCCGCCCCGTCTACCGAGGCGGTCAATATCTTCGGGCCCGCGAAGGGACCGTTCAACACCATCGCCTTCTCCCCCGTGAGCTTGGCACCGCTCCCGGATGAAGAGGCCGTGGTTTTGGGCGTCCACGCATCCAGGCTCGCTTCCGGCTCCAGATCCCCGCAGGCACCGATGGTCTCGCCGCCAAGAAGGCCACTCAGGAATGCATCCCGCTCCGCCTTCTCCCCCCACTCGCAAAGGGCACGGGCACACAGCCCAACGCTCGACAGCACGCTGAGCGCGGTAGCCGGACACGCCTCACCCAATTCCTGATGGAGCACGACGGTGTTCAGGAGATCGCCGCCGACACCCCCCAACTCCGAAGGCAATCCCAATCCGAGCAATCCCTCCCGGGCCAGGGTCTTTGCACGCTCTCTGATCATCCCCTGCGCTTCTTCCACCGAGGCCGCATCCAGATCCGCTGCGCCGGTGGAGATCTCCTTCCGACAACAGTCCCTGATCCTCTGCTGCACCTCCAACTGTTCGTCGGTAAACCTGAACTCCATGAGGTTGCTCCTTATGGAAGTTGCTGCATCAGCATGCGAGCAATAATGGTCTTCTGTACCTCAGAGGTGCCGCCGCCGATCATCCCCAGTTTCGAATCCCGGAAAAAGCGCTCTACCGGATACTCATGCATCAGGCCGTAACCGCCGTGAACCTGTACGGCATCGTCAGCGACCTTCATGCCCCAGTCCGAAACGAAAAGCTTGGTAATGGAGGCTTCCAGGTGGTTCAGATCCGCCCCCTGGTCCTTCTTCCACGCGATCCGGTAGATCAGCATGCGGGCCGCCTCCAGAAAGATCTTCATATCGGCCAGCATGTGCTTGATCGCAGGGAAAGAGGCAATGGGCCGGCCGAACTGGTGGCGGTCTTTTGCATAGCGGACGCACTGTTCGAGAATGAATTCTGCCGCCCCTACCATGGGGGCCAGCAACGCGCTCCGGTCCCACTCGACGGTCCCAAGGGCCATCATGAACCCGGCGCCCTCGTCTCCCAGCCGATTCTCGACGGGAACCTCGCAGTCATCGAAGACCAGTTCCCCGGTGGTCGAGGAACGGACGCACATCTTGTTCAGCTCCTTGCCGACCGAATAGCCGGGGAAATCCTTTTCAACGATAAAGCCGGTGATGCCTTGGTGCTTCAGGTTCTTGTCGATCGTCGCGTAGACGACCAGGACGTCCGCGATCGGCCCGTTGGTGATGAACATCTTCGTACCGTTGAGGACGTATTTGTCCCCTTTTCTGACCGCTGTGGTCTCCACGCCGGCGGCGTCGGATCCCGCATTCGGTTCGGTCAACCCCATGGCGCCGACCCATTCCCCCGTGGCCAGTTTCGGCACATACTTCTTTCGTTGTTCCTCGTTCCCCCACTTGTGCAGCGTATCCATGGTCAGAAACGTGTGGGCGCCCCAGGCCAGCGTGAAACCTCCGTCCACACCTGCCCGTCCCGCAGCCTCATGGGCCATGCAGGTCGTCAGAACGTCCGCTCCGCTGCCCCCGTATTCCTCAGGGAGATGGAGGCCGATGAACCCCTGTTCCCCCATCTTGCGCCACGCCTCCCAGCAAAACTGATGCTTGTCATCAGACTCTTCCGCGTAAGGGGCGACCTCTTTTCGAAAGAACTTCAACGCCTGCTCGTAGAACATCTTCTGTTCGTCAGAGAGATGGAACTCCATAACCTTTCGTCTCCCTCATCGGTTCTATGTACTTTGCGTGCCGAGCACCGGGCCCTTGTATCGCCCTCGCCCGCCGGTGACGGTCGTGGTAATCGCTTCGGTTGGACAATTGTTGTAGCAAGCCCAACATCCTATGCAACGCTTTGAGAAGACCGGATAGGGCCGCAGGGAGATTGCCCTTGAAGGACAGCCAAGGGCGCATGCGGCGCACTGGATGCATCTTTTCCGGTCCACCCTCTTCGTACCCATGGCAAGCCTGAGCTCCTTCGGCCCTGCCCTCTTCCCGATCAGGTGCAATGGGCTTACCATGAAATCGAAGATCTTGGATCTCAGGTTCTTGGAAGTTAGTTGCTGGACAATCCCCTCGACGAAGGGGCCGACAGCTTCGAGGTCACCCTCGTCAGGTCTTCCCACAAACCCCTGTGCCTTGGCTCCGAACTGCCTCGCCACAGGCCAGTTGGTCTCGGCCGTCACTTCCAGTCCTGCCAAAACGAGGAAATTCTTCTCTTTGAGCAAGCCCGCCATCGTCCGCAGCGTATTGATCGGCTGGCCTCCGCTCGTGCAGAACACGAAGGAAGGGACGAGCTTCTTCTGCGTGGGGACAAGACCCAGGCCTTCATAGAAACCCCAGGAAGGCTTCCAGGCCATGGTGGGCGCCCCGAATCCTACGAGGTCGTAGGAACCGAGATCGTCGAAATCAGGTTCCCTTACAGGATCCCGAACGACGATCTCCATCCCTTTTTCGCACAGCGTTGCGCCGATTCGATCCGCCACCAGTCGAGTGTTGCCCGTCGTTGAGTAGCAACTGATCAAACCCCGCATCGCGCACTCCTTATCGTTTCGTTAGGAGGTGGCAAAGCCTTCGTCCGGAATCTCCATGATGGACAGGTCTTCGCTCTTGATTGCCCTGACGGTACCATCTATCTCGGGAAGAACGTTCTTGATGAAGTATCGCGCACCCGCTACCTTCCCCTTGTAAAAGGCTTCGTCCGCGCCTACTGCGCCGTCGAGCTTCTCCGCGGCAATCCCGGCCTCCCAGAGGAGGAGCCAACCGGAGACGACCTTCCCCATCATCATCAGAAACGGGTAGGCATTGGAAATGGGCACGAGGAACTTGCCTTCCTTGCCGCACTTGGCAAAGAACATCGCAATGTCTGCCACGGCCCCGACACCGGCCTCCAAGTCTTCCGCGAGATCCTTCAACGCGGGAATTCCTTTGACCTTTGCCACGGTCTTGTTCATTTCACCCAGAAGGCTCATGAAGAATGCGCCCTTGTTCATGCCGAGCTTCCGTCCCACCAGGTCCATGGCCTGAATCCCGTTCGCGCCTTCGTACAGGGAGGCGATCTTTTCGTCCCGCATGAACTGCTCCACAGGATACTCGGCGCAGAAGCCATAACCACCGTACACCTGGATAGCCAGTTCGGTCACCCGAAAGCCGATGTCCGAGCAATAGGCCTTGAGAATCGGGGTCAGGACCTCGGTGAGGCCCAGCCATTTCTCCCTCTCCTCGTCGTTTTCCTCGGTGTGAGCGAGGTCGAAGAGGTAAGCGCAGTAGTAGCCCATGGCCCGCATGCTTTCCGTGTTCGACTTCATCCAGAGCAACATTCGCCTCACGTCAGGATGCTGTATAATCGGAACCCTGGGGGCCTCCGCGTTCTTCATGTCCATGAGGGAAGAGCCTTGCAGCCTCTCCTTGGCATACTGGAGGGCGTGCAGGTAGGCGATCGAAGCGCTGGCAATGCCCTGGAGGCCGACACCGATCCGTGCTTCGTTCATCATCTGGAACATGATCTTCATGCCCTGCATCTCTTCCCCGAGGAGCTCTGCGTAGCACTCACCGTTGTCGCCGAAGTTCATAGCACAGGTGGCGCTCCCGTGGATCCCCATCTTCTCCTCGATCTTCGCGATCTCGAAATCGTTGCGCTTGCCGATACTCCCGTCCTCATTGAGCAGGTACTTGGGCACCAGGAAGATAGAGATCCCTTTTGTCCCCGTGGGATGCCCTTCGACGCGCGCCAGGACCGGGTGAATGATGTTTTCCACCAGATCGGAGTCCCCGGCCGTAATGAAGATCTTGCTCCCCTGAATCCTGTAGGAACCGTCCGGCTGAAGGGTGGCCTTTGTGGAGAGGTTCCCCACATCGGAGCCCGCACCCGGCTCGGTCAGGACCATGGTGCCGCCGTACTGGCCGGTCATCATCTTTTCGAGGTACTTTGCCTTCTGCTCTTCGGTCCCATACACCTCAACGAGGTGCGCTGCGCCCTCGACCGTACCCGGGTAGGCCATGAAGGAGAAATTGTGGTTGAACCACTCCATCGCAGCGGTTCGGATCGTCAGGGGAAGGCCCTGCCCCCCGACCTCTGGAGGGAAGGACATGGCGTTCCACCCGCCCTCGCAGAACAGCTTGTACACACTGTGCATGCACTCGGGAACGTAGACCTGCCCGTTCTCGAGACGGCACCCTTCCCTGTCCGATTGCACGAGGGTGGGAAAGACCTCATTCACTGCCAGCTTCTGTGCCTCCGTCATGACCATGTCGAACACGTCCTTCGAAAAATCCGCATAAATCGGTTTCTCGCAAAGCTTTTCGACCTCCAGCATCTCATTCAGCACAAACTGCTGGTCCCTTTCATCCACGAGCAGGTTCGCCATCGTCCTTCTCCTTTTAGTGGTGTATAAATTTAGTAATTTAGTGGTGTATAAATTTCCATAATCGGACTGTACAGTATCGTACTATATCTGTACCATATTGGATACCAGGGGTAGGCCCCCTTGTCAAGGGACAGACCTGGCCGACTCGCCTTAACCCGACCGGGAATTCTCTTGACACCGAACGGGGACGGTAGTATCAAGAAATTCGTTTCGAATACTGTATTTTCCGAAATCAGAAGGGAGAGTGTATGGCCCTGGACCTCGCCCACCGCCTGCTGGCCTACCGGTTCAACATGTCCTACGTGCCGGTTCCGGTCGTCCCTGAGTTCATCGACATGCTCAAAGTCCTGTACACCAGAGAAGAGGCATGGATCGCCGCCCTCATGCCGCCTGCCTTTGCGTCTGCCAAGACCATCGCCAAGCTGCGGCGCAAGGACGCGGGCGTGGTGGACAAGACGCTCCAGGAAATGCTGAAGAAGCGACTGTTGATGGAATACACCGATCGCGGGGTGCAGAAGTTCTCTTTGCCGCCCTTCGTGCCCGGCGTGGCCGAGTTTCAGCTCATGACCGGCGAGATCACCCCCGAACTGGTTGAATTCACAAGAAAATTCCACGATGCCTTCAACGCCAAACAGAACGTGTTCCTCGAGAAGTTGAGCGAAATGGGTTCCAGCTTTGGCCGTGTGATTCCTGTGAACGAAAGCGTTTCATCCACCCAGCACGTCCTCGCCTATGAGGACGCACGGTCCATTATCAAGGACGCCAGGACATTCTCGATCAGCCACTGCTACTGCCGCATGGCCAAAGATGTTCTGAACGAGAAGTCCTGCAAGGCCCCCAGAGACATCTGCATGTCCTTCGATTTTGCGGCGGAATTCCTCATCCGCAACAAGATCGGTAAGGAAGTGGACTGCGATACCATGCTCAGGAAACTGGACCTCGCAGAGAAACACAACCTCGTCCACGTGACCGACAACGCTCAGAGCGGGTTCTCCTTCATGTGCCACTGCTGCGGCTGCTGTTGCGGCTTCCTCACCTCCCTCAACGTCTTCAACCTCAAGCCTCCCCTGGTGATGTCGTCCTGGATCATCGAGTGGGACGTGGACAAATGCGACCATTGCGGCAAGTGCTCCCGTGCCTGTCAGTTGGGGGCCCTCTCCTGGGTGAACAAGAACACCCTCTACAACGAGGAGCGCTGCATCGGCTGCGGCGTGTGCGTGAGTGTCTGCCCAAATGGCGCTCTCCGGCTTGTGCCCCGAAAGGAATGGGAGGAACCCTCACCGACCTATGGGGACATGGTGATGGACATGATGGCCAACAGACTCCGGTCGGGCCTGAAGCTCCCAGTGAAGAAGCTTCCGGGACACAAGTACATGGCAAGGATGACCAACGAAATCCTTCGACTCGACAAGGAATGAGCCGGCCGGGCGCCACAGAAAACGAGGAGGCTCACCAGGGCGTTCGCCCAACCTTCCCTTGACCGGCCCTTGGGCCCTCCCCTATTCTGGTGCCGTCCAAATGCCCTCGATAGCATCGATCCAGGGAGACCCGACTTGAGCACTGGAAGCAAACCGACCGTCCTGGCTGCACTCGTCGGCAATCTGGTTATTGCCGTGTTCAAGTTGATTGCCGCGCTCGTAAGCGGAAGTTCCGTCATGCTCGCCGAGGCCTACCATTCCTTTTCCGACACATTCAACCAGGTCTTCCTGCTCGTCGGCATCTCGCTCAGCAAGAAGCCTCCGGACAGGCTCCATCCCTTCGGTTACGGAAAGGAGCAGTTCTTCTGGGCCTTCATCGTTTCACTCATGCTGTTCGGCATAGCCGGGGGACTCTCCATCCGGGAGGCCTACCACAAGTTCCAGCACCCTGAACCCCTCGGGGACGTGACCTTGAGTTTCATCGTGCTCGCCGTTGCTTTCGTGATCGAGTCCATCGCCCTTTCCATCGCCGTAAGGCAGTTTCGGCGCGAAATGAAGAGCGAACGATTCGAAGATCTCGTGGAAGGCATTCAGCACACCAAAGATCCTATGGTCTTGACGGTGATCTTCGAGGATACCCTCGCACTCGTGAGCATCGTTGTCGCCTTCGTGACTATCCTTCTCAGCGTGAAGACCGAAAACCCCGTGTTCGATGCTTTCGGGTCGCTCATCATCGGCATCCTGCTAATGGTTTTCGCCCTCATCCTGGCCAATGAAAACAAGAAACTGCTCGTTGGCGAGTCTGTAACCCCCTACCGGAGGCGAAAGGTCCTGGAGGCCATAGAACGAGTCCCGGAAGTAAACCAGGTCATCCGCCTCCGGACCCTGCAGATGGGCCCGACGAACGCCATTGTTGCCGCACAGGTCAACCTTAAGGACGACCTCGTCACCGACCAGATCGAGACGATCCTCGACCGGCTCGAACAAAAGATCCGTGAAGTCCTTCCAGGGGCCCAATGTTTTATCGAGGTTGAACAGGAAGAAGCGGAGAAACCAATCCCTTAGGCGGAATTTCCTTTGCAATCCGGATCCATCCTATATTAGAATCTCTTGTCAATACCTTCCAACCCCACCCTAGAACCGTGAAGGAGCGACGACATGAGAAGGCCCAACCGACAAAACACGCGTCTGCTCTTTCTTCTGCTCGGAATCGCCTTTCTGATGCTCTTTTCCGCATGCGGCGATGACGAGGAAACGAAACCGGAAGACGGGTTCGGGGAAACAGAGACACAATCGGCCGTCATTCTCCTCAACGGCCTCGAGGTCTTGACCGTGGCCGACGTCGGGGTATCGGACCCCCCCATACAAGCGCCCATTCGGCTGAGAGCAGACAACACGATCTCCATTCGCGTGAACAATGCTAACGCGCAAATGGGCCCTCAACAGAACGCAGACCCGTGCTGGGGAACCCTCCGGTGCCCCTGGAAGAGCACACGCCTGCAGGAATACACCTACGATTATAGCTTTTCCTCGGAAGCGGGCCAGGATTTCATCTGCATGGGCACCCTCATGGTGACCTCAAACCAGGGGGGGCTCTCCTTCGACATCGACTACGAGACCGGCCCCACGGGCCCGGTTTTCACGGGCCCCCAGCAATACCCCTTTTTTTGCCGGACAGAAGATTCGGGCATTGGGCAGCCCCTGCCCGACAACGGGGACGAAAACGGTGGGGTGGGCATCCCTGTCTACAGCGAAACCGACGAGATCATCGGCTACAGCAGAGACTGCAGCACGATCACACGCATTGAATATTTCTACAAATCCACGGAGGATGGCGAATTTCATTCTCTGGACATCACCCGGGACCTTCCGGAAGATCTGGCAGAGACCACGACCTCGGACGGCCTCACCGTGGACTACATCGTTCGTGTGGAAAGAGGGACCGTCAACCGATTTATCTACGCCATTGCCATGCTCGCCTCCCCGGACGAACTGGACGACTCCTCCTGGGATCTGACCGCCTGGAACGGAAAACTGGTCTATCAGTTCGAGGGAGGCGTGGCCATCGGCCACCAGCAAGGCAGGGGCAGCGTCTGGGACGTGCTCTATGACGATGTTCTTGCTGAAGGCTATGCGGTGGCTCACTCCACGGGCACCGTCACCGGTACGCATTACAACCTGAATCTTTCCGAAGAGACGATGATGATGGTCAAGGAGCAATTCATCCAGAGGTATGGAGCACCGGAATACACCGTTGGCATCGGAGGGTCCGGGGGAGGCATCCAGCAGTATGCCATAGGCCAGAGCCAATATCTCCCCGAGCTTCGCCACCACGATCCCTACCTTCTCGACGCCGGCATCCCGCAATACTCCTATTCGGACATGATCACACAAGCCATCTACGTCGGGGACTGCATGCTGCTCGAGTATTACTTCGATGTGGTTGCTCCGAAACAAGGAGACACCACCTTCGGGGGCATGCATGTCTTGGAATTGGGTAAGCTCCGATTGCCCCTCGGTTGGCAGGGTTCGGTCCTGCCAAGAACTTGGATCGAGGGATTGAGTGCGAGCGACACTATCCCGCACCCGGTCTGGAGTCAACTCGGCGACTACGTGGGAAGCACGGAGTGCGTCAACGGGTGGCTGGGACTCACGCCCATGGTCATGAATCCTCTCTGGACAGACGTCGACTACGACCATCTTCCTCCGGACGTGGTGGCAGAGTTTGACGCGGTCAAATGGACGCACTGGAACGACCTGGAGAATGTCTACGGGGTGGATGACGAAGGGTATGGCCCCTTTACGTGGGACAATGTGGGCGTTCAGTACGGTCTTCAGGCCCTCAAGGACGGAAACATCACGATGGCCCAGTTCCTCGACATCAACGCGAAGGTCGGCAGCTGGAAGCCAATGCAGGAGATGGTTCCGGAAAGCATCCTCTTCGGAGACCCCGACACAGAATCGTTTCAAGGCATGTTGGAGTTGCTGCTCGACTTTGACCCCTGGAGTCATCGCAACGCGAATGTTCAGCCGAACGCCTACGGTGTTGCCCCGAGGCTCGAAGCAGACCTCGACGCAATCCGCGCAGCCTATACATCCGGTCACGTCTTCATCGGAAAGATCGACATCCCCCTGGTCGATGTACGCCATTACCTAGATCCTGTGCTGAACATGCACCATGCCCAGCAGTCTTTTGCCACACGGCAGCGTATGATCGACGGTCAGGGACACGCAGACAACCAACTTATCTGGTTTGCCGAATATCCTTACGACAACACCATGCAGGTTCTTGAACTACTCGATGATTGGCTGACGAACATCAAGAACAACCCTGATTTGAACGTCGTTGAGAACAAACCTGCCGAAGGGGTGGACAAGTGTATCGATGTCAACGGGGATGTCATCGCCGAAGGTCCCGATGTGTGGGATGGGATTCTGAATGACGAACCCGAAGGGGCCTGTACGGAAGCGTTCCCTCTCTACTCCACCTCCAGGATCGTGGCCGGGGGAAATATCAAAGGGGATATCTTCAAGTGCCACCTGCAAACGGTGGATGAGGCAATCGATACAGGTGTCTACCAAGGAATCTCGTTGACCGCACAGAACATCACACGCCTGAAGGAAATCTTTCCGGACGGGGTTTGTGATTACACAGAGGGGGATGTGGGGCGCCCGGCCGACTGGTGATAGCCTCGCCTTCACAAATCAGCGGACGACACAAGTGACACGATGAAGAGGCTGCCCTTCGTCTTCATATTCCTGCTCGTTGTCTTATCAGTCCTCCTCTATCGGCTGACAAGGAACAGGCCGGACGGGATCTATGCGGAGATGGACACTTCCAAGGGCAAGATCCTCTTCCGGCTCCGCTACGACAAGGTCCCGTTAGCCGTGGCCAATTTTGTGGCCCTTGCCGAGGGATCGAACGAACTGGCAAACGATGAGGGGCAGGGCCTTTCCTTCTACAATGGCCTCACCTTTCACAAGATAATCCCGGGCGTAATGGTTCAAGGCGGAGACCCCAAAGGCACAGGTAACGGCGGCCCTGGATTCAGGTTTCACCGCGAGGTCCGGCCGGACTTGCGCCACGATCGGCCGGGCGTTCTCTCCATGCTCAACCAAGGCCCCTTCTCCCACGGCAGCCAGTTCTTCATCACCCTGAAGCCAACGCCCCGGTACGACGACAAGCACACCATCTTCGGTGAGGTCGTTGAAGGTCAATCCGTTGTAGAACAACTCGAAGAGGGAGACACGATACGAAGCGTTTCCATCACAAGGCAGGGGAAGGATGCAGCCGCCTTCAACCTGGCCGATCATCTCCAAGCACTTGGAACAAGCGCCCGCCGCGCCGAAACAGAAGCAAGGAGGTCGGCACAAGAAGAGACGGATCGACCCGGAAGCCCCTGTAAAAGGGCTGAGTTGCCAAAACGAACGGGCAACACGGACCCCGCAAGGGTTCCGGCAGAGAATCAGTCGGAGGACGAAAAGGTTGCCCTCGAATACCTGCTCGTTTCCCACACGACTGCCCTTCCCCGAATGGGCAATCCTACCTGCGAGAAACCGGAAGCGAGGGAGTTTGCTGAGCACCTCGCCGGCCTTGCCCGGGAGGAGGGAGCCGATTTTACGGCATTGGCCAAGAGATTCAGCGACTCAGTCGACTACAGAATTCCCCTTCTGATCCGAGACACCGAGACCTCTGAGACAATGCTGCCGTGCTTTCGCTTGAAACCGGGCCAGATAACCGACCCCGTCGACACCCCCCGGGGCTTCATGGTGTTCAAACGAGTCCAACTGGAGCTGATAGAGGTCCGTCACATCCTGATTTCCTACCAGGGCGCACACGGGAGCACACAAACCCGCTCTCAAGAAGAGGCAAGAGAACTGGTGGAACAGATTCTGAGGAGGGCCAGGGAGGGAGAAGATTTCGCGGGTCTGGCTCGAGACTACTCAGACAGCACTTCCGCCAAAGAAGGCGGACGGATTGGAGAGATTGCCAGAGGCATGACCGTGCCTGCCTTCGATCATGCCGCTTTTGCCCTGAAGGTCCATGAAATCTCGAATGTCACATTGTCGCCGGGCGGGTATCAGATCATACAACGAGTCAATTGACTGAAAGGATGTGCGGGATCTCAGGACTACCTTCCCGCCTTTCTTAACGTAGAGACTGTGAAGAGAGACTCCGCCAGGCCCGTGTCCATGATGGCCAGGTACGTATCCTCGGTTCTGCATCCTCCGAACAACTCGTATCTCCCCGACTCGAGATTGAGGTAGATGGCACCGGGAAGGACCCTCATCTTCTGGCAGTAATCATAGGACGTATAGAATTCGAATACTCGCCATAGGTTGCCGCGCTTGTCGTACCTGTCGGCCACAGCCGGGAGCCACGTGTCTTCGTCATAGTATCCGACGCGTCTGCTGTAAGGGTGCTCCAGGGCTTGCCGGGGGGTACCCTCCACCACCCACACCCTGCGCAATTCATAGCGAATCCGAGAAGAATTCATATCCTGCGCAAAGCACTCCTCCTCATCAGGGGTTCCGACCTCCCACATGTCGTAACAATTGACCGGTATGTACATTTCTTGCTTCCCCAGGAGCTTCCACGCCCAGTCGTTGACCGGTCCCCGGAACTCCCAACCCAGGTCATCCATGGTGGTCTCACCGTCAAGCTGGCCGCCGCCGATCAACGTTGGGGCCCGCCGGACTCTCCGGAGGGTGGGCAGGTAGATCCAGGCGTCCTCCAGCCGGTCGTCGTCCAGATAGCCGAACGTCAAGAACGCCGTGCCCTTCTCATCGGCAGGGTACGTATAGTGGGTCTTGATCTTGTAGGAAATGTCTTCCGGATTTTCAACCCTACTCTTTATCCTCCTCTCGTCGTACGTAATGACCTCCGTCAGCCATATGGACTTCTTTACCTTGCCGGATGGGCTTACGACCCTGCGGCAATTCATTCCCAGGGTGTCGTCTCCGTAGTACGGCCTCTTCACGTTCCAGATCGCCTCGAGCCCGTTCTTCGGAAACGGAAAGGGAACCCCCCCTTGGAACCCCTGGAGGATGTTGTTTTCGGCGAGACAGCTTGCCTTCCGGCTTCTCT
>RCNG010000830.1_pt1 | contig 16717 bp, 13 predicted proteins | sample 2041371 | NCBI WGS metagenome assembly RCNG01 (sample SAMN09708227, study PRJNA481090) | Marine sediment metagenome, whole genome shotgun sequencing project. | biome: marine sediment; feature: ocean; material: sediment; isolation source: Sewage treatment plant 1 marine sediment (STP1) ... | reverse complement strand
TGCAGGTGGCGCTGAGCTTCGCCAAGCCGCGGAAGAAAGATGTAAAGGCGGTAAGAGAGCATCTCCATTTCCCGCCAAACTAAAAAATTGAAGAAGTACGAGAGCTTTACTCGTCTATTGGGCTTTTTGCCTGTCGGCGTGTCGCGCCTCGGCCCGCTGCCGTCCTCGACGCCGTCTTCTTATGAATTGCAGCGTACAATAGTAACCCAACCATGCCCCGCCGATCGCGTAAGGCACGCAGCCAATCGTCATTGCCAAGCCTTGATCGTGGGCAATCAGCTTCACCGACGCAGAAAACGTCTCGATAAACCCGTCGTTGGCGGCCAAGATCTCTTCCCACTTGGAGACGAAAATGTCGTATCCGGTCGCGCCCTCCCACCGGCCCAGGAAAATCTGCCCGGTGAAGTAAAACGCGTAGTACACCGGCCAGATGGTGAACACGTTCGTGACCCAGGTCCACGCCAATCCAATGATGAGGCCGAACTCCAAGCGTGGGTTCCGGCGAGTGAGAAGCCAAGTGAAAAAAACCAGATACATCTGAACGCCCAACAGGGGTGTGAACGCCCAAAAGAGCCCCACCATCACCCCGCGGGCGCTATGCTCCGGCGAGTGCCGACTACGCTTCAGCGGCACCACCAACCGGAAATGAACCAGTCGAGAGAGGCGCTCCAAAACTGAAAACCTGCGTCTCAAAATTGGATCTCCAGCTCGCAATTCTCACATCATTGGAAATAGATCTCAGCACATTTTGCCTGCGAGATCGCTTCTAAGGAAGGGATAACCCAGGAATCAACGGTTACAAACGAAGAAATGCGTCACCGTTGAAGGCTCCCAGCCAATCTACATCGACACGCCCCAAACACCTCGGCGGGTCGGTTAACTTCGGCAACAAGCGAATTCGCAAACAGTACGGTTAGGCTTTCGCGTATGGCGGGCGCTGATCGGTGCCATGCGTCGCTAGCCGCGGCGCGCGTGGGCTATAGCTCACCCATGACCTGCGCATGCAACTTCTCGGTATGTCGGGAAAGCCTTCGTCGGGGCGTGTAGGAAGCGATGGAAAGGCGTTGCGCGGGGGCGAAGGGGAGCGCCTTGACCAGGCCGAGGTTCGCCTCGTTGTCCGCCGCGCCGGCCGGGATCAGGGCAAGTCCGATCCCCGATTGCACCAGCACCTTCATTGTCTCGACGTTGTCGACGACGGCTCGGATCGGCGGACGGACCCCGAGGTTGTGGAGCATGGTCAGTACGGCCATCCCGTATCCCACCGACAGTTCGCTCATGATCAGCGGCTCGTTCATGATCAGCCCGATGTCGACTGGTGTCCGTTCCGCCGCCAGCGGGTGGTCTGGTGGGGTGATCAGCACCAGATCCACCTCCAGAAGCCGTTTCACGGTCAACCCGGACGGAACCAGATCGGGATCCACCTCAATGGCGATGCCGATGTCGAGCCGGCCCTTGTGAAGCTCGCTGAAGATGACCCGGGTCGGCGCCGTACGGATTTCGAGCTGCATGTTCTCGGTCACGCCTCCACTCGTGAACATTTTGGGCAGAACGATCTGACCCAGGCCCGAAATGATCCCGAGACTGACCTTGTCGACCGCCACCCCGCGAAGCCGCCGTGCCACGTCGACCAGATACATGAGGTCGTTGGCGACCATCTCGGCCTCGTAGAGAAACACCCGCCCCCTCTCGGTCATTTCCACGCCGCTGCCCATGCGGGTCATCAACGGGAACCCAACCTGTTCCTCGAGCTGTTTCACTTGTTCGCTGATTGCCGATTGCGAGACGTTCAACTGATTCGCCGCTTTGGTGAAGCTGCGCTCCTTGGCGACGGCCACGGCGTATCGAATCTGCTTGAAATCCATCGCAATCGCGCTCGCAAGTGGAAGATGCCACTTTTTAGTGTAGCGACGCGCAGGCCGATCACAAGCATAACCGAGTTTGGGTGTTTCGGGCCCGATCCTGCGCCACGATCGTTATTGCCGGGCGGATTTGGCGCGCATTCAAATCACATCATCGGAAACCCCGATATCGGAATCGGAAATCGTTGTTGGACTTGAACGTGGAGGCTTGCGACCATACGCAACCAACAGTGAGGTAACAGGGATCCGTTTTCCCAACGGCGTGCGCCGACGCCGGACACGGAGAGCCACGAGTGGTAGCAGACAGATCCATACCCGCGCGACAGGTGCCTGGACCATGAAGCCCGCGTCGTTCAAATACCTGGTCGCCGAATCGCTCGATCACGCGCTCGCCGTCAAGGCGGAGCATGGCGACGAGGCCAAGTTCCTCGCGGGGGGACAGAGCCTGATCCCGGCGATGAACTTCCGCCTTGCCGAACCCGCCCTTCTCGTCGACGTCAACGCGCTGATCGCCTTGGACTATGTCCGCGAAATCGCCGACGGCACGGTGCGGATCGGGGCGCTGACCCGTCACCGTACCTTGGAGCGAGACCCGTTGATCGCGCGACATCATCCCGTTGTCCGCGAAGCAGCCGGTTATGTCGCTCATCCCCAGATCCGCAATCGCGGTACTTTCTGCGGCAACCTCGCCCACGCCGACCCGGCCTCGGAACAGCCGGCCGTTCTCTTGGCCCTGGGTGCCCGGCTTCGCGCGCAATCGGCTTCGGGTGACCGCTGGATCGAAGCCCGGGACTTCTTCATCAGCCTGTTCACCACCGCGCTCGAAGAAGACGAGATGCTGGTCGAAGTGGAATTGCCGGCGCTTGCTCCGCGGACCGGAACTTGTTTCATCGAATTGGCGCGGAGACCCGGCGACTACGCGATGATGGGGGTGGCGGCGCTGATCACGCTGGGTGAGGATGGAACCTGCGCCGATGCACGCCTGACCTATTGCAACGCCGGCGAGATCCCGGTGGCGGCCGAACAGGCTGCGCGGTCGCTCGTCGGCGAGCGCATTGGCGACGAGCAGCTCCGCATGGCCGGCGAACTGGCCCGGGAAGAAATCAGTCCGACAGGCAATGCCCAGGCCAGCGAGCCATTTCAGCGGCACTTGGCCGCCGTGTTGACCGGTCGCGCGGTGAAACGGGCACTGGCGGCGGCCGGAGAGGAAGAGGTGAGCGGATGATCGAGGGGTTGTTCACGGTCACCACGTCGGTCAACGGCAACAGCTACACCCGGGTGGTCGAGCCCCGATTGCTGCTGAGTGACTTCCTTCGCCATGAGATCGGCCTGACCGGAACCCACGTCGGCTGCGAGCATGGCGTCTGCGGCGCCTGCACGATCCTGTTCGACGGCCTACCGATGCGGTCGTGCCTGATGTTCGCCCCACAAGCGCACGGCCACGAGATCGTTACCGTCGAAGGCCTCGCCGGCGACGGTGATCAAATGCATCCGTTGCAGGAAGCCTTTCGCGATGCCCACGGATTGCAGTGCGGCTTCTGCACCCCGGGCATCCTGATGACGATGAAGGCCTTCCTCGACGAGCACCCGTCGCCGAGCGAAGCCGAGATCCGCGAGGCGCTCTCGGGCAACCTCTGTCGCTGTACCGGCTACCAGCACATCGTCGAGGCGGTGGCACTGGCGGCAACACGGATCGCAAGGACATGACTAACCGATACGTCGGCTCACCGGTAAAGCGGAACGAGGACAGGGCTCTTCTCACCGGTCGCGGGCTGTTCGTCGACGACATCAACCTGCCGGACATGCTGCATGCCGCGGTGCTGCGCAGCCCCAACGCCCATGCCCGCATTGTCGGTATCGACGTTTCGCAAGCACTGGAGCGCGACGGTGTCATTGCCGTGATCACCGCTGAGGATCTTGGCGACTTCTGGCAGACCGTGCCGCTGGTGGTTCCGCCGCCGCCGATCGACGGCCTGGTTTTCAACAAGCGGACCCAGGTTCCGTTGGCCAAGGACAAGGTGAGACACGTCGGCGAGGCGGTGGCGATGGTGGTGGCGGAAAACCGCTACGTTGCCGAGGACGCGCTCAACGACATCGTCGTTGACTACGAGCAGCTGCCGGTTGCCGCGGATTTGGAAAAGGCGGCGGTGGGTGACGCGCCGCGCGTTTACGACGACATCGCTGGCAACGTCGCGGCGCAGGTTCACCAGGTCAAGGGCGACTACGGCGCCGCGGTCGGAAGTGCCGCCAAGGTCGTCAAGCGTCGTTTCGTCTACGACCACGGCATGGCGCAGCCGATGGAAACCCGCGGCGTGGTCGCCCAGTGGGACGCCAAGGCCGAGCGGCTTTCGGTATGGGCGACGACCCAGGCGCCGACGTCGCTGCGCAACGGTCTCGCAGAACTCCTCGGGCTCAACGCGGTGCAGGTACGGGTGGTCGCCCCGTTCGTCGGCGGCGGCTTCGGCGCCAAGCTGTTGATGTACTATCCGGAAGAGCTTCTGGTCCCATGGGCGGCGATCAAGCTCGGTTGCTCGGTGAAGTGGATCGAGGATCGCGGCGAGCATTTTCTGTCGACGACCCAAGAGCGGGGACAGATCCATGACGCCGAAATCGCCCTCGCGGCGGATGGAAAGATCCTCGGCATCAAGGATGTGTTCCTCCACGACAACGGCGCTTACAACCCCTATGGCCTGACGGTACCGATCAACAGCCAGTGCTCGATCCTCGGCCCCTATGTCGTTCCCAACTACGACAGCGCCTTCACCGCGGTATTCACCAACAAGCCGATCGTCGCTCCCTATCGCGGCGCCGGTCGGCAACACGGGGTGTTCGTGATCGAGCGGCTGCTCGATATCGCGGCACGCGAACTGGGGATCGACCGGACGGAAATTCGGCGCCGAAACTTCATCCCGGCGGACGCGTTTCCGTTTAGCAACGACATCGTCTTCCAGGATTTCACCCGGCTGACCTACGACAGCGGCAACTACGCGCCTATTCTCGACCGCCTGCTCGAAATGATCGACTACCAGCGCTTCGTGAGCGAGGAGCAACCAAAACTGCGCGCGCAAGGCAAGCGGGTCGGGATCGGTGTCGTGTGTTACATCGAGGGAACCGGCATCGGGCCGTACGAGGGCGCCAAGGTCCAGGTCCAAGCCAACGGGCGGGTTTGCGTGACCACCGGGATCGGCACCCAGGGTCAGAGTCATTACACCAGTTTCGCTCAGATCGCCGCCGATCACCTCGGCGTCAACGTGGAAAACGTCGATGTCATCACCGGCGATACCGACCAGTTCTATTGGGGCGCCGGCACCTTCGCCAGCCGCGGCGCCGTCGTTGCCGGCAACGCGGTCAACGAAGCGGCGGAGGCCGTCCATCAGAAAATTCTCGGTGTGGCTGCGGAGCACTTCGGATGCGGCGAGGACAAGCTGGTTGTTGAAGATGCGCAGGTCTCGGTGGTCGGCGAGCCCGGCAATGCCATCGGCCTTGGTGATCTGGCCAAGATGGCTAATCCGATGCGCGGCGCCGTAAAGCCGGGCGTCGAGCCCGGTTTGGAAGCAACGCGATATTTCGGTCCCAAAAGCGGCACCACCGCCAGCGGCGCTCACGCGATGATCGTCGAGGTCGATCCGGAGACGATGATGGTGGATATCAAGAAATACGTCGTCGTTCACGACTGCGGTGTCGTCATCAACCCACTGGTGGTCGCGGGACAGATCCACGGCGGCATCGCGCAAGGCATCGGCAATGCGTTTTTCGAGCAATTGCTGTTCGACGACCAGGGCCAATTGCTCAACGCAACGCTCGTCGACTACTTGATCCCGACCTCGCTCGACATCCCCCACATGACCCTCGACCACACGGTAACCCCGTCGACGACCAACAAGATGGGCCTCAAGGGTGTCGGCGAGGCGGGCGCGATCCCGGTCGGACCGTTGTTCGCGCAGGCGATCGAGGACGCGCTGGAGCTCCCATCGAGAGGGGTGGACATCCTTGAGATTCCCCTCAGCCCCAATCGGTTGTGGGAGTTGAGCCAGACCACGAAGGAGGAATAGGCGCGATGGAGTTGAGCGGCGACCACCGTATTGCGGCTTCCAGACAGGCGGTCTGGAACGCCCTCAACGATCCGGAGGTGTTGAAGGCCTGCATCCCGGGCTGCGAGTCAATGACCCAGGATGGCGATAACGCTTTCGACGCGATCGTGCTGGCCAAGGTGGGGCCCGTGCGGGCAAGGTTCTCCGGAAGAGTGGAACTCTCCAACATCCGTCCTCCGGAAAGCTACACCATCACCGGTGAAGGCAAGGGGGGGACCGCGGGGATGGCCAAGGGCGGCGCCGACGTGGTGCTCGAGGAAGACGGCGACGGGACGGTGCTGCGCTATACGGTCAATGCCGACGTCGGCGGAAAGCTGGCGCAGATCGGCTCGCGGCTGGTCAAGTCGGCGGCCAACAAGCAGGCCCGGGAGTTCTTTTCGCGCTTTGGCGACATCGTCACCGGCGCGGTGCCGCTGCCACCGGCGGTGGCGCCCGAGGCGGTGGGCGTCGCGGCCGGGGCACCGTCGACGGCGGTAGCGCCGCCGAGTGGCCGGGGCGACGAGAACATGGCGCACATCCGCCGACTCAATTGGGCGCTTCTCGCTATCATCGTCGGTTTGATCGCTTATATTCTGGCGACCCTGTAAGGGGGCCGCCGGTCCGGGCGGTGTGGGGCAGGCTCTAGAGGAGGAATCATGAACAACGACATCTCGGTACCGGAGTATAAATTCAGACCCGGGCAATTTCTCATCGGCGCGCAGATGTTGTTCGTCGCGTTCGGCGCGCTGGTTCTGGTGCCGCTGCTGACGGGACTGGATCCCAACGTCGCGCTGTTCACCGCCGGCGCAGGCACGCTGATCTTCCAGATTTGCACGCGAGGCAAGGTCCCCGTTTTCCTGGCTTCGTCGTTCGCCTTCATCGCACCGATCATCTACGGCGTGCAGACCTGGGGCATCCCGAGCACCATGTGCGGCCTGGCGGCGGCGGGATTGTTGTACGTGGTCATCAGCTTCGTCGTTCGGATCAAGGGCAGCGGGTTCCTCGAGCGATACCTCCCTCGCATCGTGACCGGCCCGGTGATCATGGTCATCGGGCTTATCCTTGCCCCGATCGGCGTCAACCTGGCTATCGGCAAGACCGGCGACGGTGCGGCGGTCCTGGTCCCCGAGGATCAGGCGCTCATTCTCGCCGGGATCGCGTTGATCGTGACCGTCCTGGTGGCGCTCCTCGGCAGGGGGTTGTTCAGGGTCGTCCCGATCCTGTTGGGTGCGGCGACCGGATACGTGGCGGCTTTGCTCATATCGGCGAGCGGGGAGACGCAGTTGGTCGATTTCTCGACCGTGGCGGCGGCGCCGTGGTTCGCGATGCCCAGTTTCGTGATGCCGGAGTGGAATCTGCAGGCGATCCTGTTCATCCTGCCGGTCGCCCTGGCCCCCGCCATCGAGCACTTCGGCGACATCCTGGCGATCGGAGGCGTGACCAAGAAGGACTACCTGAAGGATCCTGGGATTCAGAACACCATGCTCGGGGACGGCCTCGCCACCTGCATGGCCGGGTTTCTCGGCGGCCCGCCCAACACCACTTACTCCGAAGTGACCGGGGCGGTTACGCTGACCCGGGCGTTCAACCCGGCGATCATGACCTGGGCGGCAGTCTGGGCAATCGCTCTTTCCTTCTGTGGCAAGCTGGGAACATTGCTTCAGACCATCCCGACACCGGTGATGGGCGGCATCCTGGTGTTGCTGTTCGGGGCGATCACGGTGGTCGGCTTGAGCAACTTAATTGGCGGGCGCGAAGACCTGACCAAGCCCCGCAACCTGATCATCGTGTCGATGATCCTGGTGCTCGGGATCGGCGGCATGCAGTTCTCGATCGGCACCTTCACCCTCGGCGGCATCGGTCTTGCCGGCATCGTCGGCGTCCTGCTCAACATGCTGCTTCCACGGGAGAAGGTCGTTGATATCGATGAATAAGCGACGGCAAGGTCGGTAACCCGAGAATCGGCAGGCGATGACCCACAGCTACGACATCCTGATCCGGCGGGCTCGTCTGCGCGGTCGTCCGGATCGGCTGTTCGACATCGGGATCTCGGACGGCCGCATCGCCGCGATTGGGGAAAACCTCGACGGCTCTGGGGCGAGCGAGATCGATGCCCGGGGCAATCTGGTGACCGAGTCCTTCGTCAACAGCCATCTCCACCTGTGCAAGGTGTGGACGCTACCGATGATGGAAGAGGCGGCGCTCGCCGATTATCATGCGGCGGGGATGGGCAAGGCGATGACCGCCATCGAACTGGCAAGCGTCGTCAAGGACAACTACGACGCGTCGTGGATCACCGACAACGCCCGGCGCGCCGTCGCCCTGGCGGCGGTTCACGGCAATCTCCATATCCGGGCATTCGCCGACGTCGACGGCAAGGCGCGGCTGGAAGGTGTCAAGGCGCTGGTCGCGGTGCGCGAGGAGTTCAAGGGAATCGTCGACATCCAGGTCGCGGCGTTTGCCCAGGACGGCATCGTTCGCGAGCCCGGGGCCGGCGAACTGATGCGCGAGGCGATGGATCTGGGTGCCGACGTGGTCGGCGGCATTCCGTGGATCGAATACACCGACGCCGACGCCGCCGAACACATCGGGATCTGCTTCGACCTTGCCGAGGCGTTCGACAAGGATGTCTCCATGTTGCTCGACGATGCCGGCGACGCCGGATTGCGGACGTTGGAGGCGATGGCGCTGGAGACGATCCGGCGCGGTTGGCAGGGCCGCGCGCTCGCCCATCACTGCCGGGCGATGTGCCTCTATCCTCTGCCGTACTTCCATCGACTGGTGGGAACCCTGAAGCGCGCCCGAGTGGCGGTGGTCAGCGATCCGCACACCGGACCGCTGCACGCCCGCGTCAAGGAACTGCTCGACGAAGATGTCCTCGTCTGTCTCGGCCAGGACGACATTTCCGACGCCTACTATCCCTTCGGCCGCAACAACATGCTGGAGGTCGCGTTCCTCGCGTCGCACCTGTTGTGGATGACCACCCGCGCGGAGATCGACAGGCTCTACGACATGGTCACGGTCGACGCGGCGCGGGCCATCAATATCGCCGACTTCCGGCTCGAGGTTGGGGCGCCGGCCTACCTGGTGGTGCTCGACGAACCGGACGTGGTCGAGGCCCTGCGCAATCACGCGGCGCCGGTCCATGTGATCAGCCACGGCAGTATCGTCGATCAGGCGAGAATGAAAGAGCTGGCCCGCGAACCGGCGCGGTAACCGGATCGCGACTAGGCGGAGACCTCGGCCTTCGAAGCGAGCGTATAGTCCACCGATGCCGGGCGGCCGGGCAGGTGCAGGGTTGCCGCCGCCGGAGCGGTTTCGGCGATGACGGTGCCGCGGCGAATGACGTGGAGCCGGGTCGCACGAAGACGAATTGCTTCCACCGGGTCGGCGGCCTGCAGGATCACCAGGTCGGCGAAGCAACCGGGTTCGATGCCGTAGCCCTCCAGCCCGAGGATCCGCGCCGGGTTCTCGGTGACCGCCATGAAACAGGCCCGCATCGCGTCGCTGCCGGTCATCATCGCCACGTGCAGCCCCATCGACGCGGCGTCGAGCATGTCGGCGGCGCCGAGCGGATACCAGGGATCCATCACGCAGTCCTGTCCGAACGCCACCGTTAGCCCAGCCGCCATCAGCTCGGGCACCCGGGTCATGCCTCGGCGTTTCGGATAGGTGTCGTGCCGCCCCTGGAGGACGATGTTGATCAGCGGGTTGGCGACGACCCGCAACTCGGCCTCGGCCATCAGCGGGATCAGCTTGCTGACGTAGTAGTTGTCCATCGAGTGCATGGAGGTCAGGTGCGATCCGGTGACCCGGCCGTTGAGCCCCAGGCGCCGGGTTTCCGCTGCCAGCGCCTCGACGTGACGGGACATCGGATCGTCCGATTCGTCGCAATGCATGTCGACCATCAGACCCCGTTCCGCGGCGATCTCGCAGAGGGCGCGGATGGCGGTTGGGCCGTCGGCCATGGTCCGCTCGAAATGGGGAATGCCGCCGACCACGTCGACGCCCTTGTCGAGCGCCCGATCCATGTTCGTCTGGGCGTTGGGGGACCGCAGATAGCCGTCCTGGGGAAACGCCACCAGTTGCAGGTCGAGGTACGGCTTGACCGTCTTCTTGACCTCGAGCAGCGCGTCCACCGCCAGCAACCGATCGTCGCAGATATCCACGTGGGAGCGAATGGCGAGGAGTCCGTGACCGACCGCCCAGTCGCAATAGCGGAGCGCCCGCTCGGTCAGCGCTTCCCGGGTCAGATGCGGCTTGAGCTCGCCCCACAGCGCGATCCCTTCGAGCAAAGTGCCCGATGCGTTGATGCGCGGAAGACCGTAGGACAGGGTGGAATCCATGTGGAAGTGGGCATCGACGAACGGCGGCGTCACTAAACACCCGGAGGCGTCGATTTCCCGCGCCGCCTCGCCCTGGATCTGCGGCGCGACTTCGGCGATCCGGTCCTTGTCGATGGCGATGTCGATGCCGGTCCGGCCGTCGGGCAGATTGGCGTTGCGGATCGCCAGATCGAGCATCACCGCTCTTCTTTCCGGAACGGCGTCAGCAGCGCGGCGGGTACCGGTGCGTTGCGCGACATGAACGCCATCGCGACGATGGTGAGGACGAACGGCATCATCAGAAACAGCTGATAGGGCAGATCTATGGCGGCGCTTGCCTGCAACCTCAGTTGCAGGGCGTCGATGAACGCGAACAGGAACGCCGCGATCGCCGACTTCCACGGATCCCACCGGCCGAAGACGATCAGCGCGATGCACACCCAGCCGCGGCCGGAAATCACCCCGAAGGTGAACGCGTTGAACTGGGCCATCGACAGAAAGGCGCCGGCGATACCCATCAGAACACCGGACAACATCAGCGCCTGGTAGCGGATCGCGGCGACGCTGACGCCGGCTGAATCGGCCGCGTGTGGCGACTCACCAACGGTGCGAAGGTGGAGCCCCCAGGTTGTGTGACGGAGCACGAAAGCCGTCGCCGGAACCAGCAGCAGAGCGATGTATACCAGGGCGTACTGGTTGAACAGCAACGGTCCGATGACAGGAATATCGGAAAGCAGCGGGATCGGTACGGTCTTGAACGCCGTGATATTCGGAGGGCTCGACGGTTGCACGAAGATCACCCGGTAGAAGAAGAATGCGAGGCCGGAGCACAACAGGGTCAGGCCCAACCCGGAGACATGCTGACTCAGGCCGAAGGTTACGGTGAGCAGTCCCATTAGCGCGCCGGCGATCGCCCCGGTCAGCATTGCCGCGGCGACCCCCAGCCACAGGCTGCCGGTGAAGTAGGCCGCGGTAAATCCGGTCATCGCCGAGAGCAGCATGATCCCCTCGATGCCGAGATTGAGAACCCCGGACCGTTCGGCGAACAGCTCACCAAGCGTGGCAAACAGCAGCGGCGTTGCGATCCGGATCATCGCGGCGAAGAAGCCGACCTGGAAGATCTGGGCGAAGATTTCATCCATGGCTGGGCACGCTCACACGAATTCGGTAGTTGGTGAAAAGCAGGGCGATCAGCATCGTCATCAGCGCCGTCCCCTGCATGACATCGGCGAGAAACACCGGGACCCCGGTACTTCGCGACATCGCCTCCGCTCCGGTGATGATGATCGCGAAGAAAATGGCCGCCGGAACGACGCCGAGGGGATTGAGCCCCGCCAGCATGGCGATAACGATGCCGGTATAGCCGTAGTTCGTTGAAATACCGGCCATCACCTGGAAATGGAGGCCGGCGGCCTCGCCGACCCCCGCCAATCCGGCCAACCCACCCGAGATCAGCGCCGTGAGCATGATCACGGCGGTGATGTTGTGGCCGGCGTAGGCGGAGGCGCGTGGGTTCTGTCCGACGGCGCGTATCGCAAAGCCGAGGGTGGTGAATCTCATCAACCACCAGACGAAAACCGCCGCGACGGCCGCGAGGAGGATACCAAGGTGAAGCCGCGTCGCGTGAAGAAGAATCGGGAATTCGGCATCCATGCGGATGTCGGGCGAGTCCGGAAAGCCGCTGAGGGGGTCCTTCCACGGCCCGTCGAGCAACGCCATCATCCCGTAGAACACGATGAAGTTGAGCAATAGGGTGGTGACCACGTCGTCGACCTTGTAGCGCGCCTTGAGGAACGCCGGGATCGCCGCCCACACGCCCCCTGCGGCCATGCCGCAGATGATCATCAGCGGCACCAGCGACCAGGCGGGAAGGCTCTCCTGGGTTCCGACGTAGACCGCCGCCATCGCGCCGAGAAGGAACTGTCCTTCGGCACCGATATTCCAGAACTTGGCGCGGAAAGCGACGGCGACGGCAAGACCGGTGAGCACCAGCGGCGCGGCCTTGACGATCGTCTCGACGATATTGAATTTGCTGTCGACCGCGCTCAGAAACATCGCCGCGTATGAATCGATGACACTTGCGCCGGCAATAACGATCAGGCCGCTGCACAGAACCAAGGTGGCGAAAATGGCGGCGATGGGCAGGATAAAACTAAGCCACGCCGAGGTCTTTTCGCGCTGTTCGAGGCGTAGACGGATCATGCGGCTTCCCCCCGATAGCCGGCCATCAGCAGGCCGACCTTCTGAGCCGTCGCCTCGGCCGCCGGCAGCACGTCCATGATCTTGCCCTCGTAGATGACCGCGATGCGGTCCGACAGCGTGAACAGTTCTTCCAGGTCCTCGCTGATGACGATTACGCCGCGACCGCGCGCGCGCTGATCGAGGAACTGGCGGTGGACGAATTCGGTCGCCCCGACGTCGATGCCGCGGGTCGGCTGCGCGACCAGGAGGACCAGCGGATCGAACGCCAGTTCGCGGGCGAGCAGGGCCTTCTGCAGGTTACCGCCGGAAAGGGTCCCGGTGCGCACATCGATGCCGGCGGTCTTGATCGAGAACCGTTCGATCTGTTCCTTGACGAATTTGCGGATCGCACCGCGGTTGATCAGGCCATGGCGGCTGAACGGCTTCTCGTTGATCCGGGGCAGCACCATGTTGTCGCTGAGCGGCAGCGTGGTGATCAGGCCTGTGACCATCCTGTCCTCGGGCACCCGTCCGATGCCCATCTTCTTGACCACGTCGACGCTCAGTCGGTCGATCGCCTGGCCGTCGATCACCATCCGGCCGGCGTGGGGCTGCAGCACGCCGGCGATGACGTCGGCCAGTTCCTTCTGACCGTTTCCCGACACGCCGGCGATGCCGAGGATCTCCCCGGCGTGGACATCCAGGGAGAGCTCCTTGAGCACCGGCCGTTCCTCGCTGCCGCCGGCGGTGATGCCTTCCAGTTGCAGGAGCGGGCCACCCCGCTCGCTCGGCGGCTTCACCGGCGGCTTCAACTCGTGCCCGCACATCAGTTCGCCGAGCCGGCGATCGGTAAGATCGGGAGAATTGTCGAGGGTCGACGTCACCACGCCCTGGCGCATGATCATCAACCGGTTGGTGATTTCACGGACCTCGTAGAGCTTGTGGCTGATGAAGATTACCCCCATGTCCTTGGCCGCCAGCGAGCGCATGGCGCGGAACAGGCCTTCGGCCTCCTGCGGTGTGAGCACGGCGGTCGGCTCGTCGAGGATCAGGATGCGGGCGCCGCGATAAAGCGCCTTGGCGATCTCGAGGCGCTGTTGCTCGCCGACGGTCATCCGGCCGACGATGGCGTCGGGGTCGAGATGAAGGTTGTATTCCTCCCCGATCTCGGCAAGTCGCTTCTTGGCCGCGGCGCGGTCGAGAAGACCAAAGCGGCTCTTCTGTCCGACCATCAGGTTGCCGATCACGGTGTGGCGCTGGACCAGGTGGAAATGCTGGTGGACCATGCCGACACCGCGGGCGATGGCGTCGGCCGAGTTGTGGATCGTCGCCGGCTCGCCTTCGATCTCGATGGTGCCTTCGTCGGCCGCGTAGGTGCCGAACAGGACGTTCATCAAGGTCGTCTTGCCGGCCCCGTTTTCGCCCAGCAGGCCGAGGATGTCACCCTTATGGAGGGTAAGATCGACGCTGTCGTTGGCCTTGTTGGCGCCGAAGCTCTTGCAGATCCCGCGCATCGCGAGGAGAGGCGTTGTCTCCGTCATCGTCGAGCTCCTGAGAGTCCGGCTCGTAATGTATTGCGTATTTTCAACGAGCTGGAAGGGCGCCCGTTGGGAGCCTTGTGTTCGCGTCCCGGTGCGTCGAGCCGCCCTTGTGATGCTCCAGCATCACGGCGGCCGTCTCTTCTGCCGAAGACACGGACACAAGGCTTTGAAAAAAAACAATACATTGCGAGCCGGACTCTGTGAGACGGGCCCGGGGCGAGGGGATCACCCCGGACCGTTGCGCTTTCGTTCAGTCGGACTTCGGTGCACTTTCGGACACATTCACCCGGAAAGTGCCCTCGATGATCTCGCCTTTCCGTTTGGCCACCATGTCCTTGACGTCCGCCGGGAGCTTGTCATCGAACTTGTGATAGGGCGCGAGGTACGATCCGCCCTTGGCCATGTACGAGAAACCGCCAAAATCCTGCGCGGTGAACACGCCCGCGTTGACCAGTTTTAGGACGTGCGCGACCGTCGGGTACATGTCCCAGACCGGCCCGGTAATGACCGTTTCCGGACCGAGTTCGGCCTGATCCGACATATTGGAGATAGCCAGAACCCCCTTATCCTTGGCGGCCTCGACGACGCCGAACCGCTCCGCGTAGATCACGTCGACACCCGCCTCGATCTGGGCGATCGCCGCCTCTTTCGCTTTCGGCGGATCGAAGAACGAGCCGATGAACGAGAATTTGCAGCGGACCTTGTCGTTGACTTCCTTGGCTCCGGCGCAATAGGCGTTCATCAACCGGTTGATCTCGGGGATCGCCATGCCACCGACCGCGCCGACCACGTTGGACTTGGTCATCTTGCCGGCGATCATGCCGGACAGATACGCGGGCTCGTGGATCCAGTTGTCGAAAACGCCGAAATTCGGCTCCGCCGGCCCGATCCCGGAACCGAAAACGAAGGCGATGTCCGGATAGTCCCTGGCCACCCGCCGGGCGATCCGCTCGGCGCCGAACGAATCACCCATGATCAGCCCATAGCCTTTTTCCGCGTACTCGCGCATGACCCGTGCGAAATCCGCGGACTTGACGCTCTCCGACCACGTGTACTCGATGCCGAGTTCCTTCTGGGCGCGAAGCAGTGCCTCGTGGATCTGCTTGACCCACGGCTCTTCGATCGGCGTTTCGAAAATCCCCGCGACCTTGAGGGTGTCGGCGCGCGATGGCAGCGGCGTCAGAATCAAGGCCGCGAAGATCACCACAGCCTTGAGAAGCAGAGAACCCGCTCTCGGTTTTACCCATGCAAACATGTTTCAGCCTCCGTTATCCCTAGTCGAACACGATTCTTGGCCTTCGTCTTCGTGGCGAAGGCCGAAACATTAACTCCGTTGGCGAGGGGGAAAGTCAAACGGGATTTACGGGACGGCCGATCGGAAAATCCGATCCGCCGGCATTTCCCCCGGCAACGGTAATCCCTCTCTTTAATATGGAGACGCCACGTCCGGCAAATACGGGTTCTGGACGACAGGGTCGAAAAGACAGACCCCTGGCGCCAGAACCGCATGGTCCCGCTTCCACTTCATCGTCTTGCATCCGTCGATGCCGCGCGCACAATCCGGCGCTGTCGTGTGGACGCTGAAGCGATTAAGTCGCAATATCGGATTCCCCGATATCGGGATCGGAATTCGCTGTTGGACTCGAACCGGCAGAAATTGCACATGTGAACGGCGAGGTTTTTGGAGAATTGTTCGAGTGACCAACAAATTTATCATAAGAAAGAACCACTATTTCGATTCGGTGGCGCTGATGAGGATCGCGGCGGAACTGGAGGGACTTCCCGGTGTCCGCCAGGCGACCGCGATCATGGCCACCGAAGCGAACCTGGAACTGGCGGTTGCCGCCGACCTCGTCGACAAATCCGTTCTGGCTCAGCCCAACGATCTGCTGATCGCGGTTGCCGCGGACGATGACGACAGCGCCGACGGGGCGCTCGCCCTGGCCCAGGACCGTCTCGACAATGTCGGGGCCGGCAAACAGGGCGGCGGCACCGCCGAGGAGATGGAACCGCGCAGCATTGCAATGGCCTTGGAGCGCAATCCCGAACACAATCTGGTGCTCATTTCGTGCCCCGGCGAGTACGCCGCCGCCGAGGCCAGGAAGGCCCTCAATCTCGGCTTGAACGTGATGATGTTCAGCGACAACGTCGCCATCGAGGACGAGGTCAAGCTGAAGCAAATCGCATCCGGCAAGGGCCTGATGATGATGGGCCCCGATTGCGGCACGGCGATCATCAACGGTGTCCCGCTCGGGTTTGCCAATGTGGTCACGCCGGGGGCCGTCGGCGTCGTCGCTGCATCGGGAACCGGCATGCAGCAAGTCACCAGCCTGCTCTCGCAATGGGGCGTCGGCATATCCCAGGCGATCGGCACCGGCGGCCGCGACCTGAAGTCCCAGGTCGGCGGCATCACCATGATCCAAGGCCTGGAGGCGCTGGCCAAGGATCCGGGAACGGAAGCCATCGTCCTGATTTCCAAGCCACCCAGCGCCGACGTCGCCGAGAAGGTTATTTCCGCGGCGCGCGCCGCCAACAAGCCGGTCATCGTCAATTTCCTCGGTGCCGAGCAGGCAGTGAACGACAACCAGGTCCAATTTGCCGAAACACTGGAACAAGCGGCCGCTATCGCCTGTTCGATGGTCGGCGGTACGCCGCCGGCCGAAAGTGGTGCCGATACGGTGATCGATATTTCCGGGCTGGACGGCGCCCAGAAGTATCTGCGTGGCGTCTATAGCGGTGGG
>RCNG010001528.1_pt1 | contig 16722 bp, 13 predicted proteins | sample 2041371 | NCBI WGS metagenome assembly RCNG01 (sample SAMN09708227, study PRJNA481090) | Marine sediment metagenome, whole genome shotgun sequencing project. | biome: marine sediment; feature: ocean; material: sediment; isolation source: Sewage treatment plant 1 marine sediment (STP1) ... | reverse complement strand
GCTCGGGTCGCGTCCAGATCCCGCTTGCGCTCGTCGAGCAGTGATTCCGACGCGGAACGCTGGGCCACCAGGGCCTTGACCCGTTCGTACTGACGCGCCGCCTCCCCGGAGCGGACACTGGCCTCTTCCAGCAGGGCATGCTCCTCTGCGCTGGTCATCTCCACCAGCAGGTCCCCCTGCCCTACCCTCTGACCATCGTCGAAGTGGATCGCGGAGACGGTCTCGGTCACATTCGCCGTGACCGAGACAGACTCATTGGCCTTCAAGGTCCCCAGTGCCTCGACCCGGTCGGCGAAGGGCTGCATCCTGACCTCGGCAACAACAACGGACGGGGTGAACGCCTTCTGCGCACCGGCGACCATCGGGGCGAGACTCAAAACGGACAGTAAGAAAATCAAAGACCGCATGCAATTGGTCTGGAGGTCGTTCATCACTCAGCTGCCGATCACGCCACCGTCGTCCTTGGTAATAACGACCACGGATGGACGCGGCGGCATCTCCGGGTCGAAGTCCGGCCAGCGGGTAGCAGGGTCCTCGAAGGTGGAACTCCGCTCGAAGCCGGGGAATGCCTTGGTGCCGTCCGTTGCCGGGTGTTGCACGGAGACGAACAGCGTCTTGTCGTCCGGGGTGAACCTAGGGCCGCACAGCTCGGCACCCACCGGCACACGGAAGAACATCCTGCCGGTCCCCCTGCCCTCCCCCTCGGTCTCGACCGCCCAGACGCCATCGGCGGAACCGGATGCCTTTTTCCATGCCTTGCCCTGATCCGTCGCAACCCAGAGCCGGCCTTGGTGATCGACGGCGCAGTTGTCCGGGCAGGAGAACCAGCCGTTGTCGCTGGTGGCCGGGTTCCATAGCGCCGCGACACCGGTGTCGGCCGGGTTGCCGGCCTTGATCAGGATGTCCCAACCGAAGGTGATCGCGGCATGGTCGCCGTTCGGCGCCGTCAGCTCCAGCAGATGACCCCAGATATTGGCTGCACGCGGGTTGACCGGATCGACTTGATCCGGCTTGCGCTTCGAGTTATTGGTCAACATGACGTAGACGCGGCCGGTCTTCGGGTTCGGCTCGACGTCCTCCGGGCGGTCCATCGGTGTGGCGCCGAGGATGCTGGCAGCTCGACGGGTCTCGATCAGCACGTCCGCCTGACTTTGAAAACCATTCTCGGGGGTCAAGCCATTCCAACCGAAGACCAACGGCAGCCATGTCATCGTGCCGTTGCTGTGGAAGCGTGCGACGTAGAGGGTGCCCCGATCCAACAGGTCTCGGTTGGCGGCTCGGTTGATCGGGTCGACGCGGCCCTCGGAGACGAACTTGTACAGATACTCAAAGCGTTGATCGTCACCGGAATAGAGCACGAGACGGCCGTCACCATTGACGATGCTCTCAGCCCCCTCATGCTTGAAGCGGCCCAGGGCCGTGCGCTTGACCGGCATCGATTGCGGGTCGAGCGGATCGACCTCGACGATCCAGCCGAAGCGGTTGGCCTCGTTGGGCTCGGCATTGATATCAAAACGCCGATGGAACCGGCCCCAGGCATAACGGCCACTCGGCACACCGTAGCGTTGGTAATTCGCCTTCTCCGGATGCTCGCCAATGGGGTCGCCGCTATCATTGGAATCACCCTCTTCGCCGTTCGCAGCCCCGCGCAACGGATGAAAATCCAGGTCACCCTGAAAATAGCCGTGGAAGTTCTCCTCGGCCATCAGATAGGTCCCCCAGGGCGTAATGCCACCGGCGCAATTATTGAGCGTGCCGATCACCCGAGTGCCGGTCGGATCCTCCGATGTCCGCAGCCGCGGATGACCGGCAGCCGGTCCGGAGATGGCCATCCGGGTGTCCAGGGCATTGATGCGGCGGGCATAGTGGCTGTCCTGAACGACAGACCAGTTGCCGTCCGTTTTCTTGACTTCCAGGACCGAGCCGCCGTGGCCTGCCATCTCGATATCGACGATCTCCTTGGTCACCCCGCTGTGCGACGCATCGTACTTGCCGAGGCCCGGGAACATGACCTCCTCATCGGTGTACTCGTGATTGACGCACAGCAAACCGTGCTCCGGGTTGTTCGACCCGAGTGGCAGCGGGATATAGCCGATAAAGTCATTGTTGTAGCCGAACTGCTTACCCTGTGCAGCCGCGCTCTGGGCAAAGGGATCGAGCTCGGTGCCGCCCGGAACCACCGGATCCCCCCAACGGATCAACACGTCGGCACTGTAGCCGGGGGCGACATGGTGGGTCTCGTCGACGCCATGGGCGATCTCGGTGAATCCGAAACGGGAGCCGCTGGAGCCTCCTTGTTTTCCGGCAGCGGCCAGCAGCGTAAGCGGACTGGCGGCAAGCGCACCGAGCGCGGTCACACCGAGTGCGCCCTTGAGGATGGAACGCCGGCTGTACCGGGCGTTGATGATGTCGCCGAGGGTCGATTCAGCCGAACCATTGACCGGCTCGTCGTCCGCTGCCTCGTAGGCCTCGGAACGGCAGGAGAAGGGGGTGATTTTCATGATTAAAGGCTCTCCCGTCTGAGGTTGCACTCAACTGGTCCGTTTTCTCTGCATCCTTGATATTGTTCTTGGTGTGCTTGGCGTCTTGGCGGTTCCATCCGCCATATTCAGGATTATGGATTAGGGCTCGTCAGCACGGTCGGCACGAACCCACGGCTATCCCCCGCATACGTGGGAAAGCCGTGGCCACCAGTCCTGTGTGCTCCGTGCTGCAAAGATCGGGTTAGCGGTCGGATGCCGAGGACAGGTCCCAGACGTCCGGAGAGTGGAAGATCCGTGAGTGCTGCATCTCGCGCTCAAGCTCCATCTCACGCGGCAGGTGGTCGCCGAAGCGGGTGAACAGCTCTTCCTGATCGGCGGTCTCCCGTCGTGCTGTCTCGCGGTCGATGTTCATGATCGCGTAGAAATCCTGCTTGGGAAACTCCAATCCGTCCCAGTTGATGTCACCGTACGACGGCAGCCAGCCCAATGGGCTCTCGATGGCGGACGCACGTCCACGGCAGCGGTCGATGATCCACTTCAGTGCGCGCATGTTCTCACCGAATCCCGGCCAGATGAATTTCCCGTGCTCATCCTTGCGGAACCAGTTGACGCGGAAGATGCGCGGCGGTGTGGCGACGTTCTGGCGGCCGAGGCGCAGCCAATGTCGCCAGTATTTTGCCATGTTGTAACCGCAGAACGGCAGCATCGCCATCGGATCGCGGCGCAGCCCGGCTTGCCCTATGGCCGCTGCCGTCGCCTCGGACCCCATGGTCGCCGCGCCGTAGACGCCGTGCTCCCAATTGTAGCTTTGGTAGACGAGCGGGAAGTTCCGGCTCACACGTCCGCCGAACAGGAAGGCCGAGATGGGTACGCCTTCCGGGTTCTCCCAGTCGGCATCAAGGGACGGGCACTGGCTGGCCGGAGCCGTAAAACGCGCATTTGGATGTGCTGCCGGCCGACCACAGCCAGGGGTCCAGTCGTTACCCTGCCAGTCGATCATGTGCACGGGCGGCTCTTTGCTCATGCCTTCCCACCAGACATCGCCATCGTCGGTCAGGGCGCAGTTGGTGAAGATACAGTTGGCGTCGAGCGAGGCCATCGCATTCGGGTTGGATTCGGCACTGGTGCCGGGTGCCACACCGAAGAAGCCGTATTCCGGGTTGATTGCGTAGAACTTGCCGTCTTTCGGGTTTGGCTTGATCCAGGCGATGTCGTCACCGACGGTCGTAATCTTCCAGCCTTTGAACTCCTTCGGCGGGATCAACATCGCAAAGTTGGTCTTACCACAGGCACTCGGAAAGGCCGCTGCAACATAGTCCTTGTTGCCCTCGGGGTCCTCGACACCCATGATCAGCATGTGCTCGGCGAGCCAGCCTTCATCGCGTGCCATCACCGAGGCGATACGCAGCGCGAAGCACTTCTTGCCGAGCAGGGCGTTGCCGCCGTAGCCGCTGCCATAGGACCAGATCTCGCGGGTCTCCGGAAAATGCGTGATGTACTTGTCCTCGACGCTGCCCGCACAGGGCCAGGGCACATCCAGCTCGCCGGGCTGCAGCGGAGCACCAACGGAGTGCATGCACGGCACGAACTCGCCATCGGCACCCAGGACGTCGAGCACGCCCTGGCCCATGCGTGTCATGATCCGCTGATTGACGGCAACGTACGCAGAATCGGAGATCTCGATGCCGATGTGCGCGATTGGTGAGCCCAAGGGTCCCATGCTGAACGGTATGACATACATGGTACGCCCGTGCATGCAGCCGGCGAACAGGTCCTTGACCGTCGCCCGCATCTCATCCGGGGCCATCCAGTTGTTGGTCGGGCCAGCGTCTTCTTCGCGTTGCGAACAGATGAATGTTCGGTCTTCGACGCGTGCCACATCACTCGGGTGTGAGCGTGCGAGGTAGCTGTTCGGCCTTTTCTCGGGATTCAGCTGAACGAAGGTTCCCGCCTCGACCATATCCGCGCAAAGACGGCCGTACTCCTCCTGCGATCCATCGCACCAATAGATCCGGTCCGGTTCGCAGAGCTTCGCCATCTCGTCGACCCAGGTCAGAAGCTTCTTGTTCTCGGTCCGCGCCGCCCCGTCATGTGTCGTGGTCATTGTCAGTGGATTCTCCGATGGTGGTTGATAGATTGTCAGGCCCTCACCGGAAAATCTTGTATATCAGGTCCAAGAATTCCCGGGGGATCATTCGCTCTACTGATAGCGAATCGCTGCTCGCTAAAGCCTTCCGGCCTCGATTTCGCCCGGTTATGTGATTTGGGGAACAGATCCTAACCCATTTCTTGGATGACGCGCATCCGGCATCGGACCAATGAGATTACTTCCTCATTGATACAGACAATGAACAGTGTTGGAGGAATTCGAGGGGGCTTCAGATAATAGAATATAAATCAATAGATTATGTGGATTCCCTGGATTTCTCAGCGCTACATCCAGACTACGGCCACATTCAGATCAGATCTCGCCGGTCTCTGAGCCCGCTGGCCAGATCAGCACCTCGAACGCACCGTCCGAACCCGAAACCTGCCATTGGTAGCCCATGCGGCGCAGGATGTCATAGAGAGGGAAAGGTTGGCGTCTGTGCCGCATGACCAGGCGATCACCTGCCAGCATATCGGCCAGCATATCGAGCACCCGCTCCATCGGCTCCGGCGGTTCCAACTGACTCACATCCAATAGGTGGTCCAGGGTCAAGCCTCCGCAAGCTCGGTTGCCATCGCCTGTGCCCTGACCTTGGAGGGCATCGTCCGCCATCGGGTACAGGATCGCCTCCTCCTTGGCGTTGTGTTGCTGCGTCACCATGTGCAATGTCTCCAAGACGCCGATACAGGTGTCCTTGTCCTGCATCTGGGCTGCATTTGCCAACTCGGCCATGAGTTGCCGCATCTGCTCATGCTCCATCCGCATCACCCCGGTCGGGCCGGCTGCCATCGGCGCCCGGACCTCCAATTGCGGGAACAGCACCTGCTCCTCGAATTGGAAATGCCGTTCCACAGTCTCACGAAGCACCTCGACATCGTGGACGATCGCGTCCCAATCGTTCCCCGAAGTCGCCGTCTCGGTCGCGGCGAGCAGACTGTCGCAGCGACGATGATCATCGGTCAAGGCCAGTGAAAGAATTTGCGGCATTGTATTCTCCTCCAGAATTGAGTTTCTTCCACTTTTGTCGATACCTCAACAAACCGCCTTGACATTTATCAGCTTGCCGGCTGGAAAAACGCGATGCCTGCGGGTTGACAACCGCCCCCTTAGATAAAGCGGCTACCCTCAGCTACAGCATGGGGCCAATCACTTTAGAGATTGCTAATTTAGTAACATTGCCTTGACCATTATCAATGCCTATTCCTGACCCGGCGCGTGTAATCACCGCGTCAGAATGTTTTTCAGAGGAACTTAAGCAGTATGGCACAAACCTTTACTAAATCGATGGCGCGGAACATCTTCTATGGTGGCTCCGTTTTCTTTTTTCTGCTCTTTCTCGCACTGAGCTTCGATACGATCCGTTCGTTACCGGATCTGGATAACCGTCGCGCATTACAGGACCCGACGGTCGGCCCGCAAATCGCCCACGGCAAGGAGCTATGGGAAAATAATAATTGCATCGGCTGCCACTCGCTGCTTGGCGAGGGTGCCTACTTCGCACCCGAGCTCGGCAATGTCTATGTCCGTTTCGGCAACAGCACCGACGCAATCAAGGCCTATATCCAGAGCCGCCCGAAGGACGGCATCCCTGGCCGACGCAGCATGCCCCAATTCGGCTTCTCAGACGAGGAGTTGGAAGCGCTCGCGCAGTTTCTGAAATATGCCTCCGAGATCAATACCGCCGGATGGCCACCGAACAAGCAAGGCTAAGAGGTATCTTTGGCACCAACTGAATCACTCGGAGCACAATCGATGAAATACAAATCCCAAGGAGTGGCCCGCCTTTACTTCGTGGCCGCTATCGCGCTGTTCGTCGCGCAGATCCTGTTTGGCTTGATCATGGGCCTGCAGTACATCATCGGGGACTTCCTGTTCCCCGAAATCCCGTTCAACGTGGCCCGCATGGTCCACACCAATACACTGATCGTCTGGCTGCTAATGGGCTTTATGGGCGGCGCCTACTATCTGGTCCCCGAGGAGTCAGAACGTGAGTTGGTCGCGCCCTGGCTGGCGACCTTGATGTTCTGGATCTTTCTCGCCGCCGCCGGCGCGACGGTCGCCGGCTATCTGCTGGTCCCGTATGCGACCTTGGCCGAGATCACGATGAACGAACTGCTGCCGACAATGGGCCGCGAGTTCCTTGAGCAGCCAACGATCACCAAGATCGGTATCGTGATCGTCGCCCTTGCCTTCCTGTTCAATATCGGCATGACGATCTTGAAGGGCCGCAAGACGGTTGTGAGTCTCGTCTTGCTGATTGGCCTCGCTGGCTTGGCCGTGTTCTTTCTGTTTGCATTCTACAATCCAACGAACCTGGTCCTCGACAAGTTCTTCTGGTGGTGGGTCGTTCATCTTTGGGTCGAAGGTGTTTGGGAGCTGATCCTGGGCTCGATGCTGGCCTTCGTGCTGATCAAGACCACCGGCGTCGATCGGGAGGTCATCGAAAAGTGGCTCTATGTCATCATCGCGATGGCCCTGATCAGCGGCATTATCGGTACCGGCCACCATTTCTATTGGATCGGCACGCCAGAGTATTGGCAGTGGTGGGGCTCGATCTTCTCGGCGATGGAACCGATCCCGTTCTTCATGATGACGGTCTTCGCCTTCAACATGGTGAACAAGCGCCGCCGCAACCACCCGAACAAGGTGGCCGTGCTCTGGGCCTTGGGCACCGCGGTCATGGCCTTCCTCGGCGCCGGCGTCTGGGGCTTCCTGCACACCCTGTCTCCGGTCAACTACTATACCCACGGCACCCAGATCACCGCGGCCCACGGTCATATGGCCTTCTACGGCGCCTACGTGATGATCGTTCTGACGATGATCTCCTACGCGATGCCACTGATGAGCGGTCGTCAGGCCAACAGCATGCGTGCCCAGGTCGTCGAGATGTGGTCGTTCTGGCTGATGACGGTCTCCATGGTCTTCATCACCCTGTTCCTGACCGCCGCTGGAATCCTGCAGGTCTATCTGCAGCGCTTCAGCGAGAACCCGATGCCCTTCATGGTGGCCCAAGAGAAGATCGAGTTCTTCTATTGGCTGCGTGAGATCGCCGGCGTCGTGTTCCTGCTCGGCCTGTTGCTCTATATCTGGAGCTTCGTTGTCGCTGCCAAGGAACCCGGTATCACCACAGCCGCGGCCGATGATGCAGACACCGCAACAGCGGCTGGCTGATCTCCGCTCGACTTGAGCTCGGACCCGAGGTCGGGTCCTCCCTTATGCCCCGCGCAATGCGGGGCATTTTCAATTTCCGGTATCGATGAGGCTATCGAGCATGCATTTAAAGCTTGGTGCAATATTTCTGTCCGGTATGCTTACCGCGACCGCTGCCGACGCAGCATCAATGAACACGACCGCCCGCAAGGCAGCCCGCTATTTCCAACCTTGAGTCCGCTCCGAAAACCCCCTTCCGGTTGCCTGGCCCTGGCCTGGCCCCAGCGGGGCTATGGGCCGGAACAGGCTGTAGTGGCCGGCTCGACCTGCACATCCACGATCAGGTTGAGCTTCTCCTCACAGGTCTCGGTCACGTTGGCACTGTAACCTCGCACCGTCTCATCATTCTTCTGCGGTAGGCGGCGTCTTCATCATGGGGCGACTGCAACGAATCAGCGCTGATCTCCTTGGCCGCTTTCAGCGTAATGCGTTGCTCCTCATCCTCGCCATCAAGCGTGTACTGCTCCAGCAACAGCCGTTCGATCAATGCATAGCGCGGGCTGCTCTGCGGGCTGTAGCGACGGTGCAGGCGAAACAGCAGCTCCCCGCAGCTCTCCAACCAAGCCTGTTTGCTCGCCGTGTCCAGGGTGTAGATGAACTGGCTCGGGCGCTTAGCGCACAAACGCTGAAGAAGCTCTCGATCCGCTTCTTTCAGGCATCCCTTCTGCGCTTCGGCGAGGCTCTTCCAAAACACCTGCAGGCAGATTGCGCCACTACCCGACATCATTCGGGAACACGCCGCAGCGGCGCGCGCCGTGCCCTGAGTTATTGAGAAGTTACGCTTGCCCTTTCTTCTCTCCTGTCTCCCGCGCTTGCACAATCCAGGTGCCGGCGCGCATCGCCGTCAACTCCGACGCTGACGTATCTGGTGGCTGACGAACAAGGACGCTGTAAAGAGGGCAAGCGCACCCCCTTGATGGGCCGCAGCGAGCGGAGTCGGAACGAACAGCAGCAACGTGGAAATGCCCAGTGCGATCTGTACGAACAATGCCAGCATCAGCAGATGAAGCCCGATGCGCGCGCTTCGGGACAGCGCAACTCTCCTTCCCGCCAGCCAGAGCACGGGAATCAAGACAAACAGCAGGGCGGCAAAGACGCGATGGTCGAACTGAACCGTCGTGACATTCTCGAAAAAGTTCTTCCACGCCGGATCGAGCGAGAAGAGCCCTTCCGGTATCAATCGCCCTCCCATTAGCGGAAAGGTATTATACGCCCAGCCCGCCTTCAGTCCCGCGACGAACCCGCCAGAGAATGCCGTCATCAGCACGAGTCCGGTCACGGTCCAGGCAAGCAGCCTGAAGCCGCGGGCCGTGCCTCCCGGAGGCGAATCCGCGGGAGGGGCGAGCAGATCCAGCGCCACCCAGAAGAGGTAGCCATAGATGATGAACGCCAGCCCCAGATGGGCTGTGAGCCGATACTGGCTGACATGGGGGTCCTGTACCAACCCACTGGTTACCATGTACCAGCCCATCAGACCTTGCAGCCCGCCAAGGATGAACACGGCTGTCAGTTTGGGCACCAATGGCCTGTCGATGCGGCGCCGAGCCATGAAATAGAGCAAAGGAAACAGAAAGATGATCCCGATCAGACGGCCAAGGAGCCGGTGGGCGTATTCGAACCAGAAGATCGTCTTGAAGCCCTCCACATCCATTCCAGAGTTGACCTTCCGATACTCGGGGGACTGCTGATAGAGGGCGAAGGTCTCCTCCCACCGGTCGTTACTCAACGGCGGCAAAACGCCCATGACGGGATGCCATTCGACCATCGACAGTCCGGATCCGGTGAGGCGCGTGACGCCACCAAGCACGACCATCGCATAGATAGTCAGGCAGCAGATCAGCAGCCAAGTACCGATGGGCTTATGGAAATCAGGGGCAGCGGCTACTGCAGGTTCGTTCATCATCATCGTGGGGTCCGTGCTGTCACGCCAAACCCGTCCCGCGGCGGGCGCTTAAGAGATGCTTGAGGGGACAGCATTGTACGGGCCTGCCTGATTGCGTGCAATAATGCGCGGCAACACCTGTCGCGCACCGAGCTGCAACCATCCGCCGGAACAGAACAAGTATGTGCCCACGGGCGGGCACGACGAGGTGGGTCGTTTGACACACCTTGTGGGACTTGACGCAGATCAAGTACTTCGACGATGGAATATGCGAGGCTAAGATACAAGGAAGTAGGATCGCGAGAAATGCTTTGGGGATTTTTCCCGAAGCCCCTGAAAATTTACAAATAAAATACCGTGTTGGGGACCACTACCAAGACCACACGAGTCATCGCTTTTTCGATGTTGTCGGCTTGGTGCAGCCCTTTACGCGAACGGAGAGGTACGCACTGGATCTCCCTCCCAATTGCTGCGCACGACGGAGCCGATAGCGTTGCGGCTGGCGATCAAGGAAGCCCGACTCCAGGCGACCTTCGGAGCCAGCGCCTCAACGTTGCACCACCCGATTATGATGGCGCCGGAAAAAAACGCATTGATAAATCGCATTCCTCACCAGACCAATCAACTGATCCGAGAGATACACCATGGCTGAATCACCCGACAAACAAAATGACGAGCAGAAAGAGCGCATCCCGGCAATGCAAGCCTTGATCGACAATCCTTTCCTGCTGCTGTTTATCGGCGTCGCCATGCCCACGGTCTTTTATCTGATGTGGGGCATCATGGAAATCGTCACAATTCCAGTCGCACCATAACCAAATACTTCCCGGGAGGGAGTCAGCCATGACCTCATTGTTACCGCCTGCCGATCGAATCTGGTGGAATGTGCCCGTGGGCCGGGAGGAGATCGTTTGGATCGCCCTTGCCTTGGTCTGGTGCCTGATCATGTTCGCGATGATGCCGATCTGGCACATCTACGGAAAGCAGAACCTCTCAAACGAAGCCTACCAGACGACACCCGCCAAGTTCGGGGCGAAAGTCGAAGAGATGGTCGAGAAGTACACGGTGCGCACGGAAACGATCGCCGAGGTTCCGGTGGTCGCTCCGCCTGCCGGCAGCGACGTCTACCTGCTGGGAAGACTCTGGCAGTGGTGGCCGATTCTGGAGCTGGAGAAGGACAAAAGCTATCGCCTGCACGTCTCGTCCATGGACTGGAATCACGGCCTGTCCATCCAGCCCATCAATATCAATATGCAGATCGTCCCGGGGTACGAGATGGTCCTGACCATTACGCCCGACCAAGCGGGCGAGTATGGGATCGTCTGTAACGAATATTGCGGTTTCGGCCACCACACCATGGTTGGCCGAATCTACGTCAAGGAGTAATCAACAATGGCACAGTTTAGAGTCTGTCCCGATTCGGGACTGCATTTCCACAAATCGGCAGAGAGCCTGATGAAGGCCAACGCGGTTGCCGCAGCCGTTTTCCTGCTGATCGCAGGTATTTTTGCACTCGGAGTCGTCCTGACGCGTTGGCAGGCAGTGCATCTGCTCCCCGTCGATCAGTTCTACATGGCCTTGACTGCACACGGTATCGATGCGCTGATCTTCTGGATCATGTTCTTCGAAATGGCGATCCTCTATTTCGCATCCTCGACGCTGCTGCGGTGCCGGCTTGCAACCCCGGCATGGGGCTGGGTGGCATTTGTAGTGATGGTGATCGGTGCGGTCATGACCAACATCGCCGTCTTGCAGGGCAATTCCAGCGTGATGATGACATCCTACGTCCCGATGCAGGCTGCGCCCCACTTTTACTTGGGCCTGATCCTGTTCGCCGTGGGTGCACTGATCGTCTGCTTCGTCTTCTTCGGCACTCTGGTCGTCGCCAAGCAAGAGAATACCTATGACGGCTCCGTACCCTTGGTGACATTCGGGGCAATCACCGCCGCCATCATCGCCGTGTTCACCATTGCCTCCGGGGCCATCATCCTGATCCCCACCTTCCTGTGGTCGACCGGATACATCGCTCATATCGACGCCGCGATGTACCGCGTCATCTGGTGGGGCCTGGGCCACTCCTCGCAACAGATCAACGTCGCCGCGCATGTGTCGGTGTGGTATCTGATCGCGGGACTCCTCTTCGGCGCCCGCCCCATGTCCGAGAAGGTCAGCCGATTCGCGTTTCTACTCTACATCTTCTTCCTTCAACTGGCCTCCGCCCATCATATCCTGGTGGATCCTGGCATCAGCTCCGAGTGGAAGGTGTTCAACACCAGCTACGCCATGTACCTGGCCGTCCTCGCCAGCATGATTCACGGACTCACCGTGCCCGGTTCGATCGAGGTCGCGCAACGCGCGAAGGGCTTCACCCACGGCATGTTCGAATGGCTGCGCAAGGCACCTTGGGGCAACCCGGTGTTCTCGGGCATGTTCATCTCGCTGGTTACCTTCGGTTTTATTGGCGGTATCACCGGCGTCGTCATGGGCACCGAGCAGATCAACCTGATCATCCACAACACCATCTACGTGCCGGCACACTTCCACGCAACCGTCGTTACGGGCACCACCCTGGCCTTCATGGCCCTGACGTATGTGCTGATCCCGGTGTTGTTCCGCCGGCAGATGATCCTGCCTTGGCTGGCGAAGATACAGCCCTACATCTTCGGCGGCGGCATGACCATACTGATACTGTTCATGCTCGGCGCCGGCACCCTGGGCGTTTCGCGGCGCCACTGGGACATGGACTTCACCGGGGCACTACTGAGCTTTGAGTATTCCGGAATGGCCTACACGCTGATGGGAATTGGTGCAGCGGGTGGCGTGATCGGTATCGTCGGCGGCGCCGCCTATCTGGTGATCACCGTCGGCTCGCTGCTGTTTGGCAAGAAGCTGGAGCCGTCTGCCGGTCTCTTCCAGAGCTTCGGCAAACCCCTTGCGGATGCCGTCTACACGACCGACACACCAGAGCGGCTGGCCAGGGCACCCAAACTGGCGGTGGAAGAACATGGATCTTCAGGCTTTGAAGCCCCGGGGACCTTCGTGCTCGGCCTCCTGCTGCTGATCTCATTTGTCGTGTACTACTTCATCAACTGGAATTATCTCGCTTCCGTCTGGCCTCTGAGCTAGAGTTAGCGGATTGTTGGGGACGGAGGTCCGAACCCAGTGCCACAGACTAGTCAAGGTCGGTGAAATCGGGGAGCGACCTCCCCGTCCCATGGGAACCGGATCGTTCTCCAACTGCGGCGATGGATACGGATGTCCATGATCCGGCCCTTGGCTTGGCTCATGCCGCAACACAATAAAGACATGGTAATTATGGTTAAACAGCTTATCGATCTGTTTAAACTCCGCATCGGCGTCATGATGGCTGTAACCGCCGTTGTCGCGTTAGTTGTCACGCCGGGGCAATCTGTCCAGGCCTGGGAAGCCGTTGTGCTGGCGATCACAGTGCTGATGGCCGCCGGCAGCGCGGGGGCGTTCAATCAGTACTACGAGAAAGACCTCGACAAGCGCATGCCGAGAACCAGGAATCGCCCCTTCGTCACCGGAGAATTCACCCACAATGGTTGGTGGCTGCTGCTGATATCGGGCCTCTTGTTGGTCGGCGTCGGGATAGCCGCGTTTGCCCTCAATGGGGCAGCCGCCATGTACATCTTTCTCGGCGCCTTCTTCTACGCCATCGTCTACACGGTATGGTTGAAGCGGCGCACCTGGATGAACATCGTAATCGGCGGTGCATCCGGCAGCTTTGCCGTGCTTGCAGGTGCCGCGGTGGTCGACCCTGCACTGAGCCCGGTACCGATCATCCTCGCCATTGTCCTGTTTCTATGGACGCCTTCCCATTTCTGGAGCCTGGCGATCGCACAACACAAAGATTACGCCGCCGCCGGCGTACCCATGCTGCCAGTCGTGGTCGGCAATCAAGCAGCCGCCAAGGCCGTTCTGGCCAACAGCTTGCTGCTGGTCGCTGCATCTGTCCTGCCCTTTTTCTTCGGTCTCGGCTGGATCTATCTTCTCGGCGCCCTGCTCGGAGGTGGATTTTTCCTCTACCGCAACATCCAGATGGTACGTGACCCCTCCCCCAAGGTCGCGATATCGAGCTTCCTTGCCTCGCTGGTCCAGCTGGGAGTCTTGCTGCTGTTTGCTGTACTCGACAACCAGATACTGCGCGCGGCCACCATTTGAGACTCTTGGTAGCCGTGGTGGATCACCGAAACGGGCAGATTCTGCATGGTCGCGTTGGACGCGCGCAGTATTGTGTAAAGAAATTCCTAATTCTTTATTAATACTTCGTGCGTTCACGACCTGAGCAGAACACCCCGCTGCATCAGCAAACACCAACCGCCTAAGAAGCCTCAAAACATGCTCGCGCGAAGTATTATCGGCACCAACCCATGCGACTAGTCGTCCTTATCCTTCTTGGTCTTACCTGCCACCTCCCTCCCCTCGGTGCAGCGCCGGAAACAGCGCCTCAAACCCAACCGTCCGAGTTCCAATACAAAACGGCATTGGCGGCGAGCCAGGCAGCGATCGATCGAACGCCTGCTGATTATCCGTTCACGAACGCCGATGGAGAAACCCTATCCCTCCATGATCTGCGCGGCAAGCCGCTTGTCTTGAGCCTGGTCTACACAAGCTGTTATTACATTTGCCCGATGACGACTCAACACCTCGCCAAGGTGGTGGAAAAGGCTAGAAAGGCGTTGGGCGGAGACAGCTTCAATGTCGCCTTGCTCGGATTCGACGTACAGTACGACACCCCCCGGGCGATGCTTCACTTCGCCGACAAACAAGGTGTTGGCGACGCCGCTTGGTATCTGCTCAGCACCGACCGACAAACCATCGATGCGCTGACCGCGGAATTGGGTTTCATCTTTTTCCCATCGCCGAATGGCTTCGACCATATCGTGCAAGCCACGATCCTGGATGCCGACGGCCGAGTCTACCGACAGGTCTATGGTGAGGTCTTCGATACGCCGCTGTTAGTGGAGCCGCTCAAGGATCTCGTGCTCGGACGTCCCAAGCCGAACCAGACATTCCTGGCCGACTTGATCGACAGGGTACGTTTCTTCTGCACGACCTATGACCCCAACCGGGACGCCTATCATTTCGATTACTCCCTCTTTATCGGCCTCTTCATCGGTGCCACCATCATCCTCTCGGGGGCGGCGTTTATCGTGCGTGAGATGCGTAAGAAAAGGCGACCCCACCGTGCCTGACCGACAGCCGACTCAGCATTTGAGCGATATCAAATCAATACGCTGAGATATTCGTATCCTCTGACTATTCAACCGGCACGACGGGAAATAACAACTTGAGACGCTTCAATCCGATCAAGCGAGGCTATCAGGCCATCGAGGCCTGGTTCAATATCTCTTTCGGCCCGGACTGGAACCCCCTCTACCATCTGGGCACCCTGACCTTTTTCTTTTTCTGGATTGTGCTGATCAGCGGCCTCTATCTGTTCATCTTTTTCGATCTCAGCCTCCAGCGCGCCTATTCATCGGTCGAGTACCTGACCAATGAGCAGTGGTACATCGGCGGAGTGATGCGCAGTCTGCACCGCTATGCGTCCGACGCGGCCATCGTCACCATTCTTATCCATATGTTCCGGGAATTTTCCCTGGATCGATATCGCGGCTTCCGCTGGTTTTCATGGTTTACCGGCGTCCCGACGCTATGGTTTGTCATCGCCCTGGGCATCACCGGCTACTGGCTGGTTTGGGATGAGTTGGGACTCTATATCGCAGTCCTCTCGTCGCAGCTCATGGACGCCCTGCCCATCGTGTCGGGCTCCATGGCACGCAACTTCCTCGATGGACAGCTGACCGACCGATTTTTCATCTTGATGGGCTTTCTGCACCTTCTGGGGCAGCCGATGCTGTTGGTCTTCGTCCTCTGGATACATGTCAAGCGGATGGCTCACGTCGAGATCAACCCGCCCAGGGGCCTTGCCATCGGCAGCTTCATCGCCCTGCTGATCCTCTCTTTCGCCTGGCCGGCAACGAGCAATGCCCCGGCAGATCTGACCAAGGTGCCGGCCGTGCTGAACCTGGATTGGTTTTATCTGAATGTCTATCCGTTGCTTGAGTATTGGACACCGGAGCAGACCTGGATGCTGACCCTCGGCATCACCTTTCTGTTGATGATCATGCCCTGGCTGCCGCCGAAGAAGACCGGGAAGGCCGCGGAGGTCCACCTCGATCACTGCAACGGCTGTGGTCAGTGCGCGGACGACTGCCCGTTCGACGCAATCACCGTCCAGGCGCGCACCGACGATGCCCGTTGGGAGTATGAGGTCAAGGTGCTCCCCGACCTCTGCGCAGCCTGCGGCATCTGCGTCGGCTCCTGCCCGTCATCAAATCCGTTCCGCAAGGCACAGAGCAAGCTCGAAACCGTCCGCGAGGGGATGAGATCTGGTGGGCAGGGTGCTGCATGGGACGCTACCATCATGGTGCGTCCCTGGGGCTTCCTCTTGCAGGACATCACATGCCCGGTGCAGATTTGGCACGGGGAAGCGGACACGAACAACCCGCTGCCGTGCGGCGAATACCTGAGAGATACTATCCCCAACACTCATGCTACCTTCCTGCCAGGCGAAGGCCACCTTTTCTACTATAAACGTTGGGGTGAGATTCTGGCCGCTCTGGTCGAGTAAGAGTTTGGATGACCGTATCAAAGGTCACCCACAAATACGATACTGAGGAGGTTTGCACAATGTCTGAAGTTGAGGCATCAGGCCACGAGATGGTTGTCATAGCATTTGAGGATGAGGACAAGGCGGATGAAGTCCTGAGCACGCTCAAGCAGATGGACGTTGAGGCCACTGTCGATCTCAAGAGCGCTGCGGTGGTCAAGAGGGACGCGGAAGGAAAGGTCAGGATCAAGGAGAAAAGGAAGAGATACTACAGTGGAAGGATCCTTTCAGCCACAGTGAGTCGTCGTGCCAATAGATGGTTTGTCTCAGTCACTGTGGAGGAGGATATCCTTGACGCCCT
>RCNG010000593.1_pt1 | contig 16723 bp, 15 predicted proteins | sample 2041371 | NCBI WGS metagenome assembly RCNG01 (sample SAMN09708227, study PRJNA481090) | Marine sediment metagenome, whole genome shotgun sequencing project. | biome: marine sediment; feature: ocean; material: sediment; isolation source: Sewage treatment plant 1 marine sediment (STP1) ... | reverse complement strand
GGGATTTAAGGGTTGTTTAGTTACTCTCGTTCTGAAAATCCCCCCAGCCCCCCTTTGTTCAAAGGGGGGAGTGAACGGTTACAAATTTAAGGTATTGAGGCATTTGGCACCGATCCAACTGATTACGATAGATTTGGACGACACCCTCTGGCCCGGCATGCCCACCATCATGGCGGCCGAGCAGACCCTTTACGATTGGCTGGGGGTCAATGCCGGGCGGACTACCGAAGTCCATGATATCGCCAGTCTTCGGCTGCAACGCTTGGAGCTGAGGCGGCAGCGGCCGGATATCGCCCATGACCTCACCGCGCTACGCTTGATCTCGCTGCGCCGGCTGATGTCGCAGTTTGGCTACGCGGAGACCCTGGCGGACGTAGGGATGGCGCTGTTCCTGGAGCACCGCAACCGGGTCTCACCCTATTCGGACACCTTTCCGGTGCTCAAGGCCCTGGGGGAAAAGTACCGCCTGGTTTCCCTTACCAACGGCAACGCTGACGTTGAGCAAACGCCGTTGCGGGGCCATTTTCACCGTTCGTTCAAGGCCGAGGACGTGGGAGCGGCCAAGCCGGACCCGGCCCTGTTCCGAGCGGCGCTGGAGTGGGCCGGCGTGAAATCCTCGGCGGCCCTGCATGTGGGCGATGAGCCGAGCCTGGACGTGGATGCGGCGCGGTGTCTGGGGATGTGCGCCGTTTGGGTCAACCGCGATGGAGTCGACTGGCCACGGGGGCTGCAGCCGCCGGAGGCCGAGGTGCGGGATCTGCATGCCTTGTATAACTGGTTAGAAGCGTCACCATGAAGTTCGATCTGATCGCCACCGATGGGACCGCCCGCCGTGCCTTGCTCGGTTTCCCCCGGGGCCGGGTGGAAACCCCGGCCTTCATGCCGGTGGGTACCTACGGCACGGTCAAGGGCATGACCCCCGAAGAGTTGGAGGGGATCGGCGCCGAGATCATTCTCGGCAACACTTTCCACCTGATGCTGCGCCCCGGCACAGACATCGTGCGGCGCCACGGTGACCTGCACGGCTTCATGCACTGGCAGCGGCCGATTCTTACCGATTCCGGCGGCTTCCAGGTGTTCAGCCTGGGGGAGTTGCGCAAGATAACGGAGCAGGGGGTGCATTTCCGCTCTCCGGTCGACGGCCGCAGGGTGTTCATGGGGCCTGAGGAGTCCATGGCGGTGCAACAGGAACTGGGCTCGGACATCGTCATGATCTTCGACGAGTGCACCGCCTACCCGGCGGATGAGGCACAGACCCGCGCCTCCATGGAGCTCTCGCTACGCTGGGCCGAACGCAGTCGGCGCGCCCATCGGGACAGCCGGGCGGCCCTGTTCGGCATCGTCCAGGGCGGCATGTTCGAGGAGCTGCGGGCGCGCTCCCTGGAGGGGCTGCAGGAGATCGGCTTCGACGGCTATGCGGTGGGAGGGCTATCGGTGGGGGAGCCGCCCCGGGACCGCTGGCGCATCCTGGATTTCCTGTCGGAACGGCTGCCCAAGGAGCGGCCGCGCTACCTGATGGGCGTGGGTACCCCGGTTGATATCGTAGAATCGGTACGCCGCGGCATCGACATGTTCGATTGTGTCATGCCCACCCGCAACGCCCGCAACGGCCACTTGTTCACCCACCAGGGGGTGGTGCGCATTCGCAATGCTCGCCACAAGGAGGACAACGGCCCTCTGGATCCCCTGTGCGGCTGCTATACCTGCCGCAACTACAGCCGCGCCTACCTGCACCACCTGGAGCGCTGCAACGAGATTCTCGGCTCGCGCCTTAACACCATTCACAACCTCCATTACTATCAAACCCTGATGCGCGGCCTGCGCGGTGCCATCGAGCAGGGGCGGCTCGAGGCATTCGTTACCGACTTTTACCGGCTGCGTGACAGTGTTTTAGAATCATCTGAAGAACTTAAATAATTCAAATCCCTTGCATGATTGTGGGAGTGATTGCAAACTTAATAAAAATGTAATAATAAGTTAATAGCCCCGTAACAATTAAAATTAAAGCGGTGGCTGGCAGTGATTCTGTGGAGGAGTGAGAATGATCACGGCATTTGTGCAGGAGGCGTTCCGCCTCCTGGGTGACAGTCTGGCAGTCCGGCGCGACAACACCGACGCCGATACCGGGCGCTGTATTCCCCTGAGTCAGGCGGTGGAGTATGTGGTGGATGAAGCCTCCGGGCGCCTGCGGGTTATACCCGGTTATGCCGAACGTCTGAAGGGGCCTGTGGAAAGCGCATTTCTGTGCATCGACGAGATGGTGGAAAGTATCCCCGATGCCATCCTCTGCTGCAGTTCCTCCTTTGTCTCGGATCCCCGAGTCAACGCCTTCTTTGCCGGCCCCGACCATATGCGGGAGATCTTCAGCGGCAGTGAAGAGGTGCGCAATCTGTTCGATGCGGTTCCGGAAACGCAAGAGTGCTGTGCTCTGCTGTGCATGCACAAGAAAGAGCGCCGCCAGTTCGGTATGGCCCTGGAGGGCGGTGAGCTGCGCAAGGAGGTGATGCAAACCGGTGTCAGCTTTACCGACCACCAGGTATTTTCCACCGGCGCCAACCAAGCGGATGCCCGCCGCTCCCTCAAATGTTGCATCTTCCACAGCCTGCTGGCGTATATCCGGCTGCGCGCCAAGACGGCCAAGGAAGGGGCTGCGGAGCTGGAAAGCCGGCGTGTGATGTTGCAAGGACGGCTACGGCGCGAGGTTTCGGACGCGGATGCCGCGCAGTTGCAGACCCAGATCGACGAGGTGGAACGGGATCTGGCTGCACGCGAGCTGTGCCTGGATTCTCTGGAGAATCACCTTGAATTCATCGCCGCGGTCTTGGGAAATCCCGCTCAGTATGTGAACTGTAATCAATACGATCTGCGGATGAATCGTCTGGGTGTCAAGCTCGAGGACGGTTCCGCGGATACCGGTTACACGGTGCCTCTGTACGAGATCCATGTAGCCGACCACGATCCGCGGATCGCCGCCCTGGTGCGCTTTCCGCGGGCGGAGCTGCTACCCCGGCAGGACTATTTGCAGAAAGCGGACCTGTTTCTTGCGGTATAGGCCTGCGGGTGTATGTTGCCCTCCCGGTAGCCGGGTGGGCGCAAAGGGGAATCGGGGTACCGCAACGCTATGATCTTTCAGCCATTGTCATCCCTGGCCCCTGGATTCCGGCTTCCTTGTCGGAATGACGGCTTTGCTGTTGAGTAGCAGCAGTTTTCGGTCAGAACAAATTGGCCTTGGGCAAGCACCGCGCTACCCTACATATTTCCGCTTTCTATGGCATAATGCGCCGCTGGTTCGGCCGGTCCGAGCCGGTCCAAAAGAATTTCCGCTTAAATTTCAGGTGACAAGCATGAGCTTTTTTATTTCCGACGCTCTGGCCGAGGCGCCAGCCGCTGCAGCCGGGTCAAGCGACACGATTATGGGACTGCTGTTTCCGATCGGTCTGGTGGTCATCCTCTACTTCTTCATGATCCGCCCCCAGGTCAAGCGGCAGAAGGCACACAAGCAGCTGGTCGAGGCTTTGGGCAAGGGCGACGAGGTGGTGACCAGCGGCGGCGTCGTGGGACGCGTGACCGAACTGGGCGACGATTTCGCCAGCCTGGAAGTGGCCGAGGGCGTGAACATCAAGGTCCGGCGCCAAGCAGTGGAGTCCGTACTACCCAAGGGTTCCATCAAGGAAATGTGACCGGGCCCTCGGTACCTCGATCCAAGAACATCAGTCGGCATACGCTGGGCCTAAGACGATTTCTGTCCAAGAATATACCATCTTGCTGGTTTTTTTGACCGTCTTCTGCGTTGCGACAACAGTTGCATAGCGCAACTATGGGCCTGTTGTTGCGTCTTGAAGACGGACAATCCCGGTGCTACGCTGCTCCTGCTTTGCTTGGGCGCCGGTCTTGGGCTCCTGCCCAAGCCGTTCATTGCTTAGCAACGCACCCTGCGTAATCTGGTATATTCTTTTTCGAGACAATCGCCTGAATCACCGATAGCTACGTTGCGACACCTTGAAATCGAAGTCGCTATTCCTGCGCCGTCGCGCCTTGCTCCCGACAATTTATCCTCGTTGCATGAAGACCGCTATTTTTGTGGATCGAGGGACCAGCCCCACCAGAAAAGCCGTAACCGCTTATGAACCGGTATCCGCTGTGGAAAAACCTGATGATCCTGGCCGTCGTGCTGGTAGGGCTGCTGTTCGCGCTACCTAACCTGTATAGCCAGGATCCCTCCGTCGAGATCTCGGCCACCCGGGACGCCCAGGTGAATGAGAGCACCATCGCCAGTCTCAAGGCCGCCCTGGAGAACGCCGGCATACCGCTGAAACGCATCGAAGAGCGGGCCAACGGCAAGCTACTGGCGCGCTTCGACGGACCCGAGGAGCAACTCAATGCCCGGGATATCATGGCCGCGACCCTGGGCGACGACTACAGCGCCGCCCTAACCTTGGCCCCGGATCTGCCCGATTGGCTGGTCGGCCTGGGGGTCGAGCCCATGTACCTGGGTCTGGACTTGCGCGGAGGCATCCATGTGCTCATCGATGTAGACATGGACTCGGCGGTGGAGAAGACCCTGGAGCGCTATACCGGCGATATCCGCACCCTGCTGCGCAGGGAGAAGGTGCGCTACATCACGGTGGGGCACGACGCCCGGCGGGTGACTGTGAAATTCCGCGATGCCGCGGTCCGGGACCAGGCGCAAGATCTCATTGGCGACGAGTTCGGCAGCCTGGTGCTGAAGACGGAGGAGGACGGCAAATATTTCAACGTCTACGGTAGCCTGGCTCCTGCGGAGACCCAGTCGGTCAAGAAGTTCGCCCTGCAACAGAACATCACCACTCTACGCAACCGGGTCAACGCCCTGGGAGTCTCCGAGCCGGTGATCCAGCAGCAGGGGGATAGGCGTATCGTGGTGGAGCTCCCCGGCGTGCAGGACCCCTCCCGGCTCAAGGAGATACTGGGGGCCACCGCGACCCTGGAATACCGACTGGCGGATGTGGAGAAGAGCGTGGACGATGCGGTCAACGGCCGGGTCCCGGTGGGTACCAAACTCTATTATGAGCGCAACGGCCGCCCCATCCTGCTGAAAAATCGGGTAATCGTCACCGGTGACCAGATCACCGACGCCTCCTCCGGTCTGGACCAGCGCAGCAGCCGGCCGGCGGTGTTCGTCAGCCTGGACGGGCAGGGGGCGCGGCGCATGCGCAACATGACCACCGACAACGTCGGTAAGCCCATGGCGGTGGTGTTCATCGAGATCCGCACGGTGACCCGCATGGTGGACGGCAAGCCGGTGAAGCACAAGAAGAAGGTGGAAGAGGTCATCAGCGTTGCCAATATCCTCGAGCCCTTCGGCCGCCGCTTCCAGACCACCGGCCTGGACAGTACCGAAGAAGCGCGGGATTTGGCCCTGCTGCTGCGGGCGGGCGCCCTGGCCGCGCCCATCGAGATTGTCGAAGAGCGCACCATCGGCCCCAGCCTGGGCCAGGACAACATCGACCAGGGCTTCCGCTCGGTGATGATCGGCATGCTCCTGGTGGTGCTGTTCATGGCCGTCTACTACCGGCTCTTCGGTCTGGTCGCCGATCTGGTGCTGGTGCTCAATCTGGTGCTGCTCGTGGCGATCCTATCCCTGCTCCAGGCCACCCTGACCCTGCCCGGTATCGCCGGCATCGTGCTGACCGTGGGCATGGCGGTGGATGCCAACGTGCTGATTTTCGAACGCATCCGCGAAGAGATCCGCAATGGCAGTACGCCCCAGGCCAGTATCGAGGCCGGATACCAGAAGGCGCTCTCCACCATCGTGGACGCCAACATCACCACCCTGATCGCGGCGGTGGTGTTGTTCAGCTTCGGCACCGGGCCCATCAAGGGTTTCGCCGTGACCCTGTTCCTCGGCATCCTTACCTCCATGTTCACCGCCCTCCTCGGCAGCCGCGCGGTGATCAACCTGATCTACGGCGGCCGGCGCGTCCAGCGGTTGGCCATCTGAGGGCCTGATCCATGAAACAGCTTTTCAAGCCCACGAATTTTGACTTCATGCAGCACCGCAAGGCGGCGATGATCTTCTCCGGGGTGCTGATCCTGATCTCCCTGACCTCGGTGCTCGTTCAGGGACTCAAGCTTGGCATCGACTTCACCGGCGGCACCCTGCTGGAAGTGGGCTACCAAGAGGCAGCCGAGCTGCAGCAGGTGCGCTCGACCCTGGACCAGGCTGGATTCGGCGATGCCACCGTGCAGTTGTTCGGTACGCCCAAGGATGTCCTGGTCCGGGTTGCCCCCAAGGGGGATGAGAGCAGTGCTGCGCTCAGTGATCGGGCGTTCAACGCCCTGAACGACGCGTCCGGCGGCAATGCCGAGCTGCGCCGGGTGGAGTTTGTCGGACCCCAGGTGGGCGAGGAGTTGACCGAGGACGGTGGGTTGGCCATTCTCTATGCCATGTTCGGCATCCTGATCTACGTCGCCCTGCGTTTCGAATATCGTTTTTCCCTGGGCTCCGTCATTGCCCTGTTTCACGACGTGATCATCACCATCGGCATCTTTTCGGTATTCCGGATCGAGTTCGATCTGACCGTACTGGCCGCCATCCTGGCGGTAATCGGCTACTCCCTCAACGACACCATAGTGGTGTTCGACCGCATCCGAGAAAACTTTCGCAAGATCCGCAAGCGCACGGTATTACAGGTCATTAACACCTCCCTGAACCAGACCCTTGCCCGCACCATCGTCACCTCCGCCACCACCCTGATGGTGTTGCTGGCCCTGTATTTCCTCGGTGGCGAGATCATCGGCGGCTTTGCCCTAGCACTGATCATCGGTGTGGTGGTGGGCACCTACTCCTCCATCTACGTGGCCAGTACCGCGGTGGTGATGCTGGGTGTCAGCCGGGCCGACCTGATGCCGGTGAAGAAGGAGGGAGCGGAAGTGGGAGTGGAAGAGGGGCCGTAGCCCAGCAAGCGGTTGCGTAGTCGGTAGGTCGGCATCCTCATGCCGACGCCAGCTACGATTCCAGGCTTCGGAGATAAATCACCACTTCTGTGGGAGCGGCATCTTGCCGCGATAGGTTTGGCAGCGTGGCTTGCGGGGGGAGTTATCGCGGCTGGAAGCCGCTCCTATAAACACAAAAGCGGCGATCAGGCGGACAGATGCTCCGACAGGAAGGGCTTGATCTCCTTGAGTATGGCGCCGTGCACCTTGAAGCCGCCGGCAACCACGTTACCCGTTTCCAGAAAACCTTCCCCACCGGCGATGTCGCTGACCACGCCGCTGGCCTCGCGCACCAGCAGGGCTCCGGCTGCAACATCCCATTGGGACAGCCCAAGCTCCCAGAAACCGTCGGTGCGGCCGGCTGCCACATAGGCGAAATCCAGGGCCGCGGAGCCCGGCCGGCGGATGCCGGCGGTATCCTTGATCAGCGCCTTCAGCATGCCCAGGTATTCCGGCAAGAAGCGCTGGTCCCGGAACGGAAATCCGGTGCCAAGCAGCGCGCCTTCCAGTCCCAAACGCTGGCTGACCCGCAGCCGACGGTCGTTGAGTCGGGCACCGCCGCCGCGGCTGGCGGTGTACATCTCTTCGCGCAGTGGATCGTAGACCAGGCCGTGCTCCAGTTGACCCTTATGTTTCAAGGCGATGGAGACGGAAAATTGGGGCACGCCGTGCAAATAGTTGGTGGTGCCGTCCAGCGGGTCGATGACCCACTGATAGTCGTCGCCCTTGTGGCTGCCGGTCTCCTCCGCCAAGATGGCGTGGCTCGGGAACTTGCCGCGCAACTCGTGGATAATGACCTGTTCGGCCTGCCGGTCCACCTCGCTGACGAAGTCGTTGCGGCTCTTTTGGTCGATCTGCAGGCCCTCGGTGTGTTCGTAGTAGCGCATCAGGATGCGCCCGGCACTTCGGGCCGCGCGAACGGCGATATTGATCATTGGATGCATGGCGGCGGAAGCATACAGTAAGCGACCGCGGGAGGAAAGCACAGCCGCTCCCGCCCGACCAGGACCGTCCCCCCACGATCCCGAAGGGACGTGGATATACCGGGGTTCTTGGTTTTTCGTGCCGCCGATTCCGTCCAGACCCGCCTTCGGGTAAGATTGCCGCCCCATGCTTTCCAACATTCGCATTGTTTTGGTCGAGACCACTCACCCTGGCAACATCGGGGCGGCAGCCCGGGCCATGAAGACCATGGGCTTGGGCTCCCTCTATCTGGTCAATCCCAAGATCTTTCCCAGCGCCGAATCCACGGCCCGTGCTTCCGGTGCCGACGATGTCCTGGAACAGGCCCGGGTCTGCAGCGATCTGGTACAGGCACTTGAAGGCTGCCGCTTGGTAGTGGGCACCAGTGCCCGCCGGCGCACCGTGGAGTGGCCGGAGCTGGCGCCACACCAGTCGGCGCTGCGGATGCTGGCGGAGGCGGCCCGGGGCCCGGTGGCCCTGGTGTTCGGGCGAGAGAGCTCGGGGCTTTCCAACGCCGAGCTGGAGCGTTGCCATTTCCTGGCCCATGTTCCCACCAACCCCGATTTCAGCTCCTTGAACATCGCCTCGGCGGTGCAGTTGTTTGTCTATGAGCTCTATCAACTCGCTCTGGCAGACGCTCCGGCAGAAACGGTCGAAGAGCGTGAGGTGGCCGGCGCCGAGGCCCTGGAGGGTTTGCATCAGCATATGGCTCGAACCCTGGTGGAGATCGGATTCGCCGATCCTCAACAGTCCAAGAAGTTGATGCGCCGGTTGCGTCGCCTGTTCAACAGAGCACGTCCAGACAGCGATGAGCTGAATATCCTGCGGGGCATCCTCAGCACCGTCCAGAATTTGGCCAAACGTCGGTGATGGGGTTGATGGGGTGGCAGAATGGAAATAACAAAACGGCATATTTAGTAACAAATATCGGATTGGCCTATTCGGCACTGCAACGGTGATCTCCCGGATAACCGCGATATTCATCAGCTGAATTAGTTACAATACCGTCCGCCTCCACGATCCCTGTCCCTGAGTATCTCCATTCCCTAATCTTCTGCGGGATTCTACGGATAATGTGCGTCCCACGACATCGTCAAGGGCGTGTTAAGATTGAGTGAAATGCTGGGTAATAGCCCGGCCCTCGTGATTGAACCCAATGTTTAAACGGCTTAAAGAAGACATTCAGTGCGCGTTCGAGCGGGACCCGGCGGCGCGCAACGCTTTTGAGGTACTGACCACCTACCCGGGCATCTATGCGTTGCTCTTCCACCGCGTGGCCCATGCCTTCTCCAACGCCGGGCTTAAGTGGCTGGCGCGGGTGTTGTCCAACGTAGCGCGCTGGATCACCGGTATCGAGATTCATCCCGCCGCGCAGATAGGGCGGCGCTTTTTCATCGATCACGGCATGGGCGTGGTGATCGGAGAGACCGCTGTCATCGGCGAAGACTGCACCCTCTATCACGGCGTGACGCTGGGCGGCACCAGCTGGGAGAAGGGCCAACGCCACCCCACGCTGGGCAACGACGTGGTAGTAGGGGCCGGGGCCAAAGTTCTGGGCCCCATCTACATAGGCGACGGGGCGCGCATCGGCTCCAATGCGGTGGTGGTCAAGCCCGTCCCGGCGGGTGCCACCGTGGTAGGGGTCCCAGGCCGGCTGGTGGAGCGGGCCGGGGACCGGTTCTCCGAACGCCGAGCGGCCACCGCCAAGAAGATCGGGTTCGATGCCTACGGCGCCACCCGCGATGCCCCGGACCCGGTAGCCCATGCCATCAACTGCATGCTGGACCACATCCATGTGACGGACCGGAAGATGCAGCGCATGTGCCAGGCGCTGAAACGTCTGGGTATCGAGGAAGACATGAGTGACCTGCCGGATATCGACCGCTGCGAGATCGTCTCGACCGAGGAGGAGCTGCTGCTCTCGACCGAGGAGGAGCTGCTGCGGATGGAGGAGGGAATAGAGTAAGGAGTCGGCGTAGACCGCTTAAAGTCGAATACTTGACCGATTCCCTTGGTTAAAGTATATTAGCTGCCTCGTATATATACACGCTGTAATGGAGTAGAGCAAGTGAGGTTGACCACAAAAGGCCGGTATGCAGTCACCGCCATGTTGGATCTGGCGATCCATCATGGCAACGGACCCATCACCCTGGCAGCAATCGCCCGGCGGCAGGGGATATCCCTGTCTTACCTGGAGCAGCTTTTCTCTCGTTTGCGCCGACGCTCCTTAGTCGCCAGTGTGCGCGGCCCCGGCGGCGGTTACAGCTTGGCGCGGGGCGCGATCGAGATCCACATTGCCGAGGTAATCAGCGCGGTGGACGAAAATGTTGATACCACCCGCTGTCGCGGTGCGCAGAACTGCCAGAACAACCAGGCCTGTCTGACTCACGACCTGTGGCAGGACCTGAGCGACCGCATCTACGATTACCTGAGCGGCATCACTCTGCAGGAGCTGATGAACCGGCGCGGCGTGCAGAGTGTGGCGGGACGTCAGGATGGCCACGACAGTCCGGGCCTTGCTGTGAGCGACCTCGACGTCGAGGCGGGGCGAGTTGGCGCCCGAGGGGTGCCAGCATGATTCAGCCAGTTTCGGAGTAAACCATGAAGCTACCCATCTATATGGATTACTCGGCGACCACGCCGGTGGATCCGCGCGTGGCCGAGAAGATGTGTGCCTGCCTGACCCCAGCCGGTACCTTCGGCAATCCGGCCTCACGCTCCCACTTGTTCGGCTGGGATGCCGATACCTTGGTGAGCGAGGCGCGCGCCAAGGTTGCGGAGCTGGTTAACGCGGACCCCAAGGAAATCGTCTGGACCTCCGGGGCCACGGAGTCGGACAACCTGGCTATCAAGGGCGTCGCCCACTTCTACCACAAGAAGGGAAAGCATATTGTCACCTGCAAGACCGAACACAAGGCGGTGTTGGATACTTGCCGTCAACTGGAGCGTGAGGGTTTTCAGGTGACCTATCTGGATCCGGAGCCCAGCGGCCTGATTGATCTGGACAAATTCCGGGCAGCGCTCCGCGAGGACACGATCCTGGTCTCCATCATGCATGTGAACAACGAGATCGGGGTCATCCAGGACATCGAGTCCATGGGCGAGATCACTCGCGAGCGTAAGATCTTTTTCCACGTGGATGCGGCCCAGAGCACCGGCAAGGTACCCATCGACCTGCAGCGGCTGAAGGTGGACTTGATGTCCTTCTCCGCTCATAAGACCTACGGCCCTAAGGGTATCGGCGCCCTCTATGTGCGCCGCAAGCCGCGGGTGAGGCTCGAAGCGCAGATTCACGGCGGTGGCCACGAGCGTGGCATGCGCTCCGGCACCCTGGCGACCCACCAGATCGTGGGCATGGGCGAGGCCTTCCGCATCGCCGGCGCGGAGATGGCGGCCGAGAATGAGCGTGTCCGCGCCCTCCGCCAGCGCCTGTGGGATGGTCTCAAGAACATGGAGCAGGCGTTCCTGAACGGTGACGAGGAGCAGCGGGTGGCAGGCAATCTCAACGTCAGCTTCGCCTTCGTGGAGGGCGAGTCCCTAATCATGGCACTCAAGGATCTGGCGGTTTCCTCCGGATCCGCCTGCACCTCGGCCAGTCTGGAGCCCAGTTATGTGCTGCGCGCTCTGGGCCGGGAGGACGAATTGGCGCATAGTTCTCTGCGCTTCACCCTGGGACGCTTTAACACCGAGGAAGAGGTGGACTACGCCATCTCCAAAATCGGCCAGCAAGTGGAGCGCCTGCGCGATCTATCCCCTCTGTGGGATATGTACAAAGACGGCGTCGACCTTTCGACTGTGGTCTGGGCGGCGCATTAGGCGAAGTTTGCGGTAGGCAGTCGGCAGAAAAACCAGATTGGTTTTAGCCTTTTCTGCCCACTGCCATCCGGCAATGTGGAGTGACGAATATGGCATACAGCGAAAAGGTCCTGGATCACTACGAGCATCCGCGCAACGTTGGCTCCTTTGACATCAAGGAGCAGGACGTGGGCACCGGCATGGTGGGCGCACCGGCCTGTGGTGACGTGATGCGCCTGCAGATCAAGGTGAGCGATGAAGGCGTGATCGAAGACGCCCGCTTCAAGACCTACGGCTGTGGTTCCGCCATTGCGTCCAGCAGCCTGCTCACCGAGTGGGTGAAGGGTAAGAGCCTGGCGGAGGCACTAGAGATCAAGAATACTGCTCTGGCCGACGAGCTGGCTTTGCCGCCGGTGAAGGTACATTGTTCCGTGCTGGCGGAGGACGCCATCAAGGCGGCCATTCAGGACTACTCCGCCAAGCAGGGAGGCAACGGGGAGTAAGGCGATTTCTGTCAAAGAATATACCATCTTACTTGTCTTTTTGACTGGCTTCTGCGTTGCGACAACAGTTACATAGCGCAACTATGCGCCTGTAGTCGCGTCTTGAAGACAGACAAAAAGCCTGCGCAGTCTGATATATTCTTTTCCGACAATCGCCTAGTCACCGATCCATTCGATCGACCGGAGAAACAAATGGCAATTACCTTGACCGAAGCGGCGGCACGGCATGTCCAGGACTTCCTCTCCAACCGTGGAAAAGGCGCCGGTGTCCGGCTTGGCGTACGCACTTCCGGCTGCTCCGGCATGGCCTACACTTTGGAGTTCGCCGATCAGGTCGAGGCCGACGACCTGGTGTTTGAGGACCACGGTGTCAAGGTGGTGGTCAGCCCCAAAAGCATGGTCTATTTAGACGGCACGGAATTGGACTTCGCCAAAGAGGGGTTGAACGAAGGGTTCAAGTTCAACAACCCCAACATCAAGGATTCCTGCGGCTGCGGCGAAAGCTTTAACGTCTAAACCGCATTGTTCAGATTTAAAGCGAACGCTCGGTCTTCCGGGCGTTTGCGCGTTTTGAAAAACGGATAAATGCTGGATTTCTCCAAAAACTATTTCGAGTTGTTCGGACTCCCCACCGCGTTCGAAGTGGATGCGGTCGCCCTCTCCGAGCGCTACCTGGAGCTGCAGCGAGTGGTGCACCCGGATCGTTACGCCAATGCTTCGGAGCGGGAGCGGCGGCTGGCGGTCCAGGGCGCGAGTCTGATCAACGAGGCGTTGCAGGTTCTCAAAGAGCCCCTGGCCCGTGCTCGCTACCTGCTCCAGTTGCACGGAGTGCAGGTGGACGCTGGTAAGGAGACCACTTCCGATCCACTGTTCCTTATGGAGCAAATGGAGTTGCGAGAGTCGCTGGCGGAGGCCCGCAACGGAGACGATGCCTACGGGGTTGTTTCGGCTATCATGGGCCGCCTGCGGGAGCAGAGCCAGGTTCTGATCGGTGAGCTTTCCTCCCAGTTTGCCGATCCGACGCCCGAGAACCTGGAGCGGGCGCGGGAAAACGTGCGTAAAATGCAGTTTTTGGAGAAATTGCGCAGTGACGCGGAAAATTTGGAGGCAGAGTTGGACGACGAAGATTTTTAACTCCTTGATCGCTCCCAGCGACTCAGCTACTCACGCTATGGTGGGCATCTTCAATTCAAGTTTGTAAGGTTAAGTACCCCAATGGCACTACTGCAAATCGCCGAGCCCGGCCAAGCGGCGGCCCCCCACGAGCACAGGTTGGCGGCCGGCATTGACCTGGGCACCACCAACTCCCTGGTGGCCACGGTACGCAGCGGCGAGCCCAGCACCTTGGCCGATATCGACGGGCGGCACCTGTTGCCGTCGGTGGTGCGCTATACCGATCAGGGCGTGGTGGTGGGCGCCGTCGCCAAGGCGGCGGCGGTGGCCGATCCGCTGAACACCGTGGCGTCGGCCAAGCGCTTGATCGGTCGCGGGGTGGGGGACGTCAAGACCCTGGGCGAGCGGTTGCCCTACGAATTCGTCGAAGGCGAGTCGCATATGCCGCGCATCCGCACCCGACGGGGCGATGTCAGTCCGGTGGAGGTCTCCGCCGAGGTGTTGAAGGTGCTGGCCCGGCAGGCCGAGGAGACGCTGGGGGGTGATCTCACCGGCGTGGTGATCACGGTGCCAGCCTATTTTGACGAGGCCCAGCGCCAAGCCACCAAGGATGCGGCGAAAATCGCCGGTCTGCACGTCTTGCGTCTGCTCAACGAGCCCACCGCCGCCGCTGTGGCCTACGGCCTGGACAAGAAATCCGACGGCGTGCACGCGGTCTACGATCTGGGCGGCGGCACTTTTGATATCTCCATCCTGCGGCTCAGCAAGGGGGTGTTCGAAGTGCTGGCCACCGCCGGCGATTCGGCCCTGGGGGGCGACGACCTCGACCGCGCAGTAGCCAAATGGATCATGCAGCAGGCGGGCATTGGCGACGACGCCGACCACCACACCCTGCGCCGGCTGATGCGTGACGCCTGCGCCGCCAAGGAGGCACTGAGCAGGCAGGATGCAGTCGAGCTCTCCATCGAACCGACCAGTGGCGGCAGTTGGAACGGAACCCTGGACCGGGCCACCTTCGACACCCTGGTGGATCCACTGATCCGCAAGACCTTGGCGCCCTGTCGCCGCGCCCTGCGCGATGCCGGTCTGCGCCCGGAAGAGGTGGATGACGTGGTGATGGTCGGCGGTTCCACCCGGGTGCCGCGGGTGCGGGGGCTGGTGGGCGATTTCTTCGGTGCCACCCCCATGGTGGACATCGACCCGGACCGGGTAGTGGCCATCGGCGCCGCCATTCAGGCGGATGTGCTGTCCGGCAACAAGCCGGACGACGAGATGTTGCTGCTGGATGTGAACCCCCTATCGCTGGGGCTGGAGACCATGGGTGGATTGGTGGAGAAGATTATTCCGCGCAACACCACCATCCCGGTGGCACGGGCCCAGGAGTTCACTACCTTCAAAGACGGCCAAACTGCTATGGCCATCCATGTGCTGCAAGGTGAACGCGAGTTGGTCAAGGACTCTCGCTCCCTGGCCCGCTTCGAGCTGCGCGGCATTCCTCCCATGGTGGCCGGTGCGGCGCACATCCGGGTCACCTTCGAGGTGGACGCGGATGGCCTGCTGGCGGTGACCGCCATGGAGCAGAGCAGCGGCGTGCGCGCCCAGGTGGAGGTCAAGCCCTCTTACGGGTTGAGCGACCGCGAGATCGAGACCATGCTCAAGGAGTCCATCGGCAACGCCCTGGACGATAGGGAGGCGCGCAAGCTGCGTGAGCAGCAAGTGGAGGCGAGGCGGGCGGTCGAGGCCCTGGGCGCAGCCCTAGCCCGGGACGGGGAACGCCTGCTCACCGCCGAGGAGCGCGCCCTGATCGAGCACTCCCTGGGAGATTTGATAAAGGTCCTCGACGGTAACGATCCCAAGGCCATCGCGGAGGCGGTGCAGGCTCTGGAGCAGACCTGCGGCTTTTACGTGGAACGGCGCATGAATGCCGGCATCCAGCGCGCCATGGCAGGACACAAGGTGGAGGAGTTCGAGTAGCGGCAACCGTTCACGGGGATAGTAGTGGCGTCTGAGTAGTGTTGAGTTTTGAGTTTGACGTGTGCATTTCGCGCACGGCGGAAAAAAGCTGCGAGCGAAGCGAGCTCCAATAACTAAAAACTCACAACTAAAGACTCAAAACTTCTACCCGCCCAGGCTGCCGAACCGCCAACTCCAGCCCACAGGTTCGGACCTGTGTGATCAGTTGCGAACAATGGTAGTTGGCAGTAGGCAGTATTGTTTTCTCTACCAATGTCTGGCTCTCAAGCGGTTTTTTCTGTTGGTGTTCACTGACAACTGACGACTGTCGACCGCCAACTTTGAGGTAATACATGCCCCAAATCATTTTTCTGCCCCATGAAGAGATCTGTCCCGAGGGCGCCATGGTGGAGGCCACGCCCGGTACCACCGTGTTGGACGCGGCGCTGAAGAGCGGTATCAAGATCGAGCACGCCTGTGAAAAGTCCTGCGCCTGCACCACCTGCCATGTGATCGTGCGCGAGGGTTTCGACTCCCTGGAGGAGGGTGAGGAGGCCGAGGAGGATATGCTGGACAAGGCCTGGGGGCTGGAGCCGGAGTCGCGCCTGAGCTGCCAGGCGGTAGTGGTCGATGGGGATCTGGTCATCGAGATCCCCAAGTACACCATCAATATGGTGTCGGAGCACCATTGATAAGGGACTTGGAAAATATTAAATTACTTTGATTTATGGTGCGCGATATTCTTTCGGGGTCTTTGTCAAACCCATGTTCGCAGAATACGACTGGCCCATGACGGTTATTTCCCTGGCCGCATCCATCAATTTGCTGATGTATGCGAGCGGCGGTGTTTTTGCGGGTTGGCTGCTGGACCGGGTTGCCCCAAAATGGATTACGACTGTCAGTGTTATTTTTACGACCGCCGGGTTTATTGCGGCAAGCTTTGTCAAATCACCGCTGGGGCTCTACCTTTCCTACGGTGTCCTGGTCGGTATCGGTTCGGCCGGAAGTGGTGCCGTTGCCTGCACGGCCTCGATCGGAAAATGGTTTGTAAAGAAGCGCGGTATGGCCATCGGGATTGCAGCCATGGGGATCGGCTTGGGTACAATGATCATGGCGCCGCTAGCCGGCTATATCGTTAAAAGTTTTGGTTGGCGGGTCGGATTTCTGTGCATTGGTGCCTTGACATGTGTTGTTGGAATTGCCATGTCACAGATATTTATGGGCAAAGATCATCCTGAGCATTATGGTCTGCAGCCGGACGGTGAGCCTTTGCCCCCCAAACAATCTAATACTCAGCCGGCCGACGGCACTGTTGACAAACCGTCCCTGAAACCGGTTCTATCGGACTCCCGGTTCTGGCTGTTGGTGGTCTGTAATGTATTTGCCGTTATGACGGTGATGATGACTTTTGTGCACCAGGT
>RCNG010001742.1_pt1 | contig 16733 bp, 17 predicted proteins | sample 2041371 | NCBI WGS metagenome assembly RCNG01 (sample SAMN09708227, study PRJNA481090) | Marine sediment metagenome, whole genome shotgun sequencing project. | biome: marine sediment; feature: ocean; material: sediment; isolation source: Sewage treatment plant 1 marine sediment (STP1) ... | reverse complement strand
CGGCACACAAGCCACGATCCTCGAAGAGATCTTCGGCTTCTTCGCCGGGTGTCCGGAGCCCCCCTTTGGGTCGTCGCTGACGCTCCTCCATGTCCCCCCGCCCACACGATCGAGGGGACACGACCGACAGTCTTCGATTGCTGCTGATCGACCCCCACCGCCAGCAACCACGTCGCTGCCACCTCCCCCTGATGGAGAGGAAGAAGACGCGTAAGGAGAGAAGCGGAGACAGGGTCCAGACAGCCAATGGCCTGGCCCGAGTACCGACAACCGATGACCGGATACCGACTACTCCGGCGAAGCCGTGTCTACCGGAACTTCTTCTCCGATTCTGCGTGGGTGCGGATGATCGCTGCCGGTTCGAAGCGTTCGCCGTGCTTCTCGGCGAGGGCTTCGAGTTTGGAGACGATGCCTCCCGCACCGACCTCGTCCATCCACCAGAACGGACCACCGCGGAACGGCGGGAACCCGAGACCCATGACGGCACCCATGTCACCATCAAGAGCAGATTGGAGGATCCCTTCTTCGAGGCATCGTGCCGCCTCGTTGACCATCGCCAGGGCGATACGCTCCTGGATCTCGGCCTCCGGGATCTCACGACGCGGCCCGAGTCCGAGTGCCTTGTAGACGGTCTCGTCGACCCCACCGCGCTCACCCTTGTCTCCGTACTCGTAGAAACCGCGGCCGTTCTTGCGACCCATGCGATCATTGTCGACGAGACCTTGCGCCATGTCGGGCCCCGCCATCCGCTCGCCGAACGCTTCGAGCATGATCTTCGAGATATGTGCACCGACGTCGATGCCAACCTCGTCGGTCAACAACAACGGACCGATCGGGAAGCCCCACTTCGACATCGCCTTGTCGATCGCCTCGACTGAGGCGCCCTCCGACAGCAGGAAGAAGGCTTCATTCAAATAGGGCACGAGGACCCTCGTCGTGTAGAACCCCGGCCCGTCCTTGACGACGATCACGGTCTTGCCCTGGCGTTTCCCGAACTCGACAGCCGTCACGGTGGCGGCGTCAGACGTGTCATCAGTGACGATGACCTCGAGAAGTGGCATCTTCTCGACGGGTGAGAAGTAGTGCATGCCCAGGACCAACTCAGGACGCTTGGCGTGCGCTGCGATATCGGCGATCGGCAGAGATGATGTGTTGGATGCGAAGACGACGTCGTTCCCGATCACCTCCTCGGCCTCAGCCAGCAACGTCCGCTTCAGATCGAGGCTCTCGAACACGGCTTCGATGATGATGTCGACATTCTGGAAGCCGCTCCAATCGGTCGTTCCCGTGACCTTGTTCATGGCCTGCTCACCCTCGAACTGGTTGAGCCGTCGCCGCTTCATTTGCTTGGAGACTTCGTTCGAGACGTGAGAGAGTGCCCGGCCGACACCGGCCTCGTCCACCTCGCGCACGCGTGCTGTCGCTCCGGCCTTCAGCACCGAGACCGTTGCGATCCCCGCGCCCATGAGGCCGCCGCCGAGAATCCCGGCCTTGGATACCCTTCTCGGGTCGACATGGCCGCTGATCCCCGTCGAGTACTTCATCATCTGTGATGCGAAGAAGATCCCGCGGAGCGCCTTCGACTCGGGAGATGTGACCAGTTCACCGAAGAACGTGGCCTCCGCCTCGTATCCGGCGGCGTTGCCCTGCTCGACTCCGATCTTGACGGCTTCGAGCGCTCGTTTGGGTGCCGGGTACAGGCCCTTCGTCTTGGCCAGCATCGCCTCTTCAGCCTTCTTGAACATGACCCTGCGACCAACGGGGTTCTGTTCGATGGCGAGAGCCTGGAGATGGGAGGGAGCAAGGAAGCCCTTCACCGCTGCCCCTCTGGTCGGCCCGAGGTTCCCGACCGATTCTGTTGCCCGCTTCGTGGCAATCTCGTAGAGCATCTCACTCGGCACGACTTCGTCGACGAGGCCGATCTTGAGTGCCTTGTGAGGCCGCGTGGGCCTCCCGGTGAGGATCATGTCGAGTGCTGCGGCGATGCCAATGATCTTCGGGAGCCGCTGCGTTCCCCCACCGGCGGGGAGAATTCCGAGCTGAACCTCGGGCTGTCCCAGTTGCGTCTTCTTGTTGTCCGTGGCGAGTCGCATGGACCCGGTCAAGGCCAGTTCGAGGCCACCGCCGAGACACGCCCCATCAATAGCCATCACAACTGGCTTGTCGTGAACGGCATGGAGCGCTTCGATCCGGACGAACAGAGCATGGAGTTCCCGGATGGCAGCTGCTGCTTCGTCGGGATCGGTGAGCGTCTCGAGGAAGCGGATGTCGGCACCGGCGAGGAAGTTGCCCTTCTTCGCGGATCCGATCACGACCGCTTTGATCGCCGGATCGGTCTCGATCCGGTCGATAACGGCGCTGAATTCGTCGAAGATCACCGGTCCGATGGTGTTCATCGGCTCGCCGCCACGATCGAGAAGGACGACGGCGACGCCGCCTTCGATGTTGAACTTGAAGTGTGTGAGTTCCATGGCTTCCTCCCTACCGCTCGAGTACGATGGCAGCGCCGAGACCGCCCGCTGCACATTGTGTGACAAGGGCCGTGCCCCCGTCTCTTCTGGCCAGTTCATTGGCCATCGTCAGGATCTGTCGGGCTCCGGTTGCACCGAAGGGGTGGCCGATGCTGATCGATCCTCCGTAGAGGTTGAACTTCTCCTCTGGGATCTCGCCGATTGCCTCATCCTTCCCGAGCCACCGCTTCGCCCACTCGGCCGACGCGAATGCCTGAGTGTTCGACAAGATCTGGGCGGAGAACGCCTCGTGCATGTCGATGACGTCGATGTCACTGAGCGACAGTTGGGCCTTCTCGAGGGCCTTGGGGGTAGCGAACGACGGACCCATGAGCAGTTGCCAGTTCGGGTCGAGAGCGGTGAACGCCCACGACCGGATGAACGCCCTGGGCACGAGGCCAAGCTTCTCGGCCGTCTTCTCCTCCATGAGGAGCACGGCGGATGCGCCGTCGGTCAACGGGGAGGAGTTGCCTGCGGTGATCGTTCCGTACTTCCGGTCGAACACCGGTCGCAACTTCGCAAGCGACTCCATATTCGAGTCGGCACGCGGGATGTTGTCCCGTGAGATGGTCGTCTTGAACATCGGTCCGACGGGGAACGGCATCACTTCATCATCGAAGATCCCGTTCTCCCACGCGGCCACAGCCTTCTGATGTGAGCGGAGAGCGAACTCGTCCTGAGCCTCACGGGTGATGCCGTTCTCTTTCGCCATGATCTCACCGGAGCCGCCCATGGTCAGCCCGGTAGATCGCTCGGCGATTGCAGGTGGTTGCGGAGAAAGGTCCTTGGGCCGGAGCGCCGAGAAGGCTTTCACCTTGCTGCCGATGTCTCGTGCGGCGTTGGCATCCATCAGAACGTCGACGAAGCGGTCCGAGTACATGATGGGCGGTTTCGAGAGTGAGTCAGCACCGCCGGCGATCACGACATCGGCGTCGCCAAGGAGGATTGCCTGAGCACCCGAGACGACAGCCTGCGTCGACGTCGCGCAAGCCCGACTGACCGAGAATGCATCAACGGTCTGGGGAAAGTCGCCGGCGAGAACGACTTCTCTGGCGATATTCGGACCGGCAACATCAGCGATGACCGCCCCGTAGACGACCTGGTCGACCTGTCCGCCTTCGATGCCGGCGCGTTGGAGCAGTTCCTTGACGACAGCGGAAGCCAGGTCGAGCGTGGTGAGATCCTTGAACGCCGTTCCCGACTTGACGAACGGTGTGCGAAGACCGTCGACGATCGCGACTCGGCGTCCGTAGACGACGCCGGGATGTTTCGCGGCCATGTGGACTCCTTCGTTTGGGTACGCCACGTATTCTCGCGCACGGGCAGAGGCTTGTGGTCTTTGGCTCGCTGGACGCGACGAAGGCCGCCCCGGAACGGGAGCGACCTTCGAATTGTGAGATAAGGAGGACGGCGGACTACGTCGGCGGAGCCGACTTCTAGAAGTCCATCGCGTCCTCTCGGAGACCGAACGCCGGGTGGCGGAGCTTCGAGAGTGCGAGCTTCTCGATCGACCGGACCCTGGTTGGCCCGAGACCGAGGTTGCCACCGATCTCCTCGTGAGTGCGGGGGAGGCCGTCCTCGAACCCGACACGCATCGAAAGGATGTAGGCCTCACGCTCGGGGAGGCGGTTGATCGCTTGCCGGAGGGATTCGATGGCATCGGCCTTCTCGGTTTCGCGGACCGGGTCTTCCTCATCGTGGTGTGCGACGAAGTCACCGAGCACGGCGCCGTCTTCACCGACGGGAGCTTCGAGCGACACGGAGTCGTTCACGAGCTGGGCTTCGACGACTGCGTCGAGCGAGAGGCCTGACTCGTAGGACAGCTCCTCGGGTGTCGGCTCCCTGCCGAGCTCCGAGAGGAGACGGTTGCGGGTGCTGTTCAGTGTGACGAGGGTGTCGTGGAGCGAGTTCGGGAGCCGCACCGTGCGGGACTTCTCGGCCACTGCACGCTGCATGGACTGGCGGATCCACCAGGTCGCGTAGGTCGAGAACTTGAAGCCCCTGCGCCAGTCGAACTTCTCGACGGCACGAATGAGACCGAGGTTGCCCTCCTGGATGAGGTCGATGAATTCGATGCCGTACTGGCTGCGGTACCGCTTCGCCTGACTGACGACGAGGCGGAGGTTTGCCTGAGCGAAGCGCTCCCGAGCCTCGCGACCCTTGCGAACGGAGCGCTGGAGGCGGACCTTCTCGGCGCCTCGCACGGAGACCGACGAGAGCTGCTCTTCTGCCACTCGACCGGACTCGATCGACTGGGCAAGTTCGACTTCCTCATCTGCCGTGAGGAGGTCGTGGTATGAGATCTCTTGGAGGTAGCGGGTCAAGCTGTCGCCCATCTCGAGCGGTTGACCGACCATGCGCATTTTTTCTGCCGTCTTCATGTTTGTGAAATCCTTCACTTTGTGATTCGCGTTTGATCGCTGTGGGTCTTGGAGATTCGGCCCCAATCGGCTCCAGCGTCTTTAGTTAGACGCTTTGACCACAGCGTTTGGTTCCCGAGCGTCGGGCGTCATGAGGGAACAACGCTCTCAACAACGGAGGGGTTCCCGAGCAACGATCGGCTCGTACGAGAGCACAATATGACACAACTTCACTCAGACTTCAAGTCCAAATCTCGATTTGGACCCCGAACACCTACCGTGCCCTCGCTCCATGCCCGACGTTGACACGCTGGCGGCCCTGGTTGGGGTTGCTGAGAACCTCAACCAGGGCCACCGAATACTCGGTCTTCGCGAGTGCCGGATCAGTGATGACGGAACAGGCACCTACATCGTCGGCTGATCAACCCGCCCTCGGATCGATCCAGTTGAGGCCCGAGATTCGAGCAAAGTCGCCGTCTGTCGATACCCACTCAGAGCCGGATTCGATTGCGATCGCCGCAAGATAGGCATCCGGAATCAAACCGCCTCTTGCCGAGATCTCCTCGGCCACCATGGTGAAGATGTCCCAGTGTCGCGGGCCGGGGCAGATGATCTCGGATTGGGGTTGGGCCCGGAGTATTTCGACGAACTCGATGGCGTCACCGAGAGGCGTCGGGGTCCGGAAGATCCGGGAGTGGGTAACGATCCGTAGGAATCCACTCAACGCGATCGGTGTCAGGCCGAATGCCCCGGGTGCGGCAATCGTCTCATCGAGAATGGCGCGACACGGCTCGTGGTGCTCTGAGTCCTCTCGGAACGCATTGACGAGGACATTCATGTCGAAGAGCCTCACCGGCCCTCCATGAGATCCAGCAGCGCCGCCGAGTCGTCGAGATGAACTCCCGGGAGCAGACCGTCGCCGGTGAACACCGGTAGCTCCGGTGTCGGGTGCTCCTGCGCTCTGCGGCGTGCGGCGAGATGTCGTCGCACGGCCTCTTCGATGAAGGAGGTCAGGCTCAGGCTCTGGCTAGATGTTGCCGCTTCGGCCTTGGCCGCTGCAAGCAGATCGTCATCCATCCGGATCGTGGTTCGCATACATCAAAACACATCAATGAGGCATCAATATGTCAAAAGGTGACGATGCGCCCCGATCGAACGACTAGCTGAGGCTCGAGGAGCGTCTCGAGACGCTCGCGCGGGTCGTCGGCGAAGAACACCGCGTCGGCGGGCATCCCGGGGGAGAAGCCATGCACGATGCCGAGGTAGCGGAAGGCGGCCGTGGTGACCGCACGGAGCGTCGCCGCTGCTGACAGGCCCAGTTCGTGGAGACGGATCGCTTCGCGGGCAACCTTCCCGTGGGGGATGGCGAGGTCGGTTCCGGTGAGGATCGTTACTCCGAGGCGCTCGGCTTCGGGGAGGAGATCGCGGACATTGTCGACACCATCGGTGAGGAGGCGACCGCCGGTGCTGTCGGTACCGAGCATCCCGATGATCGCTTCGGCACCCAGGATCGTCGGCACCCACGCCCCGCCGCGTTCCGCGAGCCTCGGTAGATCGTTGGCGTCGAGGAAGAGACCGTGTTCGATGGAGTCGACACCGGCGGCGATGGATGGTCCGATCCCCTCCGGGGCCATCGTGTGAACGGCAACCCTGCGGCCCGCGGCGTGCGCCACCCGGACCGCCTTGGTCAGTGCAGCCTCGCCGTAATTAGCGACCGTCCCCCGGCCCTTTCTCGGCCAATCGCCGATGATCTTCACCCAGTCGGCGCGTCCTCCTGCGGCCTGGCGTACCGCCTCTACGAGCCCGTCCTCGTCGACCTCGTGTCCGTATCCGGGGTAGTAGCCGTCGCGCGGTGCGATGATCCGCCCGGCCATCGTGGTGATGGGTCGTTCGGTGGGCGGCGCGTCGAGGATCTCAAGCGAGACGTCGCTTGATGAACCCTTGTCGGCGATCAAGAGCACGCCTCCTTCGATCTGCATCCAGGCGTTGGTGACGCTGTTGGATCGAATCTCGTCTTCGGTGATCGTCGTCATCGAACCGACGTGGTTGAGACCCAGGTGGGCGTGACAGTCGGCGAGACCGGGCAGTGCGAAGAGGTGGCCGGTGCCGACCTCGTTGTCGATCGGCCCGTCGTCCGGGTCGGAGAACCGGTCGCCTTCGATGACAAGGGGGAGCGGGCCGCTGCCCGGCTCCCTGATGGTGATCAAAGTGCGCATCACCGCCAGGGTATCGGCTCAGCCGGGAGCGGTGCGCTCACCCGCTCGGATTGGCACCTCGAGCCAGTTGTCGTACGGGGGCAGCGCACACGAATATGCATCGCTATATGCGCAGAACGGTGCATAGGCGTAGTTGAAGTCGAGTGTGACGGTGCCGTCACCGTTTGGTTCGACGTCGACGTAGCGACCCGCGCCGTATGTCTCGCTCCCCGAAGTGGCGTCGCGGAAGGGGAGGAAGAGTCCGGGGTGACCGGTCGAGTACAGACTGAGTGTTACGTCGGTGCCTTCGACGGCGACGGTCGCCGTGCCGATCTTGTGATAGGTGCGTTCCTCGCCGGTGGTCGTTCCCACCTGCACAGGTTCGGGTTCTACGACATCAACGGGAACGGTGAAGACGAGGTCGGGTGCAGGGTCGTAGTACTCGAGGCCGTCGAACCCGGTTCTTTCGGCTCCCGGGATCGGTGAATGTGGGCTGTGCCTGAAGAAATCGTCCTTGTCGGCGCGCTGATCGAGCAGTTCTTGGATGTCCATGCCCTCGTGAACCTCGGTCGGTTCGATTGATTCCCGTTGCTGTGAGCGTCGTTTGTGCGTCCGAGCCGACTATTCACGGTTCTCGACGCAACCGATCAGATGGTGGCTCAGTCGAGCGAACGTGTTGCGATGACGTTGCTGTACCAGGTGAGGCTGTCCTTCGGGATGCGTTCACCGGTTTCGTGGTCTACCCAGATGAGTCCGAAGCGCTGGCTGTAGCCCAGCGCCCATTCGAAGTTGTCGAGGATGGACCAGGCGAAGTACCCCGTCACCGGGACGCCGAGTTCGATCGAGTCGGCAACTGCCTTGAGGTGGGTCCTGAGGTACTCGATCCTGCGGGCGTCGTGAACGGCCCCGTCGGTGTCGGGGCCATCCGAGTAGGAGGCCCCATTCTCGGCCACCCTGATGTCTGTTGCTCCGTAATCATCGTGGATGCGCTTCAGAAATGACGTGAGCGCCGAAGGAACGATCGGCCACCCCATCTCGGTGTATCCGTCGGGAGGATTCGGCCCCGGAGCTACGCCGGTGTCCTCCGTCTCGTCGGCTCCAGCAGCCACTTCGAGTGCCGTGTAGTAGTTGATGCCGACGAAGTCGATTGGCGCCGCGATCTCGTCGAGGTCCCCAGGGAGCACGAACGGCGGCTGCTCCGTATCGAACCGGCCGCGTTCGCGATACGCCTCGACCATGTCGCGCGGATAGCCCTTGCCGAAGACGGGATCGAAGAACCAGCGGTTCCTGAAGCCGTCGAAGTGGCGCCGAGCATCGGCATCTGCCGCGGAGCTCGTTGCAGGTACCGAGGGGCGGCAGTCGATGACGATCCCCACTTCAGCGTCCGGCACGTTGCGTCGAATCACCGGCACGGAGCGACCATGGGACAGCAGGATGTGATGGGCCGCGACGAGTGCTTCGGAGAAGTCGGTGTGTCCTGGGGCGAACGCACCGTCCCGATGGCCGACGAATGAAGCGACCCAGGGTTCGTTGTGGGTCTTCCAGTGCTTGACGCGATCGCCAAGAGCTGCACTCATGACGTCGGCGTAACGGACGAAGGCGTCAACGGTGTCGCGGTTGGCCCAACCGCCGCGATCTTGAAGACCCTGCGGAAGGTCCCAGTGATAGAGCGTCAGGTAGGGCGTGATCCCGTGTTCGAGCAGCTCGTCGACGAGCCGATCGTAGAAGTCGATGCCTCTCGGTTCGACGGGCCCGAGTCCGTCGGGAATGATCCGGGTCCACGCGGTGGTGAGGCTGTACGCCGGTATCCCGGCCGACGCCATCAACGAGACGTCCTCGGGATACCGGTGGTAGTGGTCGCAGGCCACGTCGCCCGTACCGTCGTTGAGGATGCGTCCGGGCTCCCGGACGAAGCGATCCCAGATCGACTCGCCCTTACCGTCTTCGTCCCAGGCTCCTTCGATCTGATAGGCAGATGCGGCGACGCCGAAGACGAAATCGTCGGGGAAGCGGCTCACGTCGAGTCCTTGGTGGCAAGTTCGCCGAGGGCGGCCACCACGCGATCGACCTCTTCCGCAGTGTTGTAGTGGGCGAACCCGATCCGAACGAGGCCACCCTGATCGGCGACGCCGAGTCGGCGCATCACCTCGACCGCGTAGTAGTCACCCGACCAGACGAAGATCCCCTGGTCGCCGAGCGTCTCGGCGACATCATCCGGGTGGGTGCCATCGACGGAGACGGCGAACGTGGGTGTCCGGCCGTCCGGGACGCTCCGCCCGTACAGCGCGACGCCGGAGATGTCCGCGATGCCGTTCAGGAACCGTTCCGACAGAGATCGCTCGTACTCACCGATCGCCTCCATCGCCGACCGGAGTTGGTCTCTGCGTGTCGCGCCTGTTCCAAGCGAAGCCAGGTAGTCCACAGCCGCCGCAACGCCGGCGAGGCTCTCGAAGCTCTGTGTACCGGTCTCCCACTTTTCGGGTGGAACGTCCGGTGCGGGTCGGATCTTGTAGGCCTCGACCGATTCGAGCACTTCGCGACGTCCGTAGAGGCACCCGGTGTGGGGTCCGAAAAACTTGTAGGCGGACGCGGCGAGGAAATCGGTGCCGAGTGCCGCCACATCGAGGAGACCATGTGGGGAGTAGTGGACGGCATCGACATATGTGAGTGCCCCAACGGCGTGGGCAGCCTCGATGACCAGCCTGGGGTCGGTGACCGTTCCAACCGCGTTGGAGGCATGTGTCATCGCGACGAGACGGGTCCGGCGGTCGACGATGTCACCGATGGTTTCGGTCATGAGCCGGCATCCGTCTTCGGGATCGAAGTCGATCCATCGCACCTCGGCCCCGGCATCGCGAGCGGCGATCACCCACGGCCAAACGTCCCCATCGTGATCGAGTCGGGTCACCACGACGTTGTCACCGGGATTCCAGGTTGCTCCGAGGGCCCGGCTCACGGAGAGGGTGAGCGACGTCATGTTCTGGCCGAACGCGATCTCATCCGGTGAGGCGCCAAAGAGGTCGGCAATCGCGCTCCGTGACGACTCCGTGACGGCGTCGGTTTCCCGTGAGGTCGCAAACGGACCGCCGTGGTTGCTGCCCCCCGCCCGCATGAACCCGGCCATGGCATCGATGACCGACTCCGGCACCTGGGTACCGCCGGGTCCATCCAGGTATGCAGCGGCCTGTCCTCCGACCATTCGTTGAAGAGCAGGGAACTGCTCGCGCACACTCGAAACGTCAAACGCCATGGCACCCTCCATTCGGGTGTTTGACGGTACTCAGCTCGTCGACTACTCCGCTACTCGAAGGGGGAATCCCGGCGAACGTCCGGGAGGTTCCTTCGGGTGACGACTCCCATCTTGATGATGGTGCGGCGCTCGGGGTCGCCGGTGAAGCGGGCATCGGAGTCCTCCAGGAGGCGCCGCAGGCGGTCGACCTGGCTGCGAAGGCGAGCGTTCTCGTTCTCGAGGCTCATGATCCGGCGCACGCCTTCGAGATTGACGCCCACGTTCGTCAGATCCTGGATGATGAGGAGCCGTTCGATGTCCGCCTGCGAGTAGCGCCGGGTGCCGCCCGGTGTGCGGTACGGCTCAATGAGGCCGCGCCGCTCGTAGATGCGCAGCGTCTGTGGGTGCATCCCGGAGAGCTCTGCGGCCACCGAGATGATGTAGACGGCATTTTCTTGCTTGTCCATGTCACACCCCCAGGTGTTCGCGTGGGTTCTCCGGCGCATCATCGCGGAATGTCTCGAGCAGTTCTCGTTGTGTGTCCGACAGGTCGGTGGGCACCGTCACGTCGATCGTGACGAGCAGGTCGCCGCTGCCCTTCCCGGTCTCGACGCCCTGGCCGGACACCTTCATGATCGTGCCGACCTGCGTGCCGGCGGGGACGCGGATCTTCGTGTCTCCGTCGAGCGTTGGAATCTGTATGACGGCCCCGAGAGCAGCTTCGGCGAAGGTGACGGGCACATCGATCGTGAGATCCCGTTTGCCGGCACGCCCGAAGACGGGGTGCGAAGCGACATGAATCCTGACGAACAGATCGCCAGGCGGTCCGCCGCTGGCTCCCGGCTCTCCCTTTCCCTTGAGTCGAACCTTCGTCCCGTCCGCGATGCCCTGGGGCACCTTCACCTTGACGGTTCGGCCGTCGACGCCGATGGTCTTCGTTGGTCCGACCAGCGCTTCGTGGAAGGTGAGTGAGAGATCGCTCTGAAGGTTCCGGCCCGCCATCGGCCTCGGTTGCTGGCGTCGTCCTCCCTGAACTTGGCCGAAGAGATCGCCGAGCCCTCCGAGGAGATCCTGGAAACCACCGCCCTCTCCGCCGCCAAAGACATCCTCCACCCGCACGTACTGCTGGCGTCCGCCTTGGTCTCCGACGAAGTAGCCCATCTCGCGAACGTGGTCGTACTCCTTGCGCTCGTCCTCGTCGGAGAGCGTGTCGTATGCCTCGTTGATCTCCTTGAACCGAGCCTCGGCTACCGCGTCATCGGGGTTGTTGTCAGGATGGAACTCGCGCGCGAGCTTCCGGAACGACTTCTTGATCTCCTTGCCAGGGGCATCTTTGGAGACGCCGAGCGTGGCGTAGTAGTCCTTCTCCAACCATTCCTTACGCATGTTCCACCGTTACCAGCGATGGGCGGATCACCCGCCCGCGCATGACGTACCCGCGCCGAAGTTCGGCGCCGACGATCAAATCGCCGTCACCGTCATCATCGCCTGGACCGGACACCGCCTCGTGAACCTTGGGATCGAATACCTCACCCGTTGCCGGGATCGGTTCGAATCCCTCGCGAGCGAGTGTCTCAAGCAATTGGCCTCGTGTCGAGAGCACACCTTCGCGGATCTTCTCCTCGGACGGGCTCTGAGGCTCGACCGCCGTGGCGGCATCGAACGCATCGAGCGTCGGGAGGAGGCCTTCGATGACGCGCTGGGATGCTCGCTCGACGTTCTCCGCCTGATCGCGCTCGACGCGGCGACGGAAGTTGTCGAAGTCGGCTGCGACACGCTGGAGCATGTCAAGATGCTCGCCGGCTTCCTGGCGGGCTTCGCCCAATTCGCGAAGGAGCAGTTCCTGCGCTTCATCCGGATCGTCCGGGAGTTCGAGTCCGAGTTCGTGTGCCGTCGGCCCAGTATCGGGCTCGAGAACTTCGATGTCGAGGAACTCTGCAGCTTCCAGCGGACCGGTCTGACCCCCTCCGTCAGCGGCTCCGCCGCCGCCACCTCCCCCTGAGGGGGAGGAACCCCCTTCTTCGGTCGGGGGGAAAGGATTTGCGTCAGGCTGTTGGCCGTCAGCTGTTTGCTGTTCGCTCTCCTCAGGACTCGTCATCGTCCTCCACCACCTCGGCTTCGACGACCTCGTCGTCAGCGGCCGGCGCTTCTTCGGCTGCCGCCGCCTCGCTCTCCGCCGCTGAGGCCGCATAGATCTTCTCACCGAGGATCTGTGATCCCGTCAGCAGCTCGTTCGTGGCGCTCTTCAAGGCCTCTGCACCGGTGCTTTCGTCGCCGAGCAGTGTGCGAATCTCGGTAATCTTGTCGTCGAGAGGCTTGCGCTCATCGTCGGTCAGCTTGTCGCCGTGCTCAGCGAGTTGCTTCTCGATCTGATAGACCGTGTGATCGGCCTGATTCCGGGCTTCCACTGCTTCCTTGCGCCCCGCATCGTCCTGTGCGTGGGCCTCGGCATCCTTGACCATCTGGTCGATGTCGTCGTCGGACAATGCCGTGCCGCCGGTGATAGTCACCTGCTGCGTCTTCCCGGTACCGAGATCCTTCGCGGACACTGAGACGATGCCGTTGGCGTCGATATCGAAGGTCACTTCGATCTGGGGGACACCACGGGGCGCCGAGGCGATGCCGGGGAGCTTGAAACGGCCCAGGCTCTTGTTGTCGTTGGCCATGGGGCGCTCGCCCTGGAGGACGTGGATCTCAACCTCGGGCTGGCTATCGGACGCGGTGGTGAAGATCTCGGAGCGGCGGGTAGGAATCGTCGTGTTCCGCTCGATCATCTTCGTCGACACACCACCCTCGGTCTCGACACCGAGCGTCAGTGGTGTGACGTCGAGGAGGAGGATGCCCTTGACGTCACCGGTGAGCACGCCCGCCTGGAGCGCCGCACCGTCGGCGACGACCTCGTCGGGGTTCACTCCCTTGTGGGGCTCCTTGCCTGCGAGTTCCTCGACCAGCTTCTGGACCGAAGGGGCCCGGGTCGATCCGCCGACGAGGATGACGTCGTCGATGTCGTTCATCGTGACGCCCGCGTCCTTGAGCGCTTCTTCGAACGGCATCCGGGTCCGCTGCACGAGAGCGTCCGTCATCTGCTCGAACTCGGAGCGGGTGAGCGTGCGCAGGAGGTGGATCGGACCCTCATTCGTCGCGGTGATGAACGGAAGGTTGATCTCGGTCTCCATGACCGACGACAACTCGATCTTCGCCTTCTCGGCGGCTTCCTTGAGACGGGTCATCGCCATTGCGTCGTTCGAGAGATCGACGCCGTTGTCGCTCTTGAACCCCTTGACGAGCCAGTCGATGACCACGTCGTCCCAGTCGTCGCCGCCGAGTTTCGTGTCGCCATGGGTGGACTTGACCTCGAAGACGCCTTCGCCGATCTCGAGCACGGACACGTCGAAAGTGCCGCCGCCGAGGTCGAAGACGAGGATGAGATGGTCGTCCTCATGCTTGTCGAGTCCGTACGCGAGGGCGGCCGCGGTCGGCTCGTTGATGATGCGGAGCACTTCGAGACCCGCGATCTGACCGGCTTCCTTGGTGGCCTGGCGCTGGGCATCGCCGAAGTAGGCCGGGACGGTTATCACTGCTTCTGTAACGGTTTCACCGAGGAAGGCCTCGGCATCCCGCTTGAGCTTCATGAGAATGCGAGCTGCAATCTCCTGTGAGCCGTATTTCTTGCCGTCGACTTCTACGCTCCAGTCCGTGCCCATGTGCCGCTTGACGGAGCGGACCGTGCGGTCGGGGTTCGTGATCGCCTGGCGCTTGGCTTGGTCGCCGACGAGCACTTCGCCGTTCTTGGCGAATGCGACGACCGAGGGGGTTGTGCGGTGTCCCTCAGCGTTGCTGATGATCTTGGGTTCGCCACCTTCGAGAGTGGAGATGACAGAGTTGGTTGTTCCGAGGTCAATGCCAACGGCGCGTCCCATGCAGATTGCTCCTTCATTTCGTAGGCTCGCGATGGTGCGAGCCATGTGTCTGAGTCGTTACAGGCATCATAACCTGAGTCTGGTCATATCAATTCCAGGAGTCTCGGGGTTGTGTCGGACATCTCGTCGTTCATATACCCCACGGGGGTATATGCTCGCTCCATGCAATTGGAAGAGACCGAGATCCACGACATTCTGACGAGGCTGCGCCGCGTAGAGGGACAGATTCGTGGAATCCAGGGGATGCTCGAAGAGGGACGTGCCTGTTCCGACGTCATCACCCAGTTCTCTGCATCGATGCGGGCACTCGAACACGCCGGCTACAAGTACTTCGCCGCGACGATGGCCATGTGCGCGACCGACCCGGAACAGGCGCAGCTGGAAGGCTACGACCCGGCGCGCCTCGAGAAGCTGTTCATGCAACTCACGTGACCGAAGACAGATCGGTTCCGGCCGTACGTCTCGTCCCGGCGCTCGATTGGCAGACGTGGAGCACGGCGAACGACGCCGTGATCATCGACGTACGCGAGCCAATCGAATGGGCGATGGGGACCCTCCCCGACTCCGTTCTGATTGAGCTCGGAACTCTGCCCGACAACTTGGATGAGTTTGACCGAGACCGTGCCATCCTTCTCGTCTGCCGGTCCGGAAATCGATCGGGAGTGTCGGCGGAATACCTGATCCGACGGGGCTTCGGCATCGTCGCGAACCTCACGGGCGGACTTGTCGACCTTGGAATGGCCTGACAGCCGGCGTGCTGGCGAATACAGAGGAGAAACGCCACGATGAAATCAACAGTGATGAGAAGGCTGCTTGTACTGGTCCTGGCGCTGTCGGTTCTCGTGGCCGCATGCTCCTCGGATACGACTACCCAGAGCATCGAACTGGTGTCTCCGGCCGACGCCGCTCAGGTGATCGCTGATGCTCCGGAAGGTCTCGTGGTCCTCGATATTCGCACTCCGGACGAGTTCAACGCGGCCCGTCTCGCAGACGCAATCATGATGGATTTCTACGCCGATGACTTCGCAGCCCAACTCGATACGCTCGCCAAGGACGTGCCGTACGTCATATATTGCAACAGCGGCAACCGGTCGTCCGAGGCCGTCAAGACGATGGAGGATCTCGGTTTCGTCGAGGTGTACGAGATCGACGGTGGGATCGCGAACTGGTACGACCAGGGCTACCCGATCGAGGGTTAGTCCGTCCCCGACTCTTCGAGCCATTCGGTGACGACCGACAGAAATCGGTCGGACGCTTCGAGCATCGGGACGTGTCCAACGTTCTCCATCTCTTCGTATGTCCAACAGGGCCGCTCGGACGCCGCCCACCGGGCCGAGTCGACAGAGACGAGGCGATCGTCAGCTCCGTGGATGAGCAGCGTCGGTGCGCCGATTCGATGGATGAGCTTCCGGTAGCGACGGGGGCGCAGAACGTAGTGGGCGATCGACCGGTCGGCCTCGAGGAACGCCGGTATCACCCAGTCTTGTCCGCGTCTGCGCCGATTGGCCTCGGTGAGCCGCTCCTTCGCAGCATCGGAAACGGTCGATGGGTCGGCAGTGATCATCCGCAGAGTCTCCGTTGTCTCTTCTTCGGGCGAGTGGGAAGCCCGATAGGCCTTGAACGCCGGGACGCCGATACCGGGGACGAGTGGACCCAAGAGTTTGGTCAACACCTCGAAGTCGGGAGGGTGCCTCCGGCTGACCGGCAGAGCGGGATTGACCAGAACGAGTCGTTCAACGCGAGATGAGTGTTCGGCGGCAGCGATGATGGAGATGAGGCCGCCCATCGAGTTGCCAACGAGTGTGGCGTTCTCGTACCCGAGCAATTGGATCACTTCGGCCACCAGGCTCGCGTTCTCTTCCACACTCGGCCGTCGGTCCCCAGGCTCAGAGTCGCCGAAGCCGATGAGATCGATTGCCACCGCATGGCCTGAGTCGGAGAGTGCGGGGCCGACCATGTCCCAATTCTCGGTCGAGCCGCCCAGACCATGGATGAGGAGAAGGAGCGATCCCTCTCCTCCGTAGTCCGTGACACGGACGGGTCCCCCGATGTCGAGCAGTGTGTCGTTCACAAGTCCAAAGGTACCTGACTCAGCTTCCGAGGGCGTCGACGAGTTCGCTGCGATAGTCATTGTCGTGAACTCCCTGGATGTAGAACCGGGTGATACCGAGATCCTCCAGTTCGGCGAAGCGCTCCTGGAGTTGGTCGTAGGTTCCCATCGGTGCGACTCTCTGTCGCCGCCTGAACTGTTCCGCCAGTTCGTCCTTCGACACACCGGCAGCCGCTGCGACCACGCCGAGCCGGTGCTCGAGATCCGATTCAGTCGTACCTCCGATGATCTGTCCGACGCTCGAAAGCATGAGATCGCCTGGCTCGCGTCCTGCTTCTGCTGCCGCCGCCCTGGCGCGGTCGATTCGGACCGCGAGGCCATCACCGAGGGAGATGTTGAATTCGTCGGCATACGTCCCGGCAAGACGGGGCGTTTTCAACGCGCCACTGCCGCCGACGAGGAGCTTGAC
>RCNG010000891.1_pt1 | contig 16793 bp, 18 predicted proteins | sample 2041371 | NCBI WGS metagenome assembly RCNG01 (sample SAMN09708227, study PRJNA481090) | Marine sediment metagenome, whole genome shotgun sequencing project. | biome: marine sediment; feature: ocean; material: sediment; isolation source: Sewage treatment plant 1 marine sediment (STP1) ... | reverse complement strand
AGTGGTTGGGTTTATCACCAGTCATAACTACAAGGACTTCCCTGAAGTCGTCGCACTGGTTGAAGATGCTACCGATCAGCTGGGTTTTGCGGCTGAAGCCAAGAAGAAAGCTGATGATTTCGCTAACAAAGGCGACTACCAGAATGCCACACTGTGGGCTGGACAGCACTGGCAGTATCAGGTTAAGACCGCTGATATGGGTCTACGCGCCAAAACCTTCCTGGAAGAACATGGTGCGGTTAAGGTTAAAAAATAGTTATCTAACTATTTGATTAGAAGTTGGAGGGGGAACATTTATGTTCCCCCTGTTTAGTTTTAAAAAAGATATCCCTCACAAAATAAGGTGAAATTATGAAATCAACCAAGTTATTAGTTACTGCTGTATTTGCTGCACTGTCATTGACTGTGTCAACGACTGTACTGGCCGATGGGGCTGCTCTGTATAAGAGTAAAACATGCTGGTCATGTCATGGTAAAGATGCCAAAAGTCCCATCATGCCAATGTACCCTAAACTGGCTGGGCAGGGTGCGGATTATGCCTACAACCAGATGAAAGACATTAAATCTGGTGCTCGCAATAATGGGCAGTCGGCTGCTATGAAAGGTGTTATGGGTCTGGTTAATGATGCTGAAATGCGTGAAATTGCTGACTGGCTGGCAACATTGAAATAATTTTTTATAAATAGTCACTATTTAGAACGCTTTGTGTTTGGCTTTGATTAAGGTCAAATACATCCGGTGTCCATTGGTGTTCTAATCAGGTTTATCTCTTTAGATACGGTATGCCTGCGATCAATCAGCTATAGGTTTTTATAGATCAAGTGTCCATGCATAATAAATTAACCTCCTGTGTTCAGGGATATTCTGAGCCAGGAATATATAGAGAACAAGTTATGAAATTTAAATTATTATCACTAAGCAGCTGCCTTGCTTTTGCTCTGTTATTTGTCAATGCCGCCCAATCGGCTGAGTCTGGTCAGGCAAAAGATGTTAAAGACTGGAACAAGGCAGGTGGTGAAAAGACCGAAGCGATGAAGCTCACACCCGACCGGGATCGCGGTATTATCGTGTATGAAGTCTGTTCTGCCTGTCACCTGCTTGAAGGCTGGGGAGGAAAGGATGGTACCTTTCCGCAGATTGCCGGGCAGCATAAAAACGTGCTGATCAAACAACTTGCAGATATTCGTGCGAAGAACCGGGATAACCCGACCATGTACCCGTTTGCACTGGATGAGCAAATCCTTGCTGCCTCTGGTTTCAAGCATGGTGAAATTAATCCAGCACAACTGGTCGCAGACGTCACGGCTTATTCAGCACAACTGCCAATGAACCCGGATAATGGTAAGGGAACATGGAACGAACTTTTCCCGGAGTTTGCACAGGGTAAAAAGCTATATGAAGACAACTGTGTAGAATGTCATGGTGAAAATGGCGAAGGTAATGATGATAAGTTTTATCCCAAGATCCAGGGGCAGCATTATGCTTATATGATGCGCCAGTTTGAGTGGATCAGGGATGGTAAGCGCCGTAACGCGAATCCGGAAATGGTTGAACAGATCAAAAACTTTTCCGATAAGGACATGGAAATGGTGATCAACTATACTTCACGTCTTAAGGTACCAAAGAAAGATCTCGCGCCTTCGGTTGACTATGTTAACCCGGATTACGATTGATCCGCCATTGATTTGCCAGGGCTCCCGTTCTTACGGGAGCCCTGAGTTTTGGCCGCCGGCTACTATTCATTTCAGCTTAATTCAACAGAGTAACATTCATGAGTGCTGCGTCTATTAACAAACAGACCTTAACCGTTGGAATTCTCTCCCTTATTGGTATAGGTTTATTGGCTGTTATCTTCTATACATCCATCTGGTGGGTTTCTCTGACGGCGCCCAATTATCCAGTCGAATCTTTTCCTGACGGTGTCCGCATTGAATTCCATATCAATGGTGTATTCAACGGTTGTACCTTACAGAAAAAGGTCGAGATTCAGGAAGATGAAGCGCTCGATTGTGTGCATGAAATGGATACCATTAACCACTACGTCGGCATGTACCCCATTGCTGCCGGGGGGCCGCTAGAAAGAGGCTTCGGACAGTTTCTGGTGATTTTCATGATGGTAATGTTGATCGGTTTTATCTGTACCAAACCCAGGATACGTATGCTTTTGATGACGGCTGGTTTTGCCATCATAGCGGTGTGGATGTATCTTGCGATGTTTAGCGATGATGGTTTTCACCTGCAAAGTGAAGGTTATGTAGAAGCATTGGTAACCTCACTTGATCAAGATGCCTCGGATAGATCAACTGATGAGCCAGAAATAGTCATCGGTGGTATTACTGGCGTGTTAAAAAAATCACTGGAAGATTCCGGTGTTGAGGTCATTCTACCGTCAGAAGTTGAAATGCAAAAGAATAAAAGCCACAGCAGGATCAGCGGCAAGGAAAATATGATCGAACAGTTAAAAATTACCTATGACATTGATCAGGTAAAACAAAGCAGTACTTATGATGAATGGAACGGTAGTTCTTTCCAGGTAATGTCATGGCATTACGCTAAAAGCCTGGCGCGCTATTTTAATAATCCGGAAGAGATTAAACCCATGGTGAAAACCCTGGAGATTGCAATTCACGTTGCATTCTGGGGCCTGCTAGCAGCCATGGTATTACTGGTTTTTGGTGCACGTAAAAACAGCGGATTATTGTACTGGTTGTTAGTAATAGTGCCGATGGCACTACCGTTATTCTTTCTCATCGATTATTCCGCATGGCTTTGGTGGTATGGACATACCTTGAATGACATGGGTGCGTTTTCAGTAAAACCATTTATGCCAACGGTGTTTGGTGATGGCAAGGTCGCGCAGTTTACTACACACTCCTATCCCGATACCGGCTTTGGCCTGATGATGCTGGTATTCTTTGCGCTGGCAGCCGCTGCACTGATACGTCGTAAACAATTTAAAAATCAGTGATGTTGCGGTTATTAATTCGCTTCTGGGTCCTTTTACTTGTTAGCCATACTATAGATGCAGCTGACTACCCATCTTTTCAGACATTAGTTGATGCGACAGAGCCAAACGGTACTTTAGTACCGCCGCCAGGAATTTATTCTGGCCCGGTTATTCTTGATACGCCTATCACCATAGATGGCAGGGGCGAGGTAACGATAGATGCCGGTGGCAAAGGCTCTGTTATCTATATTGATACTGATGGTACGGTTATAAAGAGTTTGCATCTGACCAATTCTGGAGAGTCTCATAATGACATTGATTCGGCTATTCAGGTACGTGGCAATTTTAATGTTATCAAGGATAATAAAATCGATAACTGCCTGTTTGGCATCGACTTGCAGCAATCCGAGCACAACATCATACGCCGCAATCGCATCTCATCAAAACCGGTAGAGTTAGGGGTAAGGGGAGACTCTGTACGTCTCTGGTATAGTTTTTATAATAAGATTACCGACAATATAATTCGTGATAGCCGTGATATGGTGGTCTGGTATTCTGCGAATAATACTATTGCCAGGAATGACTCGCGTAATGGCCGATACTCATTACACTTCATGTATTCACGTTTTAATGAAGTCGACTCGAATCATTATGAACATAATTCCGTTGGTATTTTCCTGATGTACAGCGATAGCGTGGTGGTACACAATAATTACATCGCTTATGCGAATGGCCCTACCGGCATGGGTATCGGATTTAAAGAAACCTCAGATGTCGATATCTCTAATAACCAGATACTTTATTGTGCTACCGGTTTGTATATCGATGTTTCGCCATATGATCCTGATACCACCAATCGAATCCACGATAATGTCATTGCCTTTACTAATATCGCGATAGACTTTCTGAATGACTGGAAAGGAAATATTTTTAAAAATAATGCCTTCAAAGGCAATCAAACCCAGATATCAGTGGCAGGTGGAAAAACCGCCAATAGAAATATCTGGCAAGGTAATTATTGGGATGATTATGAAGGCTTTGATATAGACGGTGATGGTATAGGTGACAAACCATACGAGCTTTACAGTTATGCTGACCGGATCTGGATGGATGTACCTGCTGCCAGGTTTCTACAGGGAACGCCGGTAATGGCAGTGCTGGATTTTCTCGAACGTCTGGCGCCTTTCACTACGCCTGATATGCTGGTAAGAGACCATTCACCTCTCATGGCAGCACCAGAAATCAATGTCAGTTCACAGCTCAGTGCCAGGGTTGAGTTATGAGGTATGTTAGATGAGTGACTTGAAAAAAACAGTTACAAAAAATAACAATCCGGCTAAAAACAGGACGGCTAAGAGCAGGCCTGCTAAGAACAGGCCAATATTAAGCCAGAAAAAACGCCAGAGCCAGAGACGCGAATTTCTTCGCTCCTCACTATTGGCCGTTGGCTTTGTATCATTATCACTGGCGGGCCTTTTGCCTGTGGCTCGAGGTCATTCAGCCAGGTTGCGCCCACCTGGCGCATTGAAAACCACACTTGATGAACAGAAGTTTTTTGCTGCATGTATAAAATGTGGCCAGTGTGTGCAGGTATGTCCGGTAAATGCGATAAAACTGGCAGACTTAGATGAAGGTGTCGGTATTGGCGTGCCCTATATTGATGCACGAGAACAGGCCTGTGATTTTTCCTGTGACGGACTGCAATGTGTACTGGCATGTCCAACTGGTGCATTAACACATGACCTCGATTACCCGGCAGATACACGCATGGGCTTTGCCCGACTGGATAACCCGAAAACCTGTCTCGCAGCTAAGGGGCAGGGCTTTAAGGGGCAGGTTAGAGGTCCGGATTTTAAAGGTTTGCTGAGATACGATGAAATTGACCGTTGGGCGCCGATTCCTGTTGCCGATCATCCCTATGACCTTGAACTCTGTGATCTATGTGTGCGTCAGTGTCCTATCGAGATTCGCATAAGCCAATGTGCTGCTGAGGAAGAGGAGCGTACTGCCGCTATAGAAGCTGGGAAACTAGCCGGAAAAGTAGAACGTGTAGCACAACAACATGGTAACGAATGTCCGCCAAAACATGCAATTAAGTTGCAGGCAATTAAAACGGATGATGGCCTGAACAGAATGTTACCGGTGATACTGGACGGCTGCGTTGGCTGTGGTGTCTGTGAAATGATATGTCCGGTTGAAGAAAGCCCGTCGATAGTCGTTGATATTGATAAAGTTACCAACTGGGCATAATGGGGAATTGATATGAATTATGTTTTAGAGTCTTTTTCCCAGGTATTCGGTAATAACCCGACCCGTCCGGACAAAGAAAAACAGTCTGATGAATTAAAAAAAATCTATGCGGACAAGAGAGGCAAGCTTAGTAAAGCCGATCTTGAGGCTGCACATTTAGAGCACCATGGCCATTTTTTCAGAAAGTGGCAAAGACGCCGCTGGCTTACATTGATCCTGGTGAACGTACTGTTCCTGGTGTCTTATAAATATGATGTACAGTTGCTTGAAGGAGCCATGACGGCATCACGTTTTGTCGGCTTTCACTTCGCTGAGCTGAATTCTGCTCTACAGGTCATCCTGGCCTATAAACATGTTGTGCTAAACCTGGTCATTGGTACCACGACCGTTTTTATAATGTGGTTGTTGCTGGGCGGCAGAACATTTTGTTCCTGGGCGTGCCCGTACCATTTATTATCGGAATGGGCTGAATACCTGCACCTTTGGTTAGTAAAGAAAAAAATAATTAAAAACCATACCTTTCACCGTAAAACTCGCAGCGTTTTTTATGTAATTTTTGCCCTGCTGGCATTGCTTTCCGGTTATACGGTTTTTGAAACCATCTCTCCTACAGGCATAGTAAGCCGTGCCATTATTTATGGACCGGGTGTGGCCCTGTTATGGGTAGGCGCATTGTTGTTATTTGAAGTGTTTTATTCACGCCGTGCATGGTGCCGTTATGTTTGCCCTATCGGTGTTACCTATGCGGCGGTGGGCAGCCTGTCGCCATTACGTGTGGTATATAATGCCGAAGCCTGTCATCACGAAGGTGATTGCCGAAAAATATGTATGGTGCCGCATGTGCTGGATCTGACAATCAGGGGACGTGCGCACACACTGGATCAGGATGTCACCGCTGATTGTACCCGCTGCGGAATGTGTGTCGATGTTTGCCCGACAGATTCATTAAATTTTAAATTCAAAGGGCTGGATAAGTTCCTTTAATTTTGTAAATACTCAGCGCGTTTGGGCAAGGGTATAGCTTATTGATTTATTAGGACGCGTGAATACGTCCATGTAAGCTCTGCTGCAACGTCCTGTTGCAGAAGCCTGATAAATCAATAGTCTATACCCTCAGAAAATAATACGCTGAGTAGTTACTAAATTTTTTGTATTGTATTTACGGATCTGGTTAATGATTAACTTCTCAAATGTAGAAAAAAGCTTTCGGCGCAACGCTGTGCTTAAAGGTATCAATCTAAAAATTGAACGTGGTCAGCGTGTCGCGCTGGTAGGTTCTAATGGTGCCGGCAAAACCACGTTGATAAGATGCCTGTTAGGCGAATACAACTGCAAGGGAAAGGTCACCATTGATGATCTGGATCCCAGGGAATATCGCCAGCAGGTATTATTAAAAGTAGGTTTTGTACCACAATTACCCCCGCCCCTTAGAATGCCTGTGGGACAGTTAATTCAGTTTGCTTCCAGTCTGTGTGATTCCGATCCGGAAAATATGCATGATGTGGCAGACATGCTTGGCTTTGATGCGCGTCAGTTCAGGAACCAGCCTTTTGTTAAGTTATCCGGCGGACAAAAACAGAAACTATTGATCTCCGTGGCTCTGGGGAGAGAGTGTGAATTGCTGGTGATGGATGAACCGGCAGCAAATCTTGATCCTGAAGCCAGGCATATACTGTTCAAGTTACTGGCAGAAAAGCAGGACTCTTCAGCCATGCTGATTTCCAGTCATCGGCTTGATGAGGTTGCCTCCCTGGTTAACCGGGTCGTAGAAATGGATTTGGGTAAAATTGTACTGGATGATGAAGTCGCCGACCTGGTCGATATGTCAAGCCAGTTAAGCTGTTGTGTTCGCATGATAAAGCCGGAACAGGCTTTTGCTAAGGCTTTGTCAGAATGGGGCTTTAGCAAGCAGGCAGATGATCTCAGCTGGACCGGTATTATTGCAGGGCCTGACAGGCTACGTTTTTTAGGGATGTTATCACGTTATGCCGCATTATTAGCAGGCATCGAAATGCATGACGCTACAGCAGCCCGCGGAAATGATTATACAAATGACGAGCATACAAAAGATGAGATAAGCAATGTTGTATAGATGCCATTATTTTTTGCTTTTTGCTCTGCTGAGCCTGGTGTTATCCGCCTGTTCAAGTCAACCGGAAACCGGTCCAGTGGAAGTAAAGTGGGATCAGAACAACTGTGAACGTTGTCGCATGATGCTAAGTGATCGCTACTTTGCTGCGCAGATACGTTATTTTCCCGAAGCGAAAAGATCCAGGGTGGTGAAATTTGATGACATCGGCTGCGCCACCATATGGTTAAAAGATCAACAATGGAAAAATGACCCTAAAACACAAATATGGGTGGCTGATTTTCGCAGTGGCGAGTGGATAGATGCAGGAAAAGCCACTTATATACGCAAAAATAATTCACCCATGGGATATGATCTGGGCGCGCAAGCAGAAGCTGAGCCAGATGGTTTAAATTTTGCCGAGGCCAGGCAGCACATCGAAGAAGTTGAAAATAAATTCAACAGACATGGCATGCAGCATCAGCCGGAATTAAAGCAACAGGGCCTGGCTCGGGAGATTAGTAAGCAATGAATCATCTCTGGTTAACCGCCTATAGCGATATAATAGAGTCATTACGTGCGCGCTGGTTTATGGTCTACGCCATGGTATTTGGCGGCATTGTTGTCATCCTGTTTGCTTTTGGTCTATCAGAATCAAGAATCATGGGTTTTACCGGCTTATCGCGCCTGCTGGTAACTTATATCCAGCTCTCAATGGCGATATTACCGATATTTGTACTGATAACGACCGTGCGCTCGGTAGCAGGGGACAGGGAAGCAGGTATTTTTGAGTACATGTTATCTTTGCCCGTATCCTTAGCGTCATGGTTTTGGGGCAGGTTTTTCGGGCGATTTATTGTCGTGTTTTTACCCGTATTTGTCGCCATGCTGGGTGCAGTAATTTGGGGCGTAATAATGGGTTCTGAAATTCCCTGGAACTTATTTATCTTCTATACCGGGCTGTTGATGGCTTTAGCATGGTGTTTTCTCGGTATAGGCATGTTCATTTCAACCTTGGCCAGGTCATCGGATGTGGCCCAGGGAGCCGCGTTTATTATCTGGTTAATATTGTTATTATTTCTTGATCTGATTCTACTGGGCATCATGATTCAGGAACATTTACCACCGGAAACCGCAGTCGCTATTGCACTGGCAAACCCTATGCAGGTCTTTCGTACTGCAACCATGATGTTATTTGATCCGCAACTGGTATTACTGGGGCCGACAGCTTATGTCATTCTGGATAATTTTTCCCAGGCAGGTTATATAGCTTATGCAATCATATACCCTATGGTCTTTGGAACCCTGTTTGCGGGCCTGGGTTATTTCTTTTTTAAGAGAAGCGATTTACCGTGATGAAAAAACTGCATCGTGCAAAGCTCTCAGCATAATAATGAACACTACGTATTTTCCAATCATGAAGTATAAAGCCATGAACTATAGAGCATTACTATTTTTACCTTTTTTTATTTTAATATCAATTTCGCCTGGCGCTTTTGCTACGCGGGCTGCATCCGATTCACAGTTAAATTCTATTGCTGATCTTGGCAGGTTAAACGGTGTTGCATTGCAATGCCGTTATACAACCCAGATGCAGCAGATCAAACAGGCGCTGGTATTAAACCTGCCAAAACAACGCGCCCTTGGAGAATGGTTTGAAAGTAGTACCAATGACTCTTTTATGGCGTTCATGAGCACCAATGCCAGTTGCCCGTCGCCCGTTGATTTTATGCAAGAGGTGAATGCGGCGATCATTATCATGGAATCTGAATTTAAGAAATGAGTATCCCAGAACTCGATCATTACTGGTACTGCCATAAGGGGACTGTCAGATGAAATCACTCGTTGCATTTTTATTACTGGCAGCATGTTCGGTTTCGTCGGCGAACAGCAGTCCGTCTGAAATCGTTGTTAGCATAAAACCAATACATTCAATTGTTACAGGTTTGATGAAGGATATAGGCACACCGGCGTTATTGATCAAAGGTTCACAAACGCCATATGATTTCACTATTACAGTAGATGAAACGGCTCAATTAAAAGCCGCCAAACTGGTTATCTGGGTAGGTGCTGAATTAGAAAAAAACCTGGAACCGGTAATCGCGAAATTGCCTTCATCTACTACCGTTGCTGAACTGCTGGCAAATTCTCGTTTAAAAATCCTCCCGTCACGATCAGATCCATCTTTACGTGACCCGTTCTTCTGGATGGATGATCGAAATATCATAATACTAGTGGATGAATTAACTGAATTGCTTATCCAGTTAGATCCTGCCAGATCACATGTTTATGCACGCAATCGCAGAGAAATGCTGGTACCACTTCGTCGTATCGATAAAGAATACGAATATGGCTATCGCGGCCTTAAGGCCGGCACCGGCGTAACGTATTTTGATACCCTGCAATATTTTGAGCAGGCTTACGCACTGAGTATCTTTGATAGAGTAACCGGGACACCGTGGGACAGAGAAACAGCAGCCAATATACTGAAAGTAAGAAACCGTATTCAGCAAAAAGAAGCTGCCTGCCTGTTTCTGGATGTAAGTATGCATGCCGGGAACCTGGAACTGATAGTAAAAGATCAGCAGATAAACATTGGTAAACTGGATGTGCTGGGCAGGGGGTTTTCAGCAGGTGCTGATCTATACCTGAAAATGATGCAATACAATACGGATGTTATCAAACAGTGTTTGAATGCAGATATGGATGATGCCGCTACAGCAAGGCTAGCTGCGGCCAATGAACTGGACAACATGCCGGACGGACTTAGAGGGCGATTTATTTTAACCGATCATAACGGTAAAATTTTTACCGAACGAGACATGCAGGGAAAATATGCCTTGATCTTTTTTGGCTATACCAATTGCCCCGATGTCTGTCCTACCAGTTTAACTACATTAACTCTGGCATTAAAGCGTCTTGAGGCGCAAGCCGATAAAATTGTTCCATACTTTATAACGGTAGACCCGCAAAGAGACACAGCAAGGGTTCTAAACGATTATGTAAAATATTTTGATAAAAGGATGGTAGGCCTTACTGGTTCGGAGCAAATGATTAAGCGTGTCGTTGACCAGTTTAAGGCTAAATACCAGAAAGAAGAGAACGAAAATGAACAGGATCCATTGTTGTATACCATGGATCACACTGCCAGCTTGTACCTGATGGCTCCTGATGGACGCTTTATTACTAAATTTGCTCATGGCATATCACCGGATGTGCTTGCTGATGAGTTAGCTGCAATAATTCGATGAGACAGTGGCAAGGTGATTAATATGGACGACATATGTGTAAAAGTAATTGCTATAGATTGTCGGCATGATGGTGTTCGTCAATTTTATTGAAATAAGAGGATAAGTGCTAAATCATGATGGGGTGATTTGGCGAGTGTGGAATGAACCACTTAGAAGCAGAGGGCAGGCGGTGGAGTATTTATAATGAAAAAAAAGTCGTAAATACCAGGAAAGGCAACCCTAAAAAGAATTGCTGAAGCTCTCTTTGTAATCACAAATTCCCCTTTTCAATCTGCTGCTTAATGCGCGTAAGCCCATGATCAAAAGCCAGTGATGGGAAACCGAAATGGCTAACCAGGTGGGCAATATTTTGCATCCAGTTGCGGTACAGGCTGTACTCGAAGTCGAGTTCGACCCGTGTGCATTCACCCAACGCGGTAAGTCTCAGGTCACCCCTGGCATGGCCGTCAGCATGGTCTGATTCCCAAACCAGATTTTTACCCGGTTCAAATGTCGTAATAAGTGATTCAAACAGAACTTTATGGCCCAACGGGGCATGGATTGCCCATCGTGATCGTTTTTCATCAAGTATCTCAATGCTCTCGATCATCGGGATAAATTGCTGGAAATTTCGAAAATCAGCCCAGTAAGCAAATACCTGCTGAGCTGGTGCTTTAATCGTTAGTTTTTTATGCAATACCATCGTTACTGAATTGTCTGAAAACAATACTGATTGTGAAAAAATTAATGGCCACCTGAATAAAACAATGGGTGCTATGATTTTGTATATTTACTATTTGATAAAGCCGAAGTATTTCTGGTAGTTGATCAATAAGCCTGGGCGCTGTGGGTCGAAACGTAACTGACTCATCCATGATAAAAAATCTTTTTAATTGGTGTATTAGCAATAGCTTAACTTATGGCAACTTTTGCCCGTAAATATCACAATAGGTAGTTTTGATCAAAAATTCTTGGATTGCAAGGCTACTTTTTCCCTTATTATCGTAGTATCGACAAGTTAGGCATCTAAAGGAATTACTATGAGTGACAGCTGGGATGATTATGCAGATGAATGGGATACAAATATTGATGTAATCTCATATTCAGAAAAGGCTTATAAATCATTAGTGCGAGAAGTAAACATTTAAGGTCAAAATATATTAGATTTTGGCTGTGGCACTGGATTGCTTACTGAAAAATTATCAATGTTAGCAAACAGCGTTGTAGCAATAGATACATCACCAAAAATGATTGCAGTCCTACAGTCTAAAAACCTTTCAAACGTATCAACTTTATCAGAACCTTTAGCCTTAGATCTTATAAAAAATAATCCTATATTTATTAATAAATTCAATATTGTCGTAGCTTCATCTGTTTTCAGCTTTCTACCAAATTACGAGGCAACATTACAATTATTAAAATCTCTTTTAGCTACCGATGGTTTACTAGTTCAATGGGACTGGTTATCGCCTGAAAGTGATCCAGATTTTGGGCTAAGTGAAATCACAATTGAAAAAACACTCATTGACACAGGCTTTAAACAAATAGTAATAACAAAACCTTTTTCTCTTACTTTTGAAAAAGGTAACAGGCCCGTAGTGATGGGAGTAGCTAAAAATGCCTAATAAGTTAATTAACAGCCTTGTCCAATATAAAAGGCCCAGTTAGTTATGTGCCCGCAATTAGTTAAGAGCTTTTACCAAAGCTTCAGCAACAGCTGCTGACGAACCAGGATTTTGTCCTGTTATAATCAAACCATCAACAACGGCCAATGAATGCCAGTCTTCAACCTTCTGGTACGCTCCGCCCATTGCGATAAGTTGATCTTCGACCAAATAGGGTACCACATCCGTTAATTCCACAGCGGCTTCTTCGGAGTTACTAAAACCAGTAACTTTTCTACCTTTAATCAACGGATCACCATTTTGATCCTTGGCCTTTAATAACACTGCCGGAGCATGGCAGACAGTCGCTACAGGTTTTCCGGCAGCAATAAAACCTTCAATCAGCGCAATTGAATCATTGTCATTATGTAGGTCCCATAATGGACCATGGCCACCGGGATAGAATACCGCATCAAAATCTTCTACTTTCATTTCTGATAATTTCGCAGTGTTCGCCAGTTCATTCTGAGCAGCCTGGTCATCGTCAAATCGGCGCGTATCATCGGTTTGAAAATCAGGTTCATGACTTTTCGGGTCAAGCGGTGGTTGGCCGCCACGCGGTGAAGCCAGGGTAACTTGCACACCTACATCTTTTAAGTGGTAATAAGGGCTGGAAAATTCCTCCAGCCAAAAGCCTGTTTTCTTGCCGGTATCACCCAGTAGATCGTGTGATGTTAAAACAATGAGTACTTTCATTAGGTACTTCCTTTTTTTAGTTTATTTTCAGTCATTGTGAATTGGTTCGTAGATTCATCAGGTGCATTTTTCACATAACATAGTCGCCAGTATGAATAGTTGCCTTTTCGTGGTTATCATAAGTAACATCAAGTGTACCCGAAACTAAAACCATTCGCTCTTGTGAAGTGTAATTATGATAAGGATGTGAAAATCACCGGGTACTTTGAAAAAGATATCAAGATTATTTTTAGCAGGGTCACCATTTAATACAGCGGTTTCACACCCTTTGGCTATAAAGCGCAGTGGGGTGAGTTGGAAATATAACTGGACAATGCGGTTGAATGTTTAAAAAACACGATGCAACAGCTTGGCAATTAGCCATTACTACTATCGGTTTTTACATCATAGAACCTGAGCCAGACGATTTGATTAGACAGCCTATTGGCGTGCATTAATGCAATGAACAAAGTCGTTTACACCTAAACTGAGCCTGATACTAACTGGGTAGGCAATGCTTGCGTAAACCCGCTCTTTGAATAGCGCCAGCACCAGGTTAACCGATGAATGTCTAGTGACCCTGTCAGCGTTAATGGATTAACTAAAAGACAGGCAGCAGTGAGACTGCAATAAGAGATCCTCTATATGTGTTTGCTGTAAGCGACTGACTTAACAGCTACCATGACAGATGAAGTAGCCGATTTTGCTCATTGATTATTTTTTTGGTTATTAATTTAACCGAAAAAAAACACTAGTGCCTATTGACAGAGTTACGGCTCATATGTGTTATGCATATTTATACCTCGGAATACCTAAAGCATGAGGTCAAGTGATCATTTACCATACCCACCGCTTGCATAAAAGCATAGCAGGTAGTTGGACCAACAAACTTAAAGCCTCTTTTTTTTAGGTCTTTGCTCATGAGCTCGGAAATTGATGTACTTGCTGGCACATCAGATGAGTGTCGCCATGAATTTTTTATAGGTTTCCCATCGACAAATGACCATATGTAGGTATTAAAACTTCCTTGCTCCTCTTGAATTTTTAAAAATTGTTTTGCATTTTCTACTGTTGCTGATATTTTTTGTTTATGTCTGACTATGTCAGGATTTTGAAGTAATTTTTCAATTTTTTTATCTGTATATTTAGAAATTATTTTTGCATCAAAGTTATCGAATGCGGACAAGTAACCTTTTCGTTTTTTTAAAATGGTAGCCCAGCTTAAACCCGATTGAGCACTTTCTAGTATTAGCATTTCAAAGAGTAATCGGTCATCGTGAACAGGAAGGCCCCACTCTTTATCGTGATGTTCCATTTCAAGTGGGTTTGAATTTGCCCAGTCGCATCGTTTCATTATTAACTTTTCCTTTTATATTTTATGCATAACGTCGCACATCAGCTGTTGCAAAAAGTGGCGGGGGGTTTGCGCATGTAAAACACGTGACGCTTTTTACAATCCGCTGCATGTGCTTTGTTAGGCTAAACATGCAATTAAACTCTGCTGACTCTAACTTTATATGATTTTAGTAAAATATAAAGGCCAACTGCTGCTGTTATATGCTTTAGTGAATGACCGCTAATTACTACCAACATTTCATGAATTTGATGATCAAATCTTTCAAATAGCTTAGCAAGAATATACGCAGATAATAGCCACCAATAAGAAGATATAGATGTGAACCTTGACTTGAAGAAAAGAATAATTATCGGAATTGCTAACATAGGGAAAAATTGAACAGCGATATATATACGCATATCACCGACTTCATTCATTTCCGTAATAGCCCAATACAACACTGAAAAAACGCCTACTGAGAGCAAAGGAAATAATGACTTTTTACCAAGTTTTATTGAAATGAATTCACTAATAAAAATTGAGAGCAAGCCCATAAAAGCAATAGCCATTGGTAGCCGATCCCAAACTAACGTTTGGTTATTTGGCCAAAGATGATAGTAACCTGACCCTATAGAAACAAGCCCTACACCAGAAAAAAAAGCATAATATGCATACTTATTTTCAGTTTGAATATTAAGCCCATTTACCTTCGATAATTTATATATACCCATCAGCCCAACAATGAGAAAAGGTAAATTCGAAAGTACATTAAAAGCATTAGGAATGGAAAATATTTGTTTTTTATCTGAGAAGCTGTGATATTTTACATCTTGAGGCATAGGGTCACTAGCTAAAAGAAAAAAAGCTATAATCAAGCCGCATAAAGTTAGAAGCAATATTCCTATAAAAGCTCGGTCAATTTTCATAATTTTCCGCTATGTATGTAGCATAACGGCCAGCATCACCGGAAAAACAAGGCGTAGTGAGGTACGAACGAAGCTTTGTTTTTTCCGGGTGTATGCTATTGTTAGCTGACATATTATTAAATTAATTCGATCTTTGTTACTTTTAATTTATGTGTTTCTGGAAAATACATACATGTTACATAAAAACTAAAACGATGCTCCTCAACAAATATATGGAACTCTTTTTTTAGTGATGCTGTGATTTTAAAGACAATCCTATTTGATTTTTTTCCTTCCTTTTCTATTGTATCTGAATATTTGTAATTCCACGCTGTTCTACCCTGAAGAAATAGTAGCTCAAAAACACTCTCTGGTAACGATGGAAGATACTCGCTTTCTAGTTTTTGTTTTACCCAAAATCTTGCTCTATCCACTCCCTTTGTGATGATCAATTTTTCTTTATTGGCCATTGTAATTATAAGCAGCTAACGGCTGAAATCACCGGGAAAACACGGCGTAGTGAGGAACGAACGTAGCTGTGTTTTTTCCGAGTGTATTTTTTTGTTAGGTGCCATTAGTTTCCGCTTCATATTCAGAAAATATATGACTGATATAATCATAATAACCCCAGCCAATATCTCTAGCTGAAAAAACAACTTCTTCTAACCTCGAAAAATACTCGTCCTGTACAACTAATGGTTGTTTTTTTAGTGCTACAAGTATTCTTTCGAACATTGACTCTAAACTAGAATAAAATGACTCATCTATATCACCAAATTCTACCGTGAACTGATTCCCCGACTCAAGGTAGTGAACCATTAAATCAAGTTGTCCAACTTTATCTTTAGTAGCTTTAAAGTAATCTGAAATTGCCTTTTTTCCAATGGATAACTTTAATTGCTTATTTTTATAGACATCTGGGTATAAAGCTTCAGATATTATTTCTTTATATGGTTTCAAAGTATCTTCACCAACAGAGTACCTTGAATTTATGAACGATTGATTTTCAGAACTGCTTGAATACAAGTCAGCTATCAACTTCAATAATTCTGCTTTTTCTTTTTCAACCAGAATAAATTTTACATCTTTCCAGGTTGGTTTCTTTTTTACCATCTATATTTACCTAGCACCTAACGATTAAAATAACGCGACGCGCTTTTTGCGGTCGCCGTTAATTGCCTTATAGTTTAACCGTTCCATCCAATCGTTGATTTACCTTTCAATAAAATAGGCGGAACATGCTTCTACTGGCTACGAATATTGATTGCCAAACACACAATGTTCATAACAAGACGTTCGAGCCAGCAGAAGTTACTCTGTTTCAAAACGCATACTCAGGGACTGTCGTCATACCGACTATCTATAAGACCTGCGAGAAACGAGTTTTAAGCACATTCCGAAACATACTTTACTCCCAGGAGGTGTCAGATGAAAGAGTCAACTATCAATGATTTTTCAGCATTAATTGGTATTGATTGGGCAGATAAAAAACACGATATCTGTGAAATGGCTGTAGCCACCAAGGAATATCAGTTTTCTGTTATTTCCAGTAAACCTCAGGCGCTGCATGACTGGGCGCAGTCTTTAAAAAACCGTTACCCTAATAAACCCGTTGCTATTGCCTGTGAGCTGAAAAAGGGACCGCTGATTTATGCTTTAAGCCGATATGATCACATCATTATTTTTCCTATCAACCCTTCTACCGTAGCGAAATATCG
>RCNG010000654.1_pt1 | contig 16818 bp, 13 predicted proteins | sample 2041371 | NCBI WGS metagenome assembly RCNG01 (sample SAMN09708227, study PRJNA481090) | Marine sediment metagenome, whole genome shotgun sequencing project. | biome: marine sediment; feature: ocean; material: sediment; isolation source: Sewage treatment plant 1 marine sediment (STP1) ... | reverse complement strand
GTGAAGGATCCGGAGCGGGCGATCAAGTTGATCGGGCAGACCGCGGTGCTGGAGTTCAAGGTCGTCGACGAGGAGCACAGTCTCGAAGCGGCGCTTGAAGGCACGGTGCCCCCGGGAAGCGAAATCCTTTACGAGCGCAGTTACGATCCGGAGACCAACCGGACCAAGAAGATCCCCCTGTTGATCGATAAGAGGACGTTGATGACTGGGGACGCGCTCGCCGACGCGCGTGTGCAGTTCGACCGCACCTACAACCAGCCCCACGTGAGTATCCGCTTCAGCCCCAGGGGAACGAGGCTTTTCGACCAGATCGCTGCGGAGAACGTGAACAAGCGGCTCGCCATCATCCTGGACGGAAACGTCTATTCCGCTCCTGTGATTCGACAGGCCCATTACGGGGGCCAGGCGGTCATCGAGGGGAATTTCACGTCGGAAGAGGCCCGGGACCTGGCCATTGTCTTGCGGGCCGGCTCATTACCCGCCCCGGTGGAAATCGCGGAGAAGCGGGCCGTGGGCCCCTCCCTGGGCTCCGATTCAATCCGACAGGGACTCCTGTCCATCGTCGTGGGCGGGCTGCTCGTGCTGGTCTTCATGGCGATCTACTACCGCGTCGCCGGCATCGTTGCCGATCTCTCGCTCGTCTTCAACCTCTTTCTGGTCATGGCGACGCTCGCAGCGATCGCTTCCCGGCATCGCGGGGCTCGTGTTGACGGTGGGCATGGCCGTCGATGCGAACGTGATCATCTTCGAGCGGATCCGGGAGGAACTGCGTGTGGGGAAGACGCCCCGCGCCGCTGTGGACAGTGGGTACAAGAAGGCCCTGCTCACCATCCTGGACGCGAACATCACGACCATGATCGCAGCCCTTGTGCTCTTTCAGTTCGGTACCGGGCCGGTCAAGGGGTTCGCGGTGACCCTGAGTATCGGCGTGTTCTGGAGCGTCTTGCTGGCCATGTACTTCACGCGGGAGATCTTTGATTACCTGATCCTTGTCCGACGCGTGAAGTCGATTTCGATCTGATCCGGGGATCGACCTTTTTGACTGGAGGCCTCGAAAAGACGGGTGAGCCTTCCGGTTCGAATCTGTGGGAACAAGATAGAGGGGATCCTAATGGAGTTCATCAAGCCTGACATCAACATTGACTTCCTGAAATACCGTCGGATTGCCCTGGGTTTCTCCGGGCTTCTCCTCATGGTTTCTCTCCTTTCCCTGTGGGTCCGAGGTGGACCCAATTACGGGATTGATTTCGCGGGAGGAATTCTCCTTCAGTTCAAGTTCCACGAGCAGGTCGAGACCTCCGATTTGCGTGATGCATTGCGGGAACTCGATCTCGGCCAGGTGGTCGTTCAGGACTTTGGGAGTCGAGAGGACCGGGAATTCCTGGTACGTGTGGAAAAGAAGGAAATCGACCTGCAGGCCCTCCAGCAGACCATCGAGGAGGCGATGAAAAACCGGTTCGGCGCGCAAAGTTTCGAGTTGCGAAGGACGGAACTCGTCGGGCCGAAGGTGGGCGAGGAACTTCGAAAGAAGGGCGTGTATGCAGTGATCTATGCGATCCTGGGCATCCTGGTCTACATCACGTGGCGCTTCGAGTTTCGGTTCGCCGTGGGTGCAATCCTCGCCCTCCTGCACGACGCGTTGATTACGATCGGTGTCTTTTCGATCATGAACAAGGAAATCGACCTGCCGATCGTTGCGGCGATCCTGACGATCATCGGGTATTCCATCAACGATACGATCGTCGTGTTCGACCGGATTCGGGAGAACATGCGGCGAATACGCCGGCAGAGTATCGATCGAGTCATCAATCAGAGCATCAACGAAACATTGAGTCGCACCCTGCTCACGTCCCTGACGACCCTGATCGTGGTGGGGGCCCTGTTCATCCTCGGAGGGCCGGTGATCCACAATTTCGCCTTTGCGCTCATCATCGGCGTCGCGGTGGGTACGTACTCATCGATCTACATCGCGAGCCCGGCGATCATCTACTGGGAGACGATCCGGACCCGTTTGGCGCAGAAGAGAATGGCGGGCCGAAATAGCACCAAACGCTGATTGGGAATGCGGAATGGGGAATGAGGGTGCGTAAGTTTAAGGGACTCTGGTGTAAGGTATGATTCTCAGCGTTCTTGGGCATCTGGTCTTCTTCCTCTTTTTGCTCGCGGGGTTTTTCGGTCTCCTCTTTGGACTTCCCGGAACCTGGATGATCTTCGGTGCTACCCTGGTGTATGCGTGGGTCACGGATTTCGCCCAGGTCAGCGGAGGTTTGCTTCTCCTGTTTGGGTTGCTCACCGTGGCCGGAGAAGTCGTGGAGTATGTGTTCGGTATTGCAGGGGCACGGCGTTTCGGTTCGAGCAACAGGGGCATCCTGTTTTCCATCCTGGGAGGTTTTGCGGGAGCCATCGCGGGCGCCCCGCTGTTCTTCGGTTTTGGAGCCATCCTCGGGGCCCTCGTAGGGGCCTTCCTGGGCGCCGTCCTGATCGAGCTTTTCACGTACGGGCCCGCGGAATGGAAGAAGGCCGTGCGAAGCGGCTGGGGAAATTTTCTCGGTAGGATTGCAGGTGTGATCACGAAGATGGCGATTGCCATCGGCATGATCGTCTGGATAGCAGCGACTGTATTTACGTGAGTCCATCAAAAGAGCAACAGCCTCTTCCGAGCTACGAATGGGTGGACCCGGCTGCCGACGATGCGGTTTGCCGGCGTCTCGCCGAAGGGCTTGGCCTGACGCCCCTCTCCTCACAAATCCTGTATGGTCGGGGAATCCGCGATGTGGATGAAGCCGAACGGTTTCTTTCCGCCTCTCTGCAGCAAATGCGTTCCCCCACCCTGTTCGGGGGGATGGGTCGGGCGGTGGAGAGACTCCTCAAGGCCATCGAACGAAAAGAACGGGTTCTGATTTACGGAGACTACGACGTTGACGGGTTGACCAGCACGGCCATCCTGGTCCACTTTCTGCGTCATGCAGGGTTGGATCCGATCTACCACGTTCCGGATCGTCTGCAAGAGGGGTATGGATTCCACGCCGGGTGGGTCCGTGCGTTCTCCGAGAAAGGCGTTCAACTGATCGTGACCGTGGACTGCGGCATCACCGCGCACGACTCGGTTCAGGCGGCGAACGAGGCCGGAATCGACGTCATCATCACCGATCATCACGAGTGCTCTGAAGAACTCCCCCCCGCCCTCGCCGTGATCAACCCGAAGATCCCGGGGGAATCCTTTCCCTTCCGGGACCTGGCCGGGGTGGGGGTTGCGTTCTACCTGGTCGTGGCCCTCCGGGGACGGATGCGGGAGAAGGGGATGTGGGGGGCGGTCGACGAGCCGGATCTTCGGTCATATCTGGACCTCGTGGCCTTGGGCACGTTGGGCGATATGGTACCTCTGCGGGAAGAGAACCGGATCTTCGTCAAACACGGATTGAAAGAGATCTCTTCGGAAAGGCGGGCCGGCCTTTCCATGCTCAAGACGGATGCGGGCCTGAAGGGACCGGTCAAAGACACGCGGTCCCTGGTGTTCAAGGTCATCCCCCGGATCAATGCTCCCGGACGTTTGGGGTTTGCCCTGGAGGCCCTGGACATTCTCCTCTGTGCAGGGCGAGACGAGGCAGGAAGAATCTCAAAGGTCCTGGAGGGTCGAAACAACGAGAGAAGGGCCATCGAGACCGGGGTCTACCGGGAAGCGCGGGCCCTGGCAGTCGAGCAGTTGCGAAGGCAGGACAGGAGCGTGCTTGCCCTGGCCTCGGATGGGTGGCACAAGGGGATTTTGGGCATTGTTGCGTCACGCCTGGCCAGGGATTTTCGGAAAACCGTGCTCCTCGTGTCCTTCGAAGGGGATCTGGGCAAGGGATCTGTTCGCAGTGTCGACAACTTCACCTTCCTGGATGAGCTGCTCGCGTGCAGGCATCTGCTCGTGGATGTCGGAGGGCACCAGATGGCAGCTGGGGTTACACTGCGGAAAGAGCACCTGGCCGCCTTTAACGAGGCCTTCGAGCGGGAGATCGCGAACAAGCTGGGAAGGGGAGACCAGGGTTCTCCCACGCTTCTGCTCGATGCCTGGCTGGACAGCCCGGATGCCCTGACGGATCAGGCGATTACCGAGATCGAACAGATGGCCCCTTTCGGCAACGGCAACCGGGAGCCGGTCATAGGGATGAGAAGGATGAGGATCCTGAAGAAACGTCTGGTGGGTGGAGACCACTTGAAGCTGACCCTTGGTCTTGACGGCAGATCCTTCGAGGCAATCGGGTTCCAGCTTGGCAAGGCCGGGGTGATCGAGAGTGATCATGAGTGCTGGGACGTCGTATTCTCGCCACGTCGGGAGACCTGGAAAGGACAAACCAGGTTGAACTTGCGGATACGGGATCTGCAGCCCTCCTGAGAGGGTGTCGATAAGCGCCCGTTTGACTTCGTAGACGCGATGCGTTAAATGCACAATAGGTCAAAGGTCAAAGGAAGAAGGTCCTCCTGGTATGAGTAGGACGGAAAAGGATCAGAAATCGGCCGTCGAAGGCTGGATTGACGAGCGAATTCAATTTGTCCTTACGGGGTTGACGCAACCCTTTGAGAAGAGGATCGCGCGACTCAGTGAGCGGATTCAAGCCCTGCAGAAGAAGGTCCGGCAGATATCCGACCAGCTAAACGGGGACGAGGAGTCCTAGGTTCTCTATCATTCTTACGGGAGTGGCGTTTCGTGGGCCTGATGCCTGATTCATACCGACAGATGGAGCCGGAAGAACTTCGGTTGAGCATCCTCGAGAGGAAGGAGGCGCTCGGAAAACGCCTGATCGTCCTGGGCCATCACTACCAGAGGCAGGATGTGATCGATTTTGCTGACTTTCGGGGGGATTCCCTGGGGCTTTCCCGCCTTGCTGCCGCTCAAGAAGATTGCGAGTTCATCGTTTTTTGCGGCGTGCGGTTCATGGCTGAGAGTGCGGAAATCCTCCGGCGGGAGCATCAGAAGGTCCAGCACCCCGACCCGAAATCAGGGTGCCCGCTGGCAGATATGGCCGACCTCGCTTCCGTTCAGAGGGCGTGGGATCTGGTTGCGGGGACCGGGGATGACAGGAAGGTCGTTCCGGTAACGTACATGAACTCGGGTTCGGACCTGAAGGCCTTCTGCGGCAGACGAGAAGGCGCGGTCTGCACCTCATCCAATGCCGGGGCGGCCTTCAAATGGGCCCAGGCGAAGGGAGAGAAGATATTCTTCTTTCCCGATGAGAACCTGGGGCGAAATACGGCAAGGCAGGTCGGCATCCCCCGGGAGGAGATACTGCTCTGGGACCCGGACGTCTCACCGCTGGATCCGGAGATCGAAAAGCGGGTTCAAGAGGCAACCCTGATCCTCTGGAAAGGGTTCTGCCACGTCCATACCGATTTCCGGCCCGATCACATCCGGCGAATCCGAGAGGAGGACCCTGGGGCCAAGATAGTGGTCCATCCGGAATGCTCGGAGGAAGTCGTCGCGGAAGCGGATGCAGTGGGGTCTACGGAGTACATCTGCCGCTACGTAGAGCAGGCCCCTTCCGGGAGTTCGGTGTACGTTGGCACCGAACTCAACCTTGTGGATAGGCTGGCCGTTGAGCATCCGGATAAAAAGATCTACGAGGTCTTCCGTTCCCTTTGCCCGAACATGTTTCGAATTGACCCGGCCAAGCTTCTCTGGATCCTGGATGAAATCGGTGAGGTCCACCGGGTGTATGTGGACTCGGAGACAAAGGAGCTCGCAAAGGTCGCTCTGGAGAATATGTTGAGCTTTTCCTAGGCATACACCCCGCTGACTGCCCCTTGTCACCCCCCCCCCTAGCAGTTTGAGCCCCCCAGAGGCAAAAAATGCAGATTTTGCACTTTTCCTGATGTTTGTTATCCTTGGAAGAGCAGAAAATGCCGTATAGAATGAGGGGTGAGATCCATGAAAGAGCGTTATGAAATGATGTGGGACTTGAAAAAGTCTTTGGAGACACCCGAGCTCTCGGACCGGACACGGCTGCTCAAGATCGAGATTTACCTGAAGGTCTACGTTTTCGTCCTGGTATTGTGCGGTTCCCTGTTCTTGCAGTTCCTCGGGGTATTTGGCTACCTGAGCCTTCCGAAAAAGGAGATTGCCGGGGGGTTGTTGCTCTTTGTCGCCATCAACGCAGGATATATCGCTCTGCTGAACAGGGGAATTCTCCTCCGGCGACTGCACATCCTCGTCGCAGTTACGGACATCCTGTTTTTCACGATCCTGATTCACTTCATGGGAGGAGCGGGTGCGCCGGTTCTGGCTCTCCTCTATGTGCTGCCCATCCCGTTCTACTCCATCCTGATCTCACCCTGGTCCGGATATCTCGTGTCCATCGGAAGCTGTCTTGCCTACACCGTTCTGTGTGGGTTGGAATACAGCGGACTCGTGGCGTTTTACGGGAATACCCCGATCGAGATCGGAAAGCTGAGCATCATCCTGTTTTTTCTGTTTTTCTGTTTCTTCTCGATTGCCTTCTACGCGGGCTATTTCTCGGATGTACTGCGCCGTCATCAGAAGGCCCTGGCAGACGCGAACCTGGAGATCGAGGAGCACAACCTGACGCTGGAGACAAAAATCGCCAGTCGAACACGGCAATTGGAGGAAGCGAAAGGAAAGCTGGAGGAATACAGCCGTCAGCTCGAGAAGGCATACAAGGAGAAGAGCACGCAATTGGAGGAAGTCGAGAAGCGGTTGGCCTCTGAGCTGAGTGAGCTCAAGCTCAAGTACAACTACGAGAACATGATCGGAAAGTCGAGACAGATGCAGGAAGTCTTCCGGCTGATGGACAAGGTCACGGATTTCAACGTGCCGATCCTGATCGAAGGGGAAAGCGGGACAGGGAAGGAGTTGGTCGCTAAGGCGGTCCATTACAACGGGCCGCGGCGGGACAAGGCGTTCATCATCCAGAATTGCTCTGCCCTGACCGACACCTTGCTGGAGAGCGAGTTGTTCGGGCACGTCAAGGGTGCCTTCACAGGTGCGCTCCAGGACCGAAAAGGTCTTTTCGCGGAGGCGGACCAGGGGACGCTGTTCCTGGACGAGATCGGGGACATGAGCCCGAGCATGCAGGCGAAGCTCCTCCGGGCGATCCAGGAAGGTGAAATCAGGCCGGTGGGCGGGGAAAAGGTCATCTTGGTTGACGTGAGGATCATCTCGGCCACCAACAGGGACCTGAAAAAGGCCGTCAAGAAGGGTGAGTTCCGTGAAGATCTTTACTATCGATTGAACGGAGTGACGATTCATCTCTCTGCTCTAAGGGAGAGAAGGGGGGACATTCTTCTGTTGGCAGAGCATTTCCTGGAGGATTTCTCCCGGGAGACGGAGATTTCCAGAGGGGGGCTTTCCCCGGAGGCGAAGAGGCTTCTGCTCTCCTACCCTTGGCCCGGGAACGTTCGGGAGCTCGAGAACACCATCAAGAACGCCTGTGTCATGGCCCAGCAGGAGGAAATCCTGGTGGAGGATTTCCGGTACAAGCCCGAGCTCTTCAGTGAAAGTGGTTTGTCGCAGGGCGGAGCCGACCGGGGGACGGCAACGCCTCTCGGGTGGGACGTAAAGCCTCTGAAAGAGATGGAGAAGGAGGCAATCGAGCATGCACTGAAGGCCTGCAAGGGAAGAAGGAAGGACGCGTCGAATCTTCTCGATGTTCCCATCAGGACGCTTTATGAGAAGATGAAGAGGTATGGAATCCGGTAGATCCTCCTGACTTTTGTGCGAAAACAGCACATCGTGCAGATTTTGCTGCTAAATTGGATCGATTTAGGGGGTTCCAAGGGCTGATGGCATAGAAGATGGGCCTGGGCCCGGCCGGGTAGGGCGCCGAGCGGATCATCACCTCCATTCTGAGACCGGGAGCCCTTCAAGTGAATGAACCTGCTGAATTCGTTGAATAATCATTTAGAGATTCGAGGTGCCGACGAGTTCCATGGATCGGCCTGCCGGGCAGAGGAAAGAGATTTTTCGTTTTCTAGGGGCAGTATTCGTTGGAGATTGCTTCGATGGCACTTTTCTTGCTTTTCAATAGGAGCAAGTCAACCTTTTCACCCTTTCTTGAAGCCGGGTCGTTCGTAGGGAACCGGGGAAGGCTCCTGCGAATGGGCCGGCTTCTTCCGTTTTTGCCGGTTCCAGCCTGCCTCAAAGGCTAACAGCCCGTTGAAAAAGTGGCTGTTGGAGGCTGTTCAAAAAGTTCCAGATGCAAGGCAGGCGAAATCCCGAGGAATGAGGCGTACTGGCTGTACGTTGAATGACGAGGGATGAAGCCGAACGCCGCAGATGGGACTTTTTCAACAGCCTCCTAAGACTCCTTGCTTCGCTCTCGTATGGTTCGCTGAATCTCCCTCTTTGCATCCTGTCTCTTGATGGCCTCCCTCTTTTCGTACTTCCGCTTGCCCTTTGCCAGGCCGAGCTCGACCTTGGCCTTGCTGTTCTTCAGGTACAAGCTCAACGGGACCAGGGACAGGCCCTTCTCCTGGACCTTTCCGTAGAGCTTCCGGATCTCCCTCTTGTGAAGAAGCAGCTTTCTGGGCCGTGTCGGCTCGTGATTGAAGGGTCCGGCATTTGAATAAGGGGCAATGTAGACCCCGTGGAGGAAGGCCTCGTTCGACTCGATTCTGGCGAATCCGTCATTCAACTGGATTCGACCTTCCCGGAGGGACTTGATCTCCGTTCCGAGAAGGACCAGGCCGGCTTCATACGTCGACAGGATCTCATAATCGTAGCGGGCCTTCTTGTTCTTCGCGATAATCTTGATCCCACCCTGTTTCAAGTGATCCTCCTGCTCTGGGTGCCTGCGGGAAGAACCCTTCCCGGGTTGGTCGCAACATAATGAAGAAGACGAAAGGCTGTTGTCAACGAACTGCATTTGCAAATCAGACCCTCATGCGTAACATTAAGTGTAGACCCCGAAAAGATGAAATCCAAGGAGGAGCCCAGTTAATGGCCAAGGAGCAGCATCTTCAAGAGCGAATCAGCACCCTCTTGGGACGGATTTTGGAACTCCCCGGTGACTCCATTGCGGGAGACGCCCACCTGATGAAAGATCTGGGCGGGGATTCCTGGCAGTACCTGGAATTCAGGACGGAACTGGAGCGTGTCTTTAACATCATTATCCCGGATGCGGAGGTGGACCGACTCGCGACAGTGAACGAATGTTCACAACTCGTCAGAGAGTATCTCGACCTGGAGTCTCCCTCGAAAACTCGCGAGGAGGCCGCGCCTGCAGGAGTTAAGAAGGCGTGGAAGGCGGGGGACAGGTACGTGGGGGAAGACGGGGCGTACTATGTCGACATCGAGGTGGGCCTCCATCACTTGGGTCGGAACAACCTCTCAGAGACGTCACTGATGATGCTCCTGGGGGATATGAGGTGGAGCCACCTCAATCACTTCACCGGCGTTCCCGGCAAGCAGCTCGTGGATGAAACGAACGATCGACTGTACGCGACGTTCTACTACCTCCAGATACAATTTCCGAGGCAAACCCCGATGGCTTCTTTTGGGGAAAACGACCGGCTTACGATCGTAAATACCCTGAACGCCTACGGGAACTCCATGATGGACGGCTACTCCTTCTTCTACCCGGCTTCCTGGCCGATGGAGAAGAAGATCCCCCTGAAGAACGGGAAACAGGCGGAAGAAATGGAGATACCGTACATCCGGTCCTCGAACTTCTTCGTCAGCAGGCTCGAGGGGGCGAGCTGGCAGAAGAAATCCAGGCCTGCCCAGCCCGGCGTGGACAACATCCCGAAGATCGCGGAGGTGCCGGATTCGTACGCGCTGACCAGGAAGGCAAGTGAAGACAGGAGCTTTGGGCCGCCGCCCGAACATTACTCATCGATTACGCCGGAAACGCTCCAGGTCGAGTATCCGATCGAGCCGGACCGCGACCTGAACGGAGTGGGGCTTCTTTCCTTTGCGAACTACTGCATGATCCAGGACATTGCGGAACGCCGGCTCCTTCCGGAGAAGCCTCTGATCCCGATCGGACACGATTTGCTGGACGCAAGGACAGTCGTTTCCCGGCAGAGCGCTTACCTGGCCAGTGCACAACAGTCGGATTCGATTCTCGTGTCCATCGATGCATGGCTCGAGAACCCGTTTCTCGCTGACCATCCGGCACCGGAAATGGCCCCGATCCGGCTCTTCATGAACTACGAGATGGTTCGGCGGTCGGACGACAAGAGGATGTTGGTCTCTACAGCGGAAAAGGTGATCTTCGGCAAGACCCTGGAAGATGCCGATCTGCTGGAACCCCTGAAGAAGCTCGCAGGCTGAGTGCCTCCCTCAAGATGACTTTTTTAACGGAGACACCTGCACCATGAGCTTTCGTATTTTTCCAACCTTGAACTGCACGGTTATCTTCTCTTTGTAGCCCGTCCCCTCCACATTGCGGACCGTTCCGATTCCAAGGGTCTCGTGCTCGACTCTCTCCCCGATGCGATACGTTTGTTTCCGGCCCGAGGAGGGCATAGGAGGCAGGGGAGGCCGGTCCAACTGGCTCTCTCCGTAGTCCAGGACCGAATCCCCATTCCCGGCATCAATCCCGATGGGGTCGGCATCGTCTATCTCATCGAACTCGTCTTCCGCGTCCCGGAAGTCGATGACATCCGGCGGGATCGAGGCGAGGAAGGGGCTTGGGTCTGTTTGCTGCCTCTCCCCGTAAATCGATCGATAACAGGCGCGTGACATGTAGAGCTTCTTCTTCGCGCGGGTCATGCCGACGTAGCAGAGACGCCGCTCCTCGGCGAGGGCTTCGGGGGATGTGTAGGAGCGCTGGTGGGGCAGGATTCCATCCTCCATGCCCGTCAGGAAGACAACCGGGAATTCCAGCCCCTTCGCACAGTGGAGGGTCATCAGGGAAACACAGTTCGCCCTGTCCTCGTACTGGTCGATATCGCTTACCAGGGCGATCCTCTGAAGGAAGGCGCCGAGAGTTTCTCTTCCGGGGGCCTCCTCCTCCATGGCCTGGAACAGGGAGGCCGTGTGCACGAATTCTTCCACATTCTCCAGGCGCCTCTCTCCGTCCTCTTTCCCTTCCAGAAAGGTCTTGTATCCGGTCTGTGCGACCACCGTCTTGAGCAGTATCTCCGGAGACCCGTGGTTCTCGAACCCTTGATTCAGTATCCGGATCAGGCCCTGAAAACGCTCGAGCCTGCCCCGGGAGGCCCCGGAAAGGATCCCCTTCTCCAATGCATGTTCGATCCCCCCCCACAGGCTTGTCCCCTGCTCGTCCGCATAGGCCTGCAAGGTGGCTTGGGTGGCGGGTCCGATACCCCGCGGCGGTTGATTCAGGATTCTGAGGAGGCTGACCGAGTCGTCCGGGTTGTAGAGAAAGCGCAGGTAGGCAAGCAGGTCCTTCACCTCGGCCCGCTCGTAGAACCGCATGGTTCCGATTACGGCGTGGGGAATGCGCAGAAGGAGGAACCTCTCTTCGAACGGACGGGATTGGGCGTTCGTGCGGAAGAAGACGCCGATGCTCCTGTAAGGGATATCGAGCTCTGTTGCGAGCCTCTGAATCTCCCTGGCGATAGATGTTGCCTCTTCGTCCGGGGTCATGGTCTCCTCGTAGACGAGGCGGTCCCCCACCTCGTTCCGGGTCCAGAGACGTTTTTTCCTTCGATTCGGATTGCCCCGTGCGACCGCGTCGGCGGCACGCAGGATGGTCTGTGTGGAGCGGTAGTTTTCTTCGAGGGCGATCACGCGTGTGCCCGGAAAGTCCTTCTCGAAGGCGAGGAGGTTGTTTACATCCGCACCGCGCCAGCGGTAGATCGACTGGTCGTCGTCCCCCACGACGCAGAGTTCGCCCCCCTCCGATGCGATCTGCTGCAACAGAAGATGCTGTGCCCGGTTTGTGTCCTGGTACTCGTCTACCAGGATGGAGTGGAATTTCTCCCGGTAGCTCGCCCGTACATCCGGGCACGTTTCGAACAGGCGCAGGGCGAGGACGATCAGGTCGCCGAAGTCGAGTGCATTCGCTTCCTCCAGGCGACGCTTGTAGTCTGCGACGACTTCCTCGATGATTCTTCCCGTGGGGGACTGCTGCGGAACGAGGAGGGCCGGGTCGATCCCCTGGTTTTTCGCCTTGTCCAGCAGGTTCTGGATCGCCACGGGACGGACCTGCTTCGCGTCCACCCGCAGTCTCTTCAGCGAGGACTTGATCACCCGCAACTGGTCGGCTGTGTCGTAGATGACGAAATTCTTACGATAACCCAGTCGCTCGATATGCTGCCGCAGGATCCGGGCACAGGTCGCGTGAAACGTGCCGACCCAGATCCCCGTCTTCTCCGTGCCCAGGAGTCGCCGGACCCGAAGGCGCATCTCCTCTGCTGCCTTGTTCGTAAAGGTAATGGCCAGGATGTTCCAGGGGGCGATTCCGCGATGGAGGACGAGGTGAGCGATACGGTAGGTCAGGGCGCGGGTCTTCCCGCTTCCCGCGCCGGCGAGGACCAGCAACGGCCCGCCTTCGTGAAGCACGGCTTCTGTCTGCTGGGGATTAAGCTCTCGGTCCAGGTCCATGCACCCAGTTGCCGTATTACTCGACGGTGACGCTCTTCGCGAGGTTTCGGGGCTGATCCACGTCCGTCCCTTTGATCACGGCTACATGATAGGCCAGCAGCTGCAAGGGGACCGTCATGAGGATCGGGTTCAGAAAAGGGTTGCTTTCCGGCACGTAGAGGAGGTCGTCCGCCAGTTTCTCCGCCTCTGTGTCCGCGTAGTTTACCACGGCGATCACCTTGCCGTCTCGTGCCTTCACCTCCTCCAGATTGTTCAAGACCTTCTCGTAGAGTTCATTCCTCGGCAGGACCACCACCGTGGGGCAATCCTCGTCGATCAGGGCGATGGGTCCGTGCTTCATCTCTCCCGCCGGATACCCTTCCGCGTGGATGTAGGAGATCTCTTTCAGCTTGAGCGCTCCCTCCAGGGCGACCGGGTAGTGGATGCCTCTTCCGAGGTAGAGGAAGTCCGTGTGATGGGAGTACTTTCGGGCGATCGCCTCCACAGACTTTTCCCTTGACAGGACATCCTCCACGAGCAGGGGGAGTTTCTTCAGTTCCGTCAGGTATCCCTCCATGGCGCGGGTCGGGATTTTGCGCTGGATCCTTCCGAGATACAGGCTCAGGAGATACAAGGCGGACACCTGGGTCGAGAAGGCCTTCGTGGAGGCCACGCTTATCTCAGGCCCTGCGTGGGTGTAGAGAACCCCCTGGCATTTCCGCGCGATGCTGGAGTCCACCACGTTACATATCCCGAGGGTGACCGCTCCCTTGCGAATCGCCTCCTCGGTGGCCGCCAGGGTATCGGCGGTCTCCCCTGACTGGGAGATCGCAGTGAAGAGGGTTTGCTTGGACAGGATCGGGTTCCGGTACCGGAACTCGGAGGCAAGATCGACTTCGCAGGGGATGCGGCAAAGCTCCTCGATCATGAACTTCCCTATGAGAGCCGCGTGCCAGGAGGTTCCACAGGCTACCAGACAGATCCTCTTCACCTTCTTCAGGGCTGCCTCGTCGATCCCGATGTCTTCCAGATAGACTTCCCTGTTCCGGCCCTGGATCCGACCCCGGACGGTGTCCGCGATGACACGGGGTTGTTCGTGGATCTCTTTGAGCATGAAGTGCCTGTATCCGCCTTTTTCCGCCATCATCGGCGTCCAGCTAATGTGGGTAGGGTCTCGCTGGACCGCCTCGCCGGACAACGTGGTGATCTGGTAGCCGTCTCTGCGCAAAATGGCCATCTCCCCGTCTTCGAGGAAGATCATGTCACGGGTGTGGTCCAGGAGGGCAGGGATGTCAGAGGCGATGAAGCGTTCCGATTCCCCGATGCCGACGACCAGGGGGCTTGCCTTCTTGGCCGCGATGAGGCGGGAAGGCTCGTCCTGAGAGATGACGGCGATTGCATACGATCCCTTCACCTGCGCGAGGGCCATGCGGACCGCCTCTTCGAGGGGAGTCTCGTCCTCCTGATAGAGGTCGATCAGGTGTGCGATGATCTCGGTGTCGGTCTCGGAAAGGAAAGATCGTCCCTTTGCCTGCAAATGGTCCCGGAGTTCGAGATAGTTCTCGATGATTCCGTTGTGGACGACCACGACCGGGCCGGAACGATGGGGGTGGGCGTTTGTCTCCGAGGGCTTTCCGTGCGTGGCCCACCGTGTGTGACCGATCCCCAGGGTCCCGTCACACGGATTTGCCTCCATTTCATCCACCAGTCGGGACAGCTTCCCCTCCGTCCTTCGCGTCTGGATCTCACCGTTTTCATCGAGGAGGGCAATCCCGGCGGAGTCATATCCCCTGTATTCCAGCTTCTTGAGCCCCTCCAGGAGCAAAGAAGCCGATTGTCTCTCTCCGATGTAGCCCACGATTCCACACATATGGGGTCCTTTCGTACGGTCCGCTTGGATCCTTCCGGGTCCGCCTTGCCTTTGCTAATCTTCCAGGATGAAGGTGAAGTGACAGGTCACCCGGTATTCCATGATCTTTCCGTTCACGATCATCGCGTCCTGCTTGAGAATCTCGAGATGCGTGATGTTGCGAAGGGTCATGTTTGCTCGGTTCAGGGCTTCGTCCATTGCTTCCTTCCATCCGAGCGGCGATATCCCGATCACCTCGGTCACTCTTGCAACCGCCATGGTTCTTCTCCTCGTCTGTGGTGTGCTTTTCCGTTCCGAGTCGTTCCTACGTTAATCGGCCATTTTATTCGAATTCCTGAAAGGGCCCGGTCCCGAAAGCCTCTCTCTCACTTCCTCGAGCGCGGGGATCCCCGCCCGGCCCCCCAGGGACCGGCAACTCAGTCCTGCGGCGACAGTGGCCCAGCGGATCCTCTCCGGGACCGACCAGCCCTGCAACAGCCCGTAGATGTAGGCGCCGTGAAATACGTCTCCCGCGCCTGTCGTGTCTCTTGCCTCCACCCGCAGCGCCGGGAGCCGGCACGGGACGTCCTCCCAGAGACTCACACTGCCCCGCTCTCCAAGCGTGACGGTGACGACTTGAGGCCCCATCTTCCGGAGTTCGCTCAGGCGAGTCGTGAGGGACGCCTCGGGTCGAAACCGGCCGATGAAATTCTCCGCCGCGATCAGGTGGTCTGTGTGCCGGACCAACTCGAGCATTCCCGGCCGCAGGGAGCCTGCATCGAGGATGACCGGGATGTTTCGTTCCTTCGCTTTCCTCGCCAGATGGAGAGAGGCCTCGACGAAGAGCCCGTCCAGGTGCAGGGCTTCGGCATCGCCCAGGAAGTCCTCCGGGACGTCCGCAGCCGGGAACGATGAAGTCTCAGGACGTCCCCAGAAGATCGTTCGCTTCCCGGTTCCCTTCTCGACGCAGATAAAGGCGAACTGGCTGCGTTCTCCCCTTTCGATCCTTACCGCCGAGGTGTCGACCTGCTCGTCCTCTAATCCCTCCAGGATGACGCCGCCGAAACGATCCCTGCACACGACCCCGGCGAAACGTGCAGAGATCCCCCAGCGTGCGAGCACGACCAGTGCCGTGGCCACGGGGCCTCCACCCTGCACGAGAAAGTCATTGAATTCGCACTTCGTGTCGACCGGGGGATACTGATCGATCGTGCAGAGGTAGTCAAGGGAACATTGCCCCAGACCGGCGACGATGGCAGACCCTCGGCGCCTTTGTCGTGATCGATCCGCAGAGCCGGCATTCGTCGGGTCCATGAGGCCTAGAAGGTTTGCGCCTTGAAGGTGAAGTCCCAGTGGAAGAGAGCGCCTCTGGGAAAGCACTGAACACTGGAGGTCTTCCCTTCCTCTACCTGTACCTCCAGGATGCCTTCGACGCTGGAAACCGCCTTCTCATCCTTCCACTTCTGGTACCGGAGGGTAAGTTGATGGGTGCCTTCTCCCATAGCCCTGTCAAAGAGGAGAAAGCCCTCCCCCTGTTTCAGCCGCACAGACGTGTCAAGGAGGATTTCTTCCCCATTGAGCGAACATTGGTCCACCAGGATCGTGTCCGCAAAGAAAGGGTCCAACGTGTTGTGGATCTCCACCTTCAACCGAGTCTTGCTGAGCAATTCCTCTATTCTTCTCTGTTCCTCCGCCACCCGGCGCTGTCTTTCGACCTCGTCCTGGTGTGCCCTCTGAGCAATCGGAAGGAGCGTGGAAACCAGGTTGTCCCTCCCGGCAAGATGGATCGACTTGCCGTCCATCTGTTTGCTCAGGCAGTCGAGTGCCTCCTTTTCGGAAGGGTCTTTCAGGTTCAAGGAAATTGTGTAAAAGCGCAATCCTTCCGGCCGGTCCAGGTCCAACGCCCTCTCACAAAAGGACGCTCCCTCCGTGTCCGCCCCGTCACAGAGAACAACCAACAACTTCGTATCCAGCCCGTCCGGGAAGTCCTTGAGCGCTCGTTTGAGCTGTTCTCCGAGAGATCCCTTGCCCCGCGGATTCAAGAGCCTTTCTTCTTCAGGGAACCGTGCCCTGTTCTCCTTTTCCACCGGGATCCTTAGTCCCGGGTCCTTCCCTCGGGCCCCCTTTTCGGGCGGAGGATACACCCGAAGACCCATTGCCACGTCCGTGGGTAGTTTCTGCGCTATGCGCTCTACGGCATCTGCCACCTGGACAATCTTGGGCTTTCCCTGGAAGGGGGCCCACATGCTTCCCGACCGGTCGACAAGGAACTCTATGTAGAGGTCGCAGAACCCTTGCCAGGGCCAGAGAAGGGCGATTGCCAGGAGGGTGGTCACGATACACCCCTGATGGCCGAACACGGTCCGACGTCCGGCGTCGGGCCTATTTCTGGCTCTGGTTATTCCAAGCATGACCCTCTTTCAAGCCTTCTTGTAGAAGATGAGCCCAAGAAACATGAACAGGAGGCCACAGCTGTTCA
>RCNG010000800.1_pt1 | contig 16819 bp, 13 predicted proteins | sample 2041371 | NCBI WGS metagenome assembly RCNG01 (sample SAMN09708227, study PRJNA481090) | Marine sediment metagenome, whole genome shotgun sequencing project. | biome: marine sediment; feature: ocean; material: sediment; isolation source: Sewage treatment plant 1 marine sediment (STP1) ... | reverse complement strand
ACCATGGCCGATAGAGATGGCGTAATCTGGTTTGACGGAAAAATGGTTGACTGGCGTGATGCCAAAATCCACGTTTTAACGCATACATTACATTATGGTATGGGCGTGTTCGAAGGTCTGCGCGCGTACAAAGCCGAACAGGGTACAGCAATTTTTCGTCTGCAGGCACATACCGATCGCCTGTTTGAATCCGCTAATATCATGAATATGGATATACCGTTTGCTAAAGATACGCTTAATAAAGCACAAATTGCAGCGGTAAAAGATAATAATCTTGAGTCTGCCTATATCCGTCCAATGTGTTTTTATGGTTCGGAAGGTATGGGTTTGCGTGCTGATAATTTAAAAGTACACGTGATGATCGCTGCCTGGGAGTGGGGCGCCTATCTAGGGCAGGAAAGTCTGGACAATGGTATTCGTATCCGTAAATCTACTTTTATAAAAAATGATTCACATCCGAGCATGTACCTGGCTAAAGCCAACGGCAATTATATTAACTCCATGCTGGCACTCGATGAAGCGATGAGTAAGGGTTATGATGAAGCCCTGTTACTGGATAGTAAGGGTAATGTCGCTGAAGGCAGTGGTGAAAACATCTTTATGATTAAAGATGGTGTATTGTATACACCGACACTGGTTGCATCACTAAACGGTATAACTCGTAACACCATTATGACGCTGGCTAAAGAACAGAGTTACGATGTTGTCGAAACAACGATAAAGATCGAAGAGTTATATGATGCTGATGAAGTGTTTTTTACCGGTTCTGCCGCTGAAGTAACACCGATTCGTGAAATTGACGATATTTCAATTGGTAACGGCTCTCGCGGGCCAATTACTGAAAAACTGCAATCCATGTATTTTGATTTAGTGCATGGGCGATTAGATATCCACCAGGACTGGTTGACGGTGGTTAAATAAAAACGAAAAATGTCAGTCCGCGAAGAACGCAAAATACGCAAATAAGAGCAAAGAATAATTTTTTAAAATTAAAAATCTGTCACCCTGAGCGATAACGAAATAAAAAATGTTTTTTTCGCGTCTTTAGCGTTATTCGCGGATTAAAAAAATAACAGGAACTAAATATGCCTAACCCAAACACAGCAACACAAGAAGGACTGGAAGTACCGAATGACACTATGTTGTATGAAGTGTCACGAGATGTACTACCAATTCATTGCCCTATGCCAGGAAGCAGTTTGTGGGACTCTCATCCCCGGGTGTATATCCCTGTGGAGGTAACAGGGATTGCAAAATGCCCTTATTGTGGTTGTGAATACCATCTTGTTGATTAGGGAACTTCTAATTAACTTTAGCATCGAGTACCTGATCTTATGACCATGCATATCCCCTCATTTGAAAGCGCCAGGGTTCTGGTGGTTGGTGATTTAATGCTGGATCGTTACTGGTATGGTGGCACTTCTAGAATTTCACCGGAAGCGCCGGTCCCTGTGGTACATGTTAATAAAAATGAAGAACGTGCTGGCGGTGCCTGTAATGTGGCATTAAATATTGCCACCCTGGGAGCGCAGTGTACGGTAATGGGTTTGTGTGGTGATGATGAAGCTGCGCGCACGCTTGAAAAATTGTTAGGAAAGGCTGGTGTGATACCGCGGTTTGTTCGTATGCCTGAAAATTCCACGGTGACCAAATTGCGTGTTATGAGTCGTTCGCAGCAGTTAATGCGCCTGGATTTTGAAGATGGTTTTATCGGACAGGATTTGTCCGGGCTTGAGAAAGCCTTCGAGGCCCAATTACAGAATCATAATATTGTCGTCTGCTCCGATTATGGTAAAGGCAGTTTGCGTCAGTAAAACGTTTGATTGAATTGTGTAATGAAAAAAATATTCCGGTACTGGTCGATCCTAAAGGAAATGATTTTGAAAAATACTCAGGCGCTAATTTAATTACACCAAACCTTTCGGAATTTGAAGCGGTTGCTGGTTCCTGTGAATCAGAAGACGACCTGGTTACAAAAGCAAACTCACTTTCGGAGAAGTTTAATATTGATGCCTTTCTGGTTACACGAAGTGAACATGGCATGAGTTTGATGCAACAGGATTATGATCCTGTGCATATACCGACGCAGGCAAAGGAAGTATTTGATGTTACCGGTGCAGGCGATACCGTTATCTCGACGTTGGCGGCATCGTTGGGTGCCGGTCTATCGCTTGAACGTGCTATGGTGCTGTCAAATCTGGCGGCCGGCGTAGTGGTGGCTAAATCAGGTACCGCCAGTGTCAGTGTCAGTGAACTTGAAAGCGCAATTGAACAAAACTCATCAACTACTGAACATGGTATTTTAGATGAGTCCGAGCTTTACCCGCTACTGGATCGTTGTCGCTCGCGTGGTGAAACGATAGTAATGACTAACGGTTGTTTTGATATTTTACATGCAGGTCATGTGACTTATCTGGAGCAGGCCAGTGAACTGGGTGATCGCTTACTGGTGGCGGTTAATATCGATGAAACCGTACGCCGGTTAAAAGGTGAAGATAGACCGGTAAATAAAGTAGAAAATCGTATGCGAATGCTGGCGGCCCTGCGTTGTGTCGACTGGGTGATCCCATTTAGTGAAGATGAACCAACACAATTGATCTGTAATGTATTACCCGATATTTTAGTGAAAGGGGGTGACAATGAAGTCGATAAAATCCCGGGTGGAGATTGTGTTCGTGAATCAGGTGGTGAGGTAATGGTGCTGACTTATGTTGATGGTATTTCCACCACAAAAATTATTGATTCGATTAAAGAAAAAGTTTAAAAAAGTTGGCAGTTGTTGTCATCCTGAACGTTTTTTGTGAAGGATCTAAAGAAACATAAAACAAACATTTTACTACAGCGAAGAGTTTAATGGCTGACTCAGAAAAGCAAAAAACTGTTGACGTTTCTGTTGACGTGTTAATCATTGGCGGTGGCATTGCCGGTTTATGGGCGCATGCGCGCATGCGGCGGGCTGGCTATAAATCAGTCCTGTTAGAATCTCAGGCATTAGGTGTCGGCCAGACTCGTTACGCACAGGGTATCATACACGGTGGAACTAAATACGCTTTAACCGGTAAGTTAACCGCCTCATCAGAATCATTGGCCGATATGCCATCACGATGGCGTGCCTGTTATGAGGGTAATGGTGAGCTGGATTTAACACAGGCTGAGTTACTCTCCGATGCGCATTATCTTTGGTCTACCACCAGACTGACTTCACGTATCTCCGGGTTTTTTGCCAGCAAAGTCATGCGCTCCCGTTCATCTACTATGGATAGTGCTAGCGACAAAAAGTCACTGCCTTCAGTATTTCAACATAAAGATTTTAAGGGCCAGTTTTATCGTCTGGATGAACCCGTGTTTAATGTTTTAAGTGTTATACGCGCGTTAGCAGAACCAGTGAAAAAGTCCATCTTGATGGTCGACCAGGAAACGCTTATTCCAGAGGATAAAGCAGTTAGCGTGCAATCAAAACAGGGTAAAAGTTATTTGTTTCATTACAAAAAAATAATTTTTATTGCCGGTGAGGGCAATGAAAATTTATTATCCCGTTTTGCTTGCAATCAGCCAGAGATGCAACGTAGACCATTGAAAATGGTCGTTATGCGCGGTGGCCCAAACCATGGACTGAACGATATGATCTATGCACATTGTTTAGGCGCATCGGTTAACCCTAGAATAACCATTACTTCTCATCGTGATGCCCAGGGAAATATTGTCTGGTATATGGGTGGTCAGCTGGCTGAAGATGGTATTAATAAAAGTGATGCTGAAGTAATTCAGGCGACAAAAAATGAATTGAATGAGCTTATTCCCTGGCTTGAGTTAAAAGATGCAGAGTGGGGCGTGCTTGAAATTAACCGAGCCGAGATTAAAAAGCACGGCACAACACGTCCGGATAGTTTTTCGATAGAAAATAACAAAAACCTGATTACCGCATGGCCGACCAAAATGGCATTGGCCCCTATCCTGGCTGACGCCTTATTCGAGATAGTAGATAAAGAAAACATAAAGCCTGACCCTGATCACTCTTTGCCAGATTGGGAGCAGCCAATATATGCAGATTTTCCATGGAATGAAGAAAATTGCTGGCAGTCTGAATCCGAGAGCAGCGGCTAATGTTAAAACGTGTCTTAGGATCAACAGGCATTGATGTCAGTGTTTTGGGACTTGGCACCGTAAAAATCGGCCGTAACCAGCAGGTGAAATACCCGAGCGGGTTTGCATTACCCGATGATAAAACAGTGATAGAACTGTTCGAGCTGGCGCAATCACTGGGCATTAATTTTATCGATACCGCGCCAGCCTATGGTAGCAGTGAGCAGCGTTTGGGCGAGTTACTTCCAGACCGTCATGACTGGGTGATAGTGACAAAAGTAGGCGAGATATTCGAGAACACACAATCACGGTTTGATTTTTCATTTGATTATACGGTTAACAGTGTTGAACAAAGTTTAAGGAAACTAAAACGTGATGTACTTGATGTCGTACTGGTGCATTCCGATGGCAATGATATGGCTATCATTAATAATGAGCCAGTGTTTGAAGCTTTAGAATCTGTTAAGAGAAAAGGTTTGATAAAAGCTTATGGTATGTCCAGCAAAACGGTGGAAGGCGGTTGCTGGGTAGTAGAAAACTGCGATGTGGTAATGGCAACCGCAAACCTGGACTATGATGATGAGCGTCTGGTACTGGAACTGGCAGAAAAATTAAACAAAGGTGTGATTATTAAAAAAGGTCTGCAAAGTGGACATGCGGATAGTGCTTCAGGAGGCGGTGGAGTAGATGCTGCGTTCAAACACATACTAAATTTACCAGGCGTTAGCAGTATGATTGTGGGTACGATTAATCAGTCGCACTTATCTGACAATGTGCGCATTGTTAACAATATTCTGTCATCCTGAACGCAGGTGAAGGATCTGTGAGCCAGAACACTCGGGTATTTCGACAATTGCTCCATGCATTGTCTAATAAGCTACATCTTTGTAGCGACCCCAATGGTCGAATGAGACTGGTGTGTTGAATAATGAGCAACGCCGTTATCTCATCATCGGGCCATCATGGATCGGCGACATGGTGATGGCGCAATCATTATTTATCACACTCAAGCAGCAATATCCCGATTGTTTGATCGATGTACTGGCACCGGAATGGTCGTTGCCAATTTTAAAACGTATGCCTGAAGTAAATGAAGGACTATCAGCAGATGTTGGGCATGGTGAGTTTTCATTTTTAAAGCGCCGTAAACTTGGTTTAAGTCTAAAATCAAAACAATATACTCATGCGATTATTATCCCTCGATCATGGAAATCGGCACTAATTCCTTTATTTGCAAGAATACCCGTAAGGACAGGTTACAGAGGTGAGTTACGCTATGGCCTGCTCAATGATATTAGAGAGTTAAATAAGGATATCTTAAAACAAACCGTGCAACGCTACGTAGCGCACGCATATCAGCGTAACCTGCAGTCCGCACCAGATATACCTTACCCGGCACTACTGGTTGATCATAAAAATCAGGCTCAATTGTTAGATAAACTAGGATTGGAATTAAATGAACCTGTCGTATGTATGATGCCTGGTGCTGAATATGGCCCGGCAAAACAATGGCCCATTGACTATTATGGAAAGTTAGCAAAATCGTTAGTAGAGAATAGCTGGCAAGTTTGGATATTGGGCTCCGAGAAAGACGCAGTCGCAGGTAATGAAATTGCAGGATATGCAAATTCTGGAATTTACAATCTGTGTGGAAAAACACAGTTGGTTGATACTGTTGATTTATTAGCCTGTGCCAAATCAGTTGTCAGTAATGATTCCGGTCTAATGCATGTGGCTGCTGCCGTTGCTGTTGAGGTTTATGTAATTTATGGGTCATCTACTCCGGATTACACGCCACCATTAACCAGTGAAGACAAGAAAAATATTTTTTATCTGGGTCTGGATTGTAGTCCCTGTTTTAAAAGGGTTTGCCCGTTAGGGCATACTGATTGCTTGAATGATATTAACTATGAAGATGTATATAGAAAAATTTGTAAGCGCGATAAAAGCTGAACCGCTGGTTTTTACCATAGGATTATGCGTACTCTTGCTCGCTGTTATGGGTACATCTGTGCGGCATGTGTCTAGTGCCATGTTTTCCATCCTGTTCTTATTAAGTTTTTCAGCGTTGAAAGACTGGAAGAGCTTATATTTGTCACTATCAAAATTAGAAAAAACATTTTTGATGGCGTTTTTACTGTATACGATTTCAGGAGCACTCTCTTTTTATAATGTAGATGATGTGGATAAATACTATAAATTATTTGAGCGGTATTTAAGGTTCAGCATGATCATTCCTGTATATATTTTACTAATTAAGAAAAATATATCCGTATTAAACTACTTATATATCGGTGCTGTTATATCTGGGCCGTTCCTGCTTGCTGTGGCGTTACAAAATTATCTGGCCGATCCTGATGTCCCGGCAAAGGGATACTATCATCATATAATTTTTGGGCAGCTAGCAATGCTTAACGTTGGCATCATGTTGTCAGCGCTGTTAACAAAATGTTTGAGTCGCCAATTACAGATACTGATTTTTGTCGCTATGTTGTGTGGTATAACAGCAGCCGTGATGTCACAAGCACGAGGAGTATGGCTGGTTTTTCCTGTTTACCTTATGATTGCCATATATTTTGTAATAAAAGATAAACGTATCAGTGCTAATAATATAGTGATCTTCCTGGTGGTCATTATTCTATTCTCTGTTTTTACACCGATAGGTAATTTAATAAAGCAGCGCACTGAAATGGCGATAGATGATGTAAGCCGGTTTTACCATGAAGGTCAATATGTATCCTCTGTTGGCACGCGTTTGGCAATGTGGGATATCGCGATTGATGTCTGGGAGCAGCACCCGGTGCTGGGAACTGGCCCAGGCGACTTTGATGACGAAATAATTGCTTTACAAAATAAAGGTGAATATATTGGTATGGATGTTCACAATAGTGCCCATAATATTTATATTCAGGCGCTAGTTGATCTGGGTGTTGTTGGTTTAACAGCATTATTGTTTGTTGTTTTGATTATGCCGTTAAGATTGTTTTTTGATGGAAATAATATTAATCAAGAAGGTCGTTTAGTTGGCTTTATCACAGTGATATCATTTGCTGTGTTTGGGTTATCAGAGTCATGGACTTTGCGTTCACCAGCAATCTCTGTATTCCTGATATACATAATAATTATTGCTTCTCATATGCATATATTTTTCTCGAAAAATAAAAATATATAATCGTGAATTCAGTAACAATTTCTTTTTTTCGGGAATGTACTGAAGGACTGAATGCAGGGGTGTGTTACGTTATGTCTAACAAGACAGTGGCTGATTGAATATTATACAAAGCTTGCTAGTAGGTATTGGGCCTGGCAAGAGATGAAGCTATAGGTGAAAAAATCATAGCGGGTAAAAATAATAATGAAGTTTATAACCTGTGTGGTAAACCCAGTTAGTTGAGGTGGTTGATTTATTAGCCTGCACTAAGTCTGTGGTTGGTGATGATTCTGGTCTGATGCATGTGGCAGCGGAGATCGATGACGGAGTATATGTGACCTATGTGGTGCAATACCAGGCTACACAATACCGTTGACAGATGAAGTAAAGATTGATTACAAGAATATTAAAAGCAACTCCTGTTTTTCCAGAGCATGTAGATATAGGGCTCAGATATTCTTATCAGAAATTAGTGTTAATGAGTTGGTTGTGACTTAATGATTTAAATTGATTGAGAGATGATATGGCATATATGACTGATAATGAAAAGCATGGTATGGGATTTAAGTCTCTTGGCCGTAATGTGAGAATTAGTACAAAAGCTAGTATTTATAACTGTGATCAAATAGAAATTGGTGATAATTCAAGGATAGATGATTTTTGTGTTATATCAGGAAAAATAAATATGGGGAGCCATGTCCATTTGACGCCAATGTGTCTTGTCGCTGGTGGGGAGAAGGGAATCGTTATAGGTGACTTTGTCACTGTGGCATATGGCGTTAAAGTTTTCACTCAATCGGATGATTATAGTGGGCAAACAATGACTAACTCAACAGTTCCTAGAAAATATAAAAACGAATATAAAGATCGTGTTGTAATAAAAAAACATTCTATTATTGGGGCAGGATCAATAATTATGCCAGGTATTATTCTTGAAGAAGGGGTGTCTATTGGTGCAATGGCACTTGTAACAAAAAGCACTGACCCATGGTCGATCTATGTTGGAGTCCCTGCAAAAAAAATAAGGAATAGGTCTAAAGACTTATTAAATTTAGAAGCGGATTTTTTAAATAGTAATGATTCCATTTAATAAACCTCCTTTTACAGGGAATGAAGAAAAATATGTAATTGAGGCAATGCACAGTTTTGCTATATCTGGCGATGGATATTTTAGTAAAAAGTGTCAGTCCTGGTTTGAAGAAAAGTTAGATTGTAAAAAGGCGCTATTAACGCCTTCGTGTACACATGCACTAGAGATGTCTGCCATATTGATCGATATACAGCCAGGCGATGAAGTTATTATGCCTAGTTATACATTTGTAAGTACAGCAAATGCCTTTGTTCTACGCGGTGCTAAGGTTGTATTTGTAGATGTACGTCCAGATACGATGAATATTGACGAGTGCTTAATTGAAGCTGCAATAACACATAAAACAAAAGCAATTGTGCCAGTTCATTATGCTGGCGTTGGATGTGAAATGGATGTGATTATGGAAATTGCGAATCGATACGAACTATTTGTTATAGAAGATGCAGCACAGGGCGTGATGAGTAAATATAAGGGCCGGCCATTAGGTACATTGGGCCACCTGGCAGCTTATAGTTTTCATGAAACTAAAAATTATACTAGTGGAGGAGAAGGAGGCCTTTTAGTTATCAATGATGAAAGATTTGAAAATAGGGCAGAGATAATTCGTGAAAAGGGTACGAATCGTAGTCAATTCTTTAGAGGTATGGTAGATAAGTATACGTGGGTTGATATTGGTAGTAGTTATCTTCCAGGTGAGTTACAGGCAGCATACCTTTGGGGTGGGTTAGAAAAAGCGGATGAAATAAATAATAATCGTTTGTGCACATGGCGTCATTATTATGATTCGTTATATGATCTTGAGCAATTAGGATTTATTGAGTTGCCTAAAGTGCCAGAAGAGTGTGAACATAATGCCCATATGTTTTATATAAAGGTAAAAGATTTAGATGAGAGGAAATGTTTAATAAAACATATGAAACAAGAGGGTATTTTATGCGTTTTCCATTATGTGCCGCTACATAGTTCGCAAGCTGGTAAGATTTTTGGACGATTTACTGGAGCCGACAGGTGTACTACCAGAGAGAGTGATAGATTATTGCGCCTTCCAATATATTATGGAATTACTAATAACGAAGTAAATAAAATAGTTCGCGTTTTAATAGATTTTTTCAATTAGATTGCGATGTCGTTATTGTTTTTTGTAATAAAAATATGTTGGTTTATTTGGAAGGTCACCATAAACCTCTGAAATAATATTAATTATAAATACTATGAGTGCTAGATATTGCTTTGGTACTCTCTATTTAAAGAAAGCTTCTATTTCTTTAACAAAAGACTGTACATTTTTTACTGATTTTTTTTCTTCTTCAATTACATGATCTTTAACGAGATGTGCAGTTTTTCGTGATTCGTCTAACTTGGAGAATCCATACGATAGGCCATATCTATCGGATGGATCTGGGTACCATTCTTCCTCATCAACTCCTTCATCAGGAATTACTATTGAATCACAGCCACATAAAACAGCAAAAATAGAATATGCTGTATATGTATCATAAGAAATAAATGTTTTCACACGTTTAAATATTTTAGAAACCTCTTCATGAGTTTTACCATCAATGAGAATTGAGTTGTCAACCTCATGGTGCAGAGGTTTATTATTTCTCTTTCTTAAGGAGTATGCAGTACCTTTTCTAATTGCAAGTGGATTGTTAGTATTATAGTGTTCTAATGGATAATGAATTATTTTTAGATTTTTAGTCGAGGTCACTGAGCCGGGAAATGAAAAATCATTTATTGCATTGTTGAATTTAAAATAAAGTTCATCTTTTCCATAGAAGACTTTTCCTGAGTGAAACCCCGGCTGATGTAGCAACCATCTTACTATATTTTTAGCTCCCAATGGATTACCAAAAACTATTTCTGGATATATAACAACCCATTCTGGCCATGAAGTTTTAATTAATTTTTTAAGGACTGGAGTATTGAATGCAGGATTTGTTTTGTATTTCTTTCGCCATGGGAAAAGGAATGATTTTAATGATTTATTAAATGATTTAACGCAATTTTTTTTATTAAGTTCATAAGTTTCATAATATGGGTACAAGTAACTATCATATCCCAGGTCGTTCAGAATTGAGCATAGTTTGTGAAATATAATAGCGCCACCATTTGTTTCATCATAGGATGGTGCAAATATAAGAAATTTTTTCATAATATAAACAATTATTTAATGTTTTGTAGAAATATTTATATGATCTAAATTAGAGATAAGAGTAGTAATGACTAAATATATTAACTCACTCGTTCAGTTAATATATTTGTATTTTAAAGCACTGGGCATATACATTGATAAATGGCATTGAATTTTTATTAGTTGCGGATAACGATTGCTTTGGTTTCTTAAATAATGCCTTAATTGAGTTATTGAAGTATTCTTTTGTGCGACTTTTTATGACTACGAACTTTAGCTATCTTTGTAATAAGGTATTATCTTCTGAATATGCCTGAGACTATGTTTAATGTGAGCTCCGCTTGCTACAAAAATAGCAAGCTTAAAGTTATCTTTGTCTTTTAATGATTTTCTTATTAGTCTTAAAGAAAGAATGATTTTTATGAGTAAGGTATTTATAACACCATAGTGTTTTCTATAAAGATATAAAAAAGATATATAAAACTCTTTTTTAATTGCCAGTGATTTTATGGTGCTCGCACTACCCAGGTGGTAATTTCGGGCCTGAGGCACTAAATATGTTTTATGGCCGGCCTTATTGAGTCTCAGTGCCAGGTCTTCTTCTTCACAGTACAGAAAAAATATCGTATCAAGCCCGCCTATCTCAAAGAGATGTTCGGCTCTGATAAACATTTGACTACCACTAACCACGTCAACTTGTACCGGATTGTTATATCTTTCTTTCCTACGTATGTAGTCATTACTGTATGAAAGGTTCAGGATGCCAGAGCCGAATATTTTTGTTTTTAACGTTGGAAAATAGTTTATGCATGGTATAGGTGTTCCATTCGCGTCGATCAGTTGAGGTGAGCATAAAGCGACTTGCCTATTTTTTTCGCAAAATCGATGCAATATTCCTATGCAGTCGTTCTGTAAAATACAATCGTTGTTAAGTAAGAAATAGTAGTCGGCATCAATATTTTGTATTCCCATCATGTTACCGGCAGAAAATCCAAGATTAATTTTACTGCGGTGTAGTTGTACGGCGCTCTTATCTTGATTTGCAGGGATATTATCTATTAAATACTGAAAATCATCTGTCTCAGATGCATTATCAATCACGGTGATTCTGTAGGATAATTCATTAGACGCAGTCGATTTAATTGAATTGATACATTTGATAGTATATTCACTACTGTTGTAATTTATTAATATGATAGCAACATCATATTCCGCTTTATCTTTTTTTGTAATATTCTGATCGCGCGTATCTGGGTTTATATAATTATCGTGTGAACTTAGACCTTTTTCAGCAATATAGTTGCCTGCATTTTTTCGCCGATGCATTTTTTCTACCATATCAGATACATCACGTACCTGGTGATGTCTTGTATGATATAAATGAAATTGATTTGCTGACAGTTTGCAGGTTTTTAATTTAAGACCAGCTGCTTCCAAACGCCACTGTAAATCAGTATCATCGGGCACAGCGGTTTCACCATAGCTTTCATCAAAAGCGTCTATGGCCACAATATCACTTTTAAAACAAGAAAAATTACAGCCTAAAATATTGAGATTGCTTTTTTTTCTTTTGGCGACAGTTTTTTTATACAGCAAGCTATCAGGTCTTATGTATATGCCCTGAGCAGTATGTGTCGATTTGTCTTTTAGAAGAAAGGGTAAGTGTAGAAGGTAGTTCTTCTCCAGAGAAAGAGCGTTAATAGATCGTTCTCGAATTTTTTTGCTTATGGTTGGACCTAAATTAACTCTCCTTCCACTAAGTACGCACATCTTTTCGGCAAGCTTTGCATGCGAATTTATAAAAGTGCTATATGGTATGCAGTCACCATCGATAAATATTAAATATTCACCAGAGCTTTTTATAATGGCATTGTTTTGTGAGCGGGCTTTTCTTATCCCCAGGTCTTCCTGTGTAGTATGTACTACATCAAGGTCTGTAATTGAGCTGACATATTCGGCCATTTCAATGCTATTATTATCTTCTGCAATAACGACTTCAAGGTCGGGGTAATTCTGGTTTCTCAGCGAATCAATGATTAGTTGTAGAGCTTCTATGTCCTTATAAACAGCGATAATGATACTTATACGCATAGTGTTTTACCAGTATCGTTTGTGCGACATAATGAAGTAGTGGCAGTATATTCAACCATTCCTGTTCTGTGTATTGTCAAATAAAAAATATACATGATTGTATTTTAATTAGCGCCTCTTTGAAAGCGTTTTTCTTTAGCCTTGTTTTGTATAGAAACAGTAGCAAACTTTGATTCGTGCATTTGGATAGTTTATGGGTTGGGAAGATATATTTTGTTTACTCGCTTATGCTTTTTCTCCTTACACGCTGTGCTTGCAGGAGTGGGCTGCTTTGAAAGGCTTATTAATGGGAGTGTGATAATGTTCGCTATGGAAGGAAGCTGGCATCGGTCTATTGTATAGCATTAAAGTATTTGTTGTTGATTGTCCGGCAGATTGGTACAAGGTCAGTGGCCGAGGAGTATTTATCTTCACCGTTACCCAGTGTGAACCTTAATTGATTTTCCTCAGTGTTTATAGTCTGCCACCTAATTGACGTCGCTGATTTTTTTGATGGATAGAATGCGACTGTGCGTTTGTTAAGGGCGCCAGCAATATGTAATGGACCTGTGGATCCACTTATAAATACATCGCAAATACTGATGAATTTGCAAAAGTCTATGATACCGCTAGTAGAATAATGGATATGATGTTTTGTTCCTTTTAAAAGGTTGGATAGTTTTTCTGCTATTATGGATTCACCTGGCCCTGCAGTAATAATAAAGTAAATATCATTTCGTGTGGAAAGGCCAAATACTAGTTCAGCATATTGTTCAATAGAAAGGTTTATTGCAGAGCCGCCAGTGCCTGGATGTATGAATACAAGTTTTGTATCTTTATCGATGAAATAATTTTTTAGTATATTATTTTTTAAGGTATGTATCTCTGATACATCGAAAGTGAGGAAAGGGGGTTCTGGTGTTTGAATGGGTGTGTCGCCGTTACTTTCTATAAAATACCGTATCAGATCAAGATTGTATTCGTACTCAGGTTTTTTTGACTGGGAACGTTTTTGCCTGAGTGTTTTATTTAAAAATATTTGTGCTATCTTAGTGGCGGGTCCAAATCTTAATGGGACCCGAGACAGAAATAACGAAAAAGATGTTCTCGTTTCGGAAAATAAAGAAATCGACACGTCATAGTTATACCGTTTGATTTTTTTTGATAAATTGAACAGGTCATTAATGAATGAGTTATTTTTTTCATCAATTAAAACTTTGTCTATCCATTTACAATGCCTGGCCAATGCTGCTGTATATTCAGGGACTAGCGCAGTTATTTCAATATCAGGATATTGGTTTTTTAATAAGGCAAAAGATGGCCAGGAAAGCATGAAATCACCAATTTTGTCATTACGTATAACCAGTATTTTTTTTTGTAGATTCATTAATTGCTAGCATGTAAGGCAGTTATTTAGTAGATAATAATGTTTCACATGCGTCATATACTGTATCTACATCAATAGCGTTGATGCCTCTTTCTGGATGAGCGGTATTTTCTGAGCGCAGTATAATGAATTTTGCAGGATCCATGTACGGTCCGCAATCACCTGGGTCCTTCATGGAAAAGAAAGCTACAGTTTTTGTTCCTAAAGCAGACGCCATATGCATTGGTCCTGAATCTGGTGTTAATAGAACATCCGCTCTCTGTATCATGGCTTTATAACGTTCGAAGGTGGAGTCTGATTTAAGCAACAGGATATTATTGTTGCTAAGTTTTACTATTTTTTCACCGAAAGATAATTCATCAGGTAATAACACCATAAATACTTTTACTTGTTTATTATTAAGATTTACTTTTATTATTTTATTAACCAGGTTGCCGTAGTTTTCTGGTGACCAGAGTTTTCGCAATTTTGCTTTTCGTTTTCTAATGCCAAATCTTGAATAACCACTAAATGTTGGGTGGATCATTAATAATGTGTCGTCGGGATAGATGTTGTGTTTTAATAGCTCTTCATCAACCTCTCTGCGGGCATCATTTATAACCGGTAGATAATTAAATGTTTCAACGACAGGTTTATCGCAGGTTTCAGCAAGGAAATCGAGATAGGCTTGTGCGCAGTGTTTCAATACTGTGGAACCCTTATATTGGTGGACCTCGGCTTTTATATTAGTAAATAAATTGCCAATGCGATGGCTGGTATCAAAACATATGATTTTGTCGAAGTGTGTTGATTTAATTTTTTTTAATATATAGCTTTTATCGATAACAGGTTTTATGAGCCCACTGCGATTCCATGTCCAGATTTCTTTAATACTTGGATGGAAGTCATTTAATAGTAATTTACCTACGGGGCTGACAAGCAAGGTTATTTCAGCATCGGGATAATACTTTATTAATGCTGTGAGTGCTGGTGTCATCATTACCGTGTCACCAACACGTCCAACGCGCACAGCAAGAATGTTCATCCTCATTTTTTAACAGCTTCCTTGAAAACGTTTTCCAGTGTCTGAAAGTGTAAATCGTAGTCAAACATGCTGTCTGCTTTTGCTTTTCCCTGCTTGGCTAAATTATATTTAAGTTCCGGGTCATTATAAAGAAGGCTTATCTGCTGAAATAAACTCTGTTCATCTTTACTCTCGAATAACAGTCCGGTTTTCTCGTGATCGATTATTTCAGGAACTCCGCCTCTATTGCTTCCGATCACGGCAATGCCAGCTCTCATGGCTTCAGGCAATACAAGCCCAAAAGTTTCTTCGTACGTGGTCAGGCAGACGCAGTCGCATATCTGCATCAGCTCCTGCGGATTATCGACGAAATCGTTGAAAATGATAAGGTCGATAACATCAAAAGATTGTGCTAACGCGATCAATGTATCGCGGTATCCGGTTATCATTTCATGGCCGACAATGAGTGCCTTGATCTTTTCATTCTTCTTCTTGGCGATAGCTAACGCTTTGATTAGCAGGTGCTGACCTTTGCCATCTTCCAGGCGGCCGAACAGCCCGGCAATGAAGTCATCCTCTGCAAAACCCTTTTCAGCTCTGAGCATTGCTTTTTCATTAGCATCTAACTGTTTTGCCGGTTTTGTCACGCCGTAATATAGTGTTCGTATATTGATGTTGTCAGCTGTTATATATTTTTCACACAAGGTCTCCAGTTGCTTTGTTATCGTCAGAATGTAATCGAGCTGCTGATATAAAAAGTGGTGATAAAAATCGTTTTTATAACGGGTGATCATCATCTGCCGGGTATAGATCAGTTTCGGTTTCCTTTTTGAAAAGGCTTTTGCGAATGCGGCGAGCGGCAGATCTTTTCCCCAGTGCATGTGGATGAGATCAATTTCATTGTCGTCGATAATTCTTGCCAGTTTTCTGGCATTGATGAGAGGTAGAGGATTTCTGCTGCGCTTGATATGCAGGCGGTTGATGGTGGAATGTTCTTTGTAGTAGTTATCCAGTTTGCTGTTATCGAGCAGGACGGCGGTAATATTATGCTGGTCCTGCAGCGCCACGCTTGCCCGGTGGACGTAGAGTTCAAGGCCGCCCAGCCCGGACGAAAGGCATAATTCAATAATATTCATTTCGAATCATTTTGTTTTCGTTTGATAATTGCCTTGCTGTATTTGATGAATACATGCATGTACGATAGTACCGATACAATTAAACCGGCAAAACCATCTAGAAATCCGCGTTTGATTACATAAAGTTTTAAAAACGTCCAGCTCGCATGTGTAAGCGGACTGATTATAGTGACGGGTTTATTTTTTCTGACAAGTTCGTCTGCACCAATTTCAGTGAAACTGTCTATGGTTTTTAGATGGTCCGAAATACTATCAAATGAATAATGATAGATATCGCCTTTCAGGCGAACCGTGTTGTTGCCTTCGGTAACAATGTGGTCATGCGGGTTGGTGCCGCCCCAGTGGGAGGTGTTTCTATTGAATAAACGTATTTTAAGGTCGGGATACCAGCAATGATTGAGCCAGCGGTAAATATAAAACGTTTTTCTTGGCATGCGATAAGCATCGGCGTGATCCAGGCTATTTTTTATTTTTAGTATGGACTGTTGCAGCTCTTCTGACAATCTTTCGTCGCAGTCGAGGCTTAGTATCCAGTCATTTTCTGCTTTTTCAACCGCCAGATTTTTTTGTTCAATGTGACCAAGAAACTTTTGGTGAAATATTTTATCGGTATATTTTTCAGCTATTTTTACCGTGTTATCAGTACTTAATGAGTCAACGATTATTATTTCATCAGCAATGTTTTCAAGGCTCTTTAAACAGTCCTCAATCTTTTTCTCTTCATTAAATGAAATAATACAAGCGCTGATTTTAGCCATTACTTTA
>RCNG010000804.1_pt1 | contig 16826 bp, 14 predicted proteins | sample 2041371 | NCBI WGS metagenome assembly RCNG01 (sample SAMN09708227, study PRJNA481090) | Marine sediment metagenome, whole genome shotgun sequencing project. | biome: marine sediment; feature: ocean; material: sediment; isolation source: Sewage treatment plant 1 marine sediment (STP1) ... | reverse complement strand
TATCAGCATTTGATGGATTTCTATGATGCTCTAAATATTCTTGTACCATTTCATCCGTTATATTCCCGGTTGACCAGGCTCCATATCCTATCGCCCAGAAATGCCTACCCCAATACCGCGTCTTTAATTCTGGAAACTCATCCTGTAATCTTCGCGATGTACGCCCCTTCAACCTCCTGACTACGTCGCTCACCGCTAATCGTGCCGCGTATTCTATGTGCATGTGGATATGATCTTTGCTCACTACTCCCTTCAATATCTGCACGACCTCTACATCACATATCTGGATTTTTAGTTCTCTGCAACGTTTTTGCACATCTCCTATTAGAACCGGATATCTGTATTTTTAGTAACCCAGACTATATGTACCTTTAACTGACTAACGCCTTTGTTCTTCATGACTCATAGCATAGCATCTCTGTGTAGCAGCTAAAGCCTTGCACTAAAGTGCATAGTTTTGACTAACGTCTTAGGAAAATAAAACTTTAGTTGTATTTCCATAGGTACCATAAACGCTGGAAATGAGACTTTTGGCTACTTGTTTTCCCCCGATTTTTTAATTAAGTTAGTTTTAAATAATCGCGAATGAGAGGAGGGAAGAAGTATGGAAATTAAAAGTAAAGAAATTGACTCTACATTGACGATATCACGTTTGCTTCAGTTCTGGAGCCATCCACACTCCTACTGTGTGGAATAGGTTTAGGAGGATATTTACTCAGAAGAAAAAAGAGAGATTAAACCGTTTTCGACTAATTAAAACCATAGAAACAGGGAGATATTAACATAAAAAGTTTAACAAATTTTAGAGGCGTTTATATAAATGTATGTTTATAAGCTTCACGCTTTTATATAAAAGTTTATTTATGATCCCTATACTTTTTAATAAAAAAGTATATTTATAATTCCTATACTTTACAAAAGCCATACCGTTACTTCAGGAGGACGGAAATGAAACGATGGAAGAGGAGAAAGCTACCAGCGGCTATATGTCTGGTAATGCCGATGCTGGTAACTACACCAGCTGCTTGGGCGGTAGATGCATACCTGCCTATGTTCACTAACTTATATACAATACCAGCGGGAGCTAATCTTGATAGCTGTCTGGTCTGTCATACGACCACTAACGGTGGCGCACGCAACAGCTATGGCACCGATTTCGAGACAGAAAAAGGTGGGAGTTCTGCCTTAGCGGATGTGGAAGCCGCTCTACTCGCTATCGAGACTCTGGATTCAGATGGAGACACCTTAGTCAACATCGATGAAATTAACGCAGGAACCTTCCCAGGTGACTGCACGGATCCAGATCCGGCAAATTGTCCCGGTGGTGTCATACCTCCGGTGATACCACCTGGTACTATCACGGAAGGCCCGACCCTGCTGGGTTGCTATGAGTGGAGTCGTTTCCCGAATGAACGACTTGCTCTCAGCATCAAGCGTTACGGTGGGCTGGTTACCACTTTCCCGCGCAATGACTTCATGGAAAATCAGAGGCAGACCAGTCATGGTGTGCACGGCAAGCATGTGGGCTCCTGTGGCACGAATACTGTAGCCGCCGTCGATGGCTCTTTCATCAAGGATAAGGGTATTGGTTCGCATCTCAGTCTCCATACCTCCTCGGTTCGGGGTGATGGCGATCTGGGTGGTCAGGACTGGTGCCGCAGTATCGTTATCGATTGTATTTCCGAAGAGGATGTGCAGGTGCCTGGTGAATTCAAATGCCGTAGCCGCAACGAGTTCGATATCTTTCATGGCGAATCTGAGCTCAAGCTGGTTGAAAACTCAGCTACAGATCCCTTGTGCAATGCATTTGAAGATCTGGACGGTCGTGTTGCTAATGGCCGAGGCCACGCGAGTGGCTTGAATCTTGGCAATGGTGAACACGATAGAGGGGGTAGAGACGATGACTAAGTTCAACGCTTCCCGCTTTAGCGGAATTCCCTCTGCCTGCGAAGACAGCAGATTAACGACTCAGTCACCCAAGGAGAAACGGATGAGTAAAGCAACATGTCTGGGGTCGCTGGCCACCGCGGTGGTTCTTGCCGGCTCCATGGGGTTCACACCCCTGGTTCAGGCGGATGGGGCAACCAATGATACGCTTGCCTGCTACTCCTGGAGTGCGTTCCCCAATGAGCGCCTCAACCTGAATATCAGAGGCGGCGGCCCCCTGTCGGCCGCGGCCGAGACCATGGCGCAGCGTACCCACGGTATCCACGGCAAGCATGTAGGTAGCTGTGGCGAAGATACCAATTCGGCGCTGGTCGGGGTCCAGGTGTTCAAGGCGGGTACCGGTTCGGTTCTGGGTCTCTATTCGCCGCAGAGCCGGGGTAAGGAAAAATTCAATGCGGATGATGTCTGCCGCTCGGTGACTATCGAGTGCTACTCTGACGAGGTGAGTAAGACGCCCGCGGAGTGGACCTGCCAGAGCCGCAATGAGTTCGATGACTATCATGGTGAATCCAAGCTGCGGTTAATCGCCCTCGATACGGCGCCTGACGATCCACTCTGCGGCGTCTTTGAGGACAAGGATACCTTCGAGGATTCCAACGAGAATGATTCCGGCATCGCCAGTGGCATGCGGGCCAATAATGACGATTGAGGCTGGTAAAACAGCTCCAGTCCAGTCGTGGCTCTGCTTGACCTGTTGTGTAATACGCGACAAGTCGGGAGCCACGGGTTTTAAAAGTTTCAGGAGGAAGATGTGATGAAACGCAGTATATATAAGAGGCTAGCCATGGGTACGGTCATTGCGACCGTCCTGGCCGGCCTGCCAATATCCCAGGCTGTAGCCGACGCCAATGACGAAGGCGAGGTGGCTCTGGTTTGTTACAAATGGTCAGATACGAGTGAGTTTTTTGATGAACGGCTGCGCATCAGTGTGCGCAAGCCGGCGCCGATTGCCGAAGGCGATCCAGCCCAGGAGACCTGGGGTCTGACGGGGCGGCATGTCAATGTCTGTGGAGAGGGGACAGCCTCCACGGTAAGAGGGGTCATCGTCTCAGACGGCAAAATCTCTCGTATGGGTGTTCACTCCATGGCGGTACGGGGTGATGGAGATCTTGACGCCTGCCGTTCGGTGCATTGGGACTGCACCTCAACCGAACCTGACCTGCCGCGCACACCCCTCGAATGGGCCTGCGAAGGGCGCAATGAGTTCGGTGAATCCCTGGGTTTTGCGACCCTGGAAAAGATGACAAACGCGGAAATTGACGCGGATCCAGCCTGCCAGTTTTTCGAGGTGGGCATGAGTGTTTCAGACGAAGAGCTGGCCACCGGTACATTTGGTAATTAATTGAGTCATCAAAGCTGAGGGGGGCTGGTGCTTTGCACCAGGCCCCTTTTTTTAACCCTAAGAAGAAAATAAGGGGGCAGGTCGTACGCCGTTACCGGCAACTTATCTAGCAGATTAAAAGTCCTGTCAGGGGAATAGCCCATTCATCCCGGTAGCACCACAAAGCAGTATTTGAGTAATAGAATGCTGTAAGTTTTGTAAGGGCAAAGCCACAGGCCGTAACGCAAGTGAAGCGGTATTAGCCTCGTTAACCAACTGAGGATGTTGACCATATCAGTTTAAGTATTAGTAAGGTGTAAATGTCTGGACACCAACTTAGGTGTAAAAGATCCATCGGTAATTGCTCCTCGGTAACCGCTCCTGCGTTACTCTACTACCGTACGTCCTGTACATATGCATACCCTAATAACTCACATCCATGTAGTGATCGACTATTGCTCAGGATGACAGCGATTTTCAGGATTTAACCTGAACTTAAAACTCAGCCGCTTCAACTTCACTATAAGCCTGCGCACCCTGTGGCCTAAGCAGATCATGGTAACCGTGCCAGTCTTTATAAGCGGTTGTTGTTTCTTTTGTAATAGTATAAACATCACTGCTATCAAGATCATCTGCAAAGGTTTTTTGTGCCGCTTCATATACCAGGGTTAAATACTTAAGGTATTCTTCGACCATGGTCCTGTCACCTGTTGGTCCATGACCTGGAACATAGGTTTCTGTTTTGCTTTCAAGTATGGTTTTTATAGAGGATATATTTCCCTGAAATGTGCCATCTGTCGTTCTGGGTATGCGTAATGATGTGACATTGTCGCCCAGGAAGATCACAGAGTTTTCGGCAACCTCAATCATGATGTCGGTTTTTGTGTGGGCAATGCCGTAGTGATGAATTATAAATTGCGTATCACCAACTGTAATGACATCTGTATTGTTTACCGTGTTGTCAGGAGCGACTACCATGGTTCCCTTGCTGGCGCCGTCGGTCATGCTGTCCATTAAATTAACCCAGTGTTCACCTTCTCCGTTTTCAATTTCAAGCAGCATTTGCGGGTGGCCGTAAATTTTCACTTCCGGGTAGACTGCTTTAATCGCCTGATTCCCAAGCCAGTGATCACCGTGAATGTGTGTGTTGAATACGGCCACGACGGGTAACTCGTTTATCTTTTTAATTTCAGCCAGCACATGCTCACCAACTTTTACCGTTGAGCCAGGATCAATAATAACCAGGCCTGCTGAAGTTTTGACAAAAGCCGGGTTATTCATAAAGCCTTTGTTTTCAGGGTTGGGAAATTCACGTGGGCCATGCATTACCCAGGTGTTTTCTGCTACTTTCTCAAAAGCGTAAGGGAAGTCGCTTGCTAGTTTGTCTGCTTTTGTGGTGCCAGCCGTTGTCGTACCGGCTGCTGAAGCACTCGCTGTTTGTGCGCTGGCTGGTGATGTTGTTTTATCAGCTATGTTGTTAACTGGTGCTGAATTAGCCGTTAGCGTCCAGGCCATTAGTACCGCAGGTAAAAAAAGTACGGTAGCAGGTTTGATAATAGTTTTAATTTTCTGGTTCATAGTTTTATGCCTGTTTGGTTAATTAGAGGCTGCTTAGTTAAGTAGAATTAGCAGTGCCATTGCGATAGCGGCTGGCAGAGCCTGTAAAAACAATATAGAGAGTTTTGCGGTTAATGCGCCGTATATACCTGCGATTATAATACAGCCAAGAAAAAATACGAGTATCTTAAAACCGTCGGTGCCGACCATGCCCCATAGTAGTCCTGCAGCCAGGAAGCCGTTATACAATCCCTGATTTGCCGCCAGAGAGGCTGATTGTCTGGCGTATTCTTCATTTAAGCCAAAGATTTTTCGACCGAAAGGAGTGTTCCATAAAAACATTTCCAGTACCAGGAATAGTACATGTAAAATAATAACCATGCTTATGGCAACCGTCGTTAAAATACTCATGGTTTTTCCTTATGGCGATTTTTATTCAGGTGGTTATTTTTCTTAATTTTTCCTGCATTACCTGGTAACCGATTTCCCGCAGATTTTTAATATTATTTATCGGCACCTGTTCAATATTCGGGTAGGTAGAGATGGCTCTTTCAAGACTACTTTCCCTTATCAAGTGTAACATCGGGTAAGGCGAGCGGTTGCTGAAATTACTGGCATCATTTTCTGTGCTGTCTGCAAAACGATAGTCTGGATGAAAACTGGCGATCTGGTAGGTGCCTGCGTAATTTAAATCTTCCAGTAAGTGGTTAGCGAAATACAGTAGATCGAGGTAGCTCCCTGTGTCTGGATAACTGTCGAAATTCTGATATGCATCAGGGTAGATTAACAGGCTTGTTTCTATATCTACGCTACCGTCAAATTTGGCATCTAGTCTGCTAAAGCAGTCTGCCAGCTGTTGTAAATGTTGTTCTGTTGAGTCACCGGTGTTTACGGTATATTCAATAGCATTATTCTGGAATGGCTGTGAGGCAAAAGGGCAGAGATTTAAACCTATTACAATTTCCTCTACCCAGCTTTTTGTTTGCTGGATAACAGTTTGATTTGTATTACTCACGATGGTTTTTGCTTGAAAATGAAAGCGGGAAAATTAATGCAAATCGAGCTTTGCCAGTTCACTCAGTATTTGCGTGATTAACGATTCACCCTGTGGGCCCATACGGGTACAGAGTTTGTCGACATTACGTTCACCATCAATCATATCTTTCAGCACTGCACTGAGACTTGCCATATCACCACCGGCATTGGACATTTGTTCTGCCATTGCGCCTAATATTGAAAGTGAGTTGTGATTACCTCGCCGTGCTTCATCGATTAGCCGGGCAAACATGGGCGCTGCCTGTGTAGCATCACCAGTTTGTTCTGCTTTCGGTAAGCTTTCCGGGTTTTGTAAGCCACGTAGAATACTGTCAACAATAACCGCATCTTCTTCATCAAGGCCATTTACCAGCGCCTGGTCTCGATTGCCGGCAACAATTTTGTTAATAACATTGACCAGGTCCTGCCAGCCATTTTGTGCAGACTGCTGTAATACCTGTTCTAAGTGCGGTTTTAATTCCGGGTTATGAATGGTTTGTACCACGGCCAGTACCAGGCTGGCATGGGTTTGAAGAATCTGATCTGCTTTTTCTGAAATGGCCATGGCATTTAATGCGTAGTTGCTTGTAACATGAGGATACCTTAAATAAAGTTGGCAGTCATTAGTTGGCAGTTTGCAGTAAAAGCAAAAAACTGTTATAAAAATGGGGACTTTTATAAAATTTACTGCCAACTGCCAACTTTAAAAAGCTATAGCTTCTTGATCTTGCCAGCCTGTTCCTTCAGCTGCTCTTTGGCCTTCGTCATTTCAGCCAGGCGGACGCGTTCTTTTTCAACAACGGCAGCAGGAGCTTTATCAATAAAGTTTTTGTTTACCAGTTTGGTAGTGGTTTTATCAACGTTTATCTGTATCTTGTTGATTTCTTTTTCCAGGCGGGCAAGTTCTGCATCTTTATCAATAAGGCCGGCAAGTGGAATCAGGATTTTCATTTCGCCGACCAGGGCGGTGGCTGATTCAGGCGCTTCATCGGTGCTTTCCAGCCACTCACTTTTTTCCAGTCTGGACAGTGATTCAATAAATGACTGGTTATTGTTATAAAGTCTTTTATCCTTATCTGAAGCATTCTGCAACAGTAAAGATAAAGGTTTGCCGGGTGGAATATCCATTTCAGAACGGATACGGCGTACACCGCTGATAAAGGTTTTTACCCATTCCAGTTCTTCTTCAGCCTGATCATCAATCTTGCTGTTATCAGACTCAGGGTAGGGTTGCAGCATAATGGTATCGCCTGTTTTACCGGCTAACGGCGCAACATATTGCCAGCATTCTTCGGTAATAAATGGAATGATGGGGTGGTTCAAACGTAAAATAGTTTCCAGTACACGTACTAATGTACGACGTGTGCCGCGTTGTGCATTTTCTGGTGTTGTCTCGTTAAATAAAACCGGTTTAGATAATTCCAGATACCAGTCGCAGTAATCTTCCCAGACAAAAGCGTACAGGTCGTGTGCTATCAGATCGATACGGGAGTTGATACTGTGTTGTTCGATGCGCTCTTCAACGCGTTGTAAGCGTGAAATGATCCAACGGTCAGCCAGAGAATAAACAGCATCAGGATTATCTGAACCATTCTCTAATAAACCGGTGTCTTTATCTTCCGCCTGCATTAACACATAACGAGTGGCATTCCATAACTTGTTACAGTAGTTGCGATAACCTTCAATACGGCCGGGTGAGAATACAACATCACGACCTGTGGTGGCCAATGAGGCAAAGGTAAAGCGCATGGCGTCGGTGCCGAAGGCGGAAATACCGTCCGGCAGGCTTTTACGTGTGAGTTTTTCGATACGCTCTATCAAGTGTGGCTGCATGACAGCTTGCGTGCGTTTTTTGACTAAAGATTCAAGGTCGATACCATCAATAACATCAATCGGGTCAATCACATTACCTTTGGATTTTGACATTTTCTGGCCTTCACCGTCACGTACCAGGCCATGTACATAAACTTCACGGAAAGGCACATCACCCATGAATTTCAGGCCCATCATAATCATGCGAGCGACCCAGAAGAAAATAATATCAAAGCCGGTTACCAGCACGTTGGTGGGATAATATTTTTCCAGTTCAGCAGTGTTTGAAGGCCAGCCTAATGTTGAAAATGGCCACAACGCAGAGGAAAACCAGGTGTCTAAAACATCTTCATCCTGGATAAGTGGGTAATCATCAGGCAGCTTATTTTTGCTGCGAACATCGTTTATGTCGTAACCAACATATACATTACCCTGGTTGTCATACCACGCAGGGATACGGTGTCCCCACCAGATCTGGCGTGAAATACACCAGTCTTCGATATTATTCATCCATTCGAAATAAGTGTTTTTCCAGTTATCAGGCACAAATTTTATATCGCCGTCTTCTACCGCTTTTATCGCCGGTTTCGCGAGGGGGCCAACCTTGACATACCACTGATCGGTTAAGTAGGGTTCGATAACCGCATTTGAGCGGTCACCGCGTGGCACCATCAGTTTATGATCGTCGACTCTTTCCAGTAGACCGGCGGCCTCCAGGTCAGTAACAATTTTCTTCCGCGCTACAAAACGATCCAGGCCGATATAAGCTTGTGGAATAATTTTGTTAATATCATCTTTGTTATCGCGAATCTCTGCATTATTGGTGAAAATGTTGATTAAACCACCATTGGGCAATTCACGGACTTCGGTTTTATTTTTGTGGCGAGTCCATACCTGGTAGTCATTAAAATCATGCGCCGGGGTGATTTTTACACAACCGGTTCCAAATTCAGGGTCGACATGTTCGTCGGCAATAACAGGAATTTTGCGTCCTGTCAGTGGTAGTTCCAGGAATTCACCTAACAGGTAGGAATAGCGCTCGTCGGACGGGTGTACCGCGACAGCAAAGTCGCCTAACAGGGTTTCAGGGCGGGTTGTGGCAACCACAATATAACCGGCACCATTACTGCGCGGGTAGCGCATGTGCCACATGTGACCGGATTCTTCTTTGGACAGTACCTCTAAATCTGAGACTGCGGTATGTAATACAGGGTCCCAGTTAACCAGTCGCTTGCCGCGATATATCAACCCTTCCTCGTAAAGGCGAACAAATACTTCAGTTACCGCAGTCGATAAACCTTCATCCATGGTGAAACGTTCACGAGACCAGTCGAGTGAGGCGCCCATACGACGTAGTTGTTTGGTAATGGTGTTACCGGAGTGTTCTTTCCACTCCCAGATTTTTTCGGTGAATTTTTCACGGCCGTAATCGTGACGGGTTTTGCCTTCGGCATTGATCATGCGCTCAACGACCATCTGCGTGGCGATGCCGGCGTGGTCTGTACCTACCTGCCATAAGGTATCGTCGCCTTTCATGCGGTGATGACGCACCATGGCATCCATAATGGTATCCTGAAAGGCATGGCCCATATGCAAACGGCCAGTGACATTGGGTGGTGGGATCATGATGCAGAACTTTTCACGTTCTGCATCATGATCAGCACCTTCAATGGTTTGCTCAGCATTAAAATAGCCGTTGTTTTCCCAGATGGTGTACCATTTGTCTTCGATGGCTTGTGGATTGTAGGTTTTTTCCATTGCGGGCTCAGTTGACCAGATTCAAAACGAATAATTATACCGAAAACCCGGCAGGCTGTCCTGGCGCAGTACCCTGAGTTGAATAGAAGTTGTGATAAGCGCTAATGACTATCGATATCTGATGAGGGCGAAACTTCGCCCCGGATGATTCCTTCAGGTAGTTTTCCTTTTAGGGCCTGTTCCAGCAAAAGTCGTAAATGCTGTTCCAGTTCAGGCATCAGCTGTTTGATGATGTCTTCGGTGACGGCTTGTAGTGAGGTTGCTGTTGAGCTTTGTTGTTTTACTTCGACCTGTTCATTTATGGCAGGCATGTTTATAGCTGGTGTCTCAGTTTCATCAACTGCATGATAGTCAATCAGCGCAGATTCAAAATTTTCTGCTTCATCTTCATCTTTTTCATCTTCAGATGTTTTTGCTGGACTATAAAGCGGAACATCGTCCTGGTGCACCGCTTCGCTGCTGTTCGCTACCCCACTTCGCTGCTGCTCGTCAATAGCTCCCTGTATTGCCATGCTATCGTCAATCCATGGAGATATGTTTTGCTCTGCTACCGTCCGTCTATGAGCATAACCGTTTTCATTGCTTATATTATCAATTGCACCAGTTTGAGGTTGTGCTGTTGCACTAATGGTGTATTCAATAATAGGAGCTGTGATAGTTGCCGCTTCAACTTCGAACATAGCAGGATCAATGTCAGAATCTTCAGCGGCTAAATCAATATCTTCGCTTGCAAACAGGTCCATGTTATTTTCTGTCGCAGAAAATTCTGAATCAGGTTCGGCATCAAGTGGTTCAGTACCGCCAACGCTGAGATCAAAATCTCTTTTTTCGTTATCGGCACTGTCAATGACATCATCAAGAATGGGGATGTTTTTAGGATCGTAATCAGGCATAAATAATTAATTTAGCAGTCTACACAGCGATCAAGTACATATTGTGTCAACAGTCCGACAGGCCTACCGGTTGCACCTTTGTGTGAGCCACTTTTCCACGCCACCCCTGCAATATCCAGGTGTGCCCAGTGATATTTTTTGGTAAAACGTGACAGGAAGCAGGCAGCGGTTATGGTGCCTGCACCTTTGCCGCCGATGTTTGCCATATCTGCAAAATTACTTTTTAACTGTTCCTGGTAGTCGTCCCATAAAGGTAGTTGCCAGCAACGGTCACCACTGCTTTGTCCCGCAGATAATAAATCATTGGCCAGTGGACTGTGGTTGCTAAGCAAGCCAGCAGGGTGTGCGCCTAAGGCAACAATGCAGGCGCCGGTTAATGTGGCAATGTCGATCACCACATCCGGGTCGAATTTTTCGGCGTATGTTAAGGCATCACATAATATGAGTCGGCCCTCGGCATCCGTGTTTAATATCTCTATGGTCTGCCCCGACATACTGGTGACAATATCACCGGGTCGTGAAGCGATGCCATCGGGCATGTTTTCGACCGTTGGTATGATGCCAATAATGTTGATGGGCAACAATAGCTCTGCACAGGCGCTTATAACACCAATAACACTGGCGGCACCGCACATGTCATATTTCATTTCGTCCATGGCAGCACCCGGTTTTAGACTGATGCCACCTGAATCGAAAGTTACACCTTTGCCAACAAAAACAATAGGCGCCTGCTTTTTATCACCAGCCCGGTATTCAATGGTGATTAATTTAGCGGGCTCATGGCTACCTTTGGAAACGGACAGGAGTGAACCCATGCCAAGCTTTTCCATGTCCTTTTCTTCCAGTATGGTGGTTTTTACATCTTTATATTGTTTGGCTAATATTTCAGCCTGTTTTGCCAGGTAAGCAGGCGTGCAAATATTGCCTGGTAAATTACCCAGGTCTTTTGCCAGATGAATACCGGTAGAAATAGCCATGCCCTGACGGACTGCCTTTTCCCCCTGCATTAACTGGCCACGACCACTAACGCTGAAAATAAATTTTCTTAGCGGCCGACGGGTTTCTTTTTTCTCCGATTTGAGCTGGTTGAACTGATATAAGGTCTCCTCAATCGCTTCAATAGAGTGCTGGATTTTCCAGTTTATATCTTTATGTTTTACCGGTACTTCGGTGAGATATGAGGCAATTTCGGTGGCACCGCTGGCCTGTAATCTTTTCACCATGGAGTGGTTTATTTTATAAAATGTTTTGACGTCAACATTTTTCTCTTTGCCGCAGCCAATCAGTAAAATACGGTCGCATAATGTGTTTTCAATATTATGCAATAACAGGGTATTGCCTAAATCGCCTTCAATTTCACCGCGGCGGATCAGGGTAGAGATATAACCGTTACTGGCTTTATCAATAATTTTGGCTGAGGGTGAGAGCTTTCTTGATGCGTATACCGGAATGACAACACATCCGATACGTTGCTTTTCGGGATTGCCACTTTTGACTGTGTATTCCATGGGTGCTCCGTGATTAATATTTAATTCTACGAGGTAATCGTAAGTAGATAAGATAAGATTGTATGCAATTTATTGCAGTGAGGGTAGTGGCATTGTTCGTTTTTTAGGCCAAATAAGAGTTATCTCATGATTTATTGTAGTTTACTTAACTTTTCGGGTTAAACTTCTTGCCATTATTAGCTCAAACTCAGGTGAATTTATTTCATTACCATAACAATGAAACTGACAATAATCGATAAATATATTGCAAAAGAATTACTGGTAGTATTTCTTTCCGTCTACTTTGTGCTGCTGATTATCGTGCTGAGTACAGAAATTGTGCATCTCTTAAAATGGGTGACACAAGGCATTATTCCGATTAAGGCATTTCTAGCTTATTTAATGAACAGCCTGTTTGAATTTAGTGTTATTTTGATACCGCTTAGCATGTTGATGGGTATACTGCTTGCATTTGGCCGACTATACAGTGATAGTGAAATGGCGGCGATTATGTCAGCGGGCATTGGTCCGATGCAGTGGTATCGCCCGCTAATGTTAATCGCTATTCCGACAACACTTGTTTTGTTTGTGTTGCTTGCCTATGTGCAACCGATAATAAACTATCAACGCGCACTGCTTACTGCAGAAATTCTCAGTCAATCACAGCTTGATACATTATTAGTGGGGCAATTCAATCGCTCCAGCAAAGACGGAGCTGTATTATTTTTAGAATCAGGAGATGCAAATAACAACAACACAACAAATAATAATCATGTTAAAAATGTGTTTTTTCAACAGCATCGTGAAGATACAAGTCACGTTGATTTAGCTAAAAGCACCAGTAGTTTTTATAATCAAGAAGGGCGTCGTTATATGATGATGCATAGCGGTATACATTATGTTGGTAATGCAGGTGATGCCGATTTTAAAATTATAAATTACAAAGACTACGGTATTCATATTGATAGAAAACAGGTTCAAGCGCATCAATCGGAAAAATCTAAAAGTATTACCGAGCTTTGGCAGTCTACGGATCCAAAATACCAGGCTGAATTGCAATGGCGATTTACCATACCGGTGGCAACGATTATCGTAGCATTCATGGCGTTACCGTTAAGTCATACTAATCCGCGCAGCGGTCGTTATTCTAAACTTGCTGTTGCACTGATTTTATATCTTTTGTATTCGAACCTTCTTGGCGTTGGAAAAACCTGGATTGTGCAGGAAAAAGTGCCGGTGTGGATTGGCACCTGGTGGGTACATGTCATCGCTATTGTCTTTACTTTAATTTTGCTCAAGCACAAAGGTTATCTGAGTGGAATAAGTTTTAAGCGCAGTCTTCTTAAAAAGGAGTCATCCCTTGGTTCTTGATCGATATATAGCAAAAACGGTTATCTCAGGCTGCATACTTGCCAGTTTTGTGATGTTATCAATATTTGCTTTTGTTGATTTCATTGCTCAGTTAAGTGATGTTGGCAAGGGAGATTATGGCGCACTGCAGGCGGTTGTTTTTGTTTTATTACGTTTACCGCAACGTTTATATGAACTGTCACCGTCAATATTGTTGCTTGGCGGCATTTTGTCTTTAGGGACGCTAGCGGCAAATTCTGAATTAATCGTGATGCGTGCATCCGGTGTTACCGTTATGCGTATTACCCGTTCGGTTTTGCAAACCGGATTGTTTATTGCCATCCTGGTCGCTTTGCTGGGTGAATATATTGTGCCGTCTGCAACCAGATCAGCAAAAGCATACCGCGCTGAAGCAATAGAGAAAAAACTTACTGTGGGCGCTGCTAATGATATTTGGGCGCGTGATGGTAATCGATATGTCAATGTAAAAAAAATACTGCCTGACCAACAGTTGCGTAATATACACCTTTATGAACTGGATGAAAAACGGCAGTTAAATTCAATAACCTATGCAGAGCAGGCGCAATACAAAAAGCAAAGCCAGGAATGGGTGTTGAACAATATTAAACGTTCAGAATTATCCACTTCTGGTGTAAAAACCACATATGAATCACAGTTAATACTAAAGCGACTTATTTTATTAGAACTTTTTTCTGTGCTGGAGCTTGAGTCTAAAGATATGTCAGCAATGGAGTTACTGACATATAGCCGATACCTACAGGATAATAATCTGGACAGTGGCGAGTATTTTCTGTCATTCTGGGTAAAAGTTTTTACGCCATTTACCTGTTTGGCAATGTTGATGATAGCAATGCCTATCGTGTTTGCGACGACACCACGTAGTGGCGGTGCTGGTCAGCGTATTATACTGGCGATAATTATTGGTATTGTTTATTTTGTGATTAATCGTTCGGTTAACCACCTGGGGTTGGCCATCAATATTGCGCCTTTACTAAGTGCATTAGCCCCATTAATGTTGGTAACGATGATTAGTTTGTTTTTTTTGAGAAGAGTAAATTAAGGAACCTTAAAAACTTTGCACCACAGAGGTCGCTTTTACGTATCCATGCGTCTGCGACATTAGTGCTTCCATGCACGTCACACAGAGAAAAACATTTAAAATTAATGGTTAGTTGCGCCTGTGGCGCAGCTAACCTCAAGAGGTTCTTCCTCTGTGCTCTCTGTGTCTCTGTGGTGCAAAGTTTTTCGTTATAACATCTTTATTTTTGATGCCTTAAATCAATCAGCACCGTTTTACTAATTAAATCATGCCAGCAACGATTTTTTTTATCAAAAAACGCCCATAAAAACCCCAGTCCAAACACACTCCACGAAACCATTGCGCTAAAAAATCGAATGGCTGCTATTTTCCAGTCAATCGGTTTATTGCTGTTCTTTTCAGGGTCACAGCTTTGTAACTGTATACGCCAGGTTTTCATGCCCAGTGATTGACCGCCGTGAATCCAGAACCATGCAAAGTACAGGTAACTAAGGCTAAAAATCAAAATAACAAAAATCGGGTAGAGAGCATCACCCGGTTCAACGGCTTTTCCATTATTTAAAACCGTGGCAATTGCGGAAACGATAAAGAGAATGGCAAGCAACAGAAAGCTGTCATAGAAAATCGCAGACAGGCGCCTGAATAAATCTCAGTTCAGTATTAGTTGACTCGGTCATATATGGTTAAAGGCATTAATTGAAGAGGATTATTTGCAGGTATTAATTATTTCGAGAAAAGCATCACAAGCGCCGCATGACTGATAATACATATTAACAGGAATCCTTGTGTTTGGATAAGTTTGATATATGCTCATTTAAGGGTTGCATCCAGAGGATGCCTTTAACTATACGGTTTGTCAGACTTTTTTTCATGGCATTCATTAACACGGAGTTTTAGCGAGAAGAAAACTATGAAACTTAAAAATAAAATTTTATCAATTGTCGCATTATCTGTACTTACTCAAGTTGCCTATGCCGTTCCATTTACCTTTGAAGGGCGATCACTAGGTATGGGTGGCGTTGCGACTGCAACAGCAGACCTGGCAACGGCGGCATGGGCAAACCCGGCAATGTTGACCAATCAGCGGCCTGATGATGATTTTTCATTATTGATCGGTATCGGTGCATTTTTACGAGATAACGATGATTTGATAACCGATATTGATGATTATCAGGCTGCAGACGAGCGCAGGCAGACAGCAACAAACTCTGGTGATGTTGATGGTGAAAGGGTGGCATTATTAGAGATGGCAGAGGTGATTAATCGTATTGAAGGTAAAGATATGGCTGTTGATTTCTCGGGACTTGCGGCAATGGGCATTGCCTTTGATTCATTTTCGATGGCAATCAGTATTCGGGCGGATGCAATTGGTGCGGGTACTGTCACCGATCTTGCCTGTGAATTAAATGTTGATCCAGGATGTGATCTGGTTCAATTTGAACAGGAAGTTACCAGTGATACAAAAAACATATTAAATATAGAAGGTGTTTTAGCAACAGAATTTGGTGTCTCCTTCGCTAAGGCTTTTCAGCTCGCCGATAGAAAGTTGTCTGTTGGTATTAAACCAAAACTGGTCGATTTACAGGCTATAACATTTAGAGAATCAATTAAAACGGTTGATGGATTAGACAGTCTTACAGATCAGAATAATAAAAGTGATCTGGGTACGTTTACCACGATTGATTTAGGATTGGCTTACGATGTTACTGAATCATTTCGCCTGGGATTGAATATTCGTAATCTACTAACTGACGAATTTGATCTAGGCGGCACTGTATTGAATTTTGATACAGAGGCACGGCTGGGTCTAGCCTATCATAACAGGCTTGTTACTGTCGCTGTTGATTATGACTTGATAGAAAATAAACCGCTATTGGCCAACCCGGTGTTTGATGATTTAAAAACACAATACCTGGCAGTTGGTGCCGAATTTAATGCGTTTGATTTCATGCAACTTCGAGTTGGTGCACGAAAAAATGTAGCTAGTGGAGTACCTGATGGTGCAAAAGATACTGCAATAACAGCAGGTATCGGTTTCTGGTTAGGTTTCAATCTCGATATAGCTGCAATATATACCGATAATTCAGTTGGTGCATTTTTACAAACAGGTTTCAGGTTTTAAAAATGATTTCAAATCGGCAATACTCTGATTACCGTCCATTCATGGACGGATGCATTAGCTTACGATCTTGCATTCTGTATATAGTATTTTTAAAGATGAGTACGCTTAAAAATTAAAATATTGTAGCAATTAAACATTAAATCACTGTTAAGTAATTTATTTAATTGAAAAAAAAGTTTGCTAAATTAGAATAACGTTTTATACTTCTAAGCGTAACTCACAAAAGGGGATTTCTAAGATGGTTAGTACGACTAAGAAAAAAGTAATAAAGAAAAAAGTTGCTAAGCCTAAAGCACCAGTAAAACGTAAAGTAGCTAAAAAGAAAGTTGCTAAGAAAAAAGTAGTAAAGAAAAAAGTAGTAAAGAAGAAAGTAGCTCAGAAGAAAGTAGTTAAGAAGAAAGTAGTTAAGAAGAAAGTAGCTAAGAAGAAAGTAGCTAAGAAGAAAGTAGCTAAGAAGAAAGTAGCTAAGAAGAAAGTAGCTAAG
>RCNG010000589.1_pt1 | contig 16835 bp, 14 predicted proteins | sample 2041371 | NCBI WGS metagenome assembly RCNG01 (sample SAMN09708227, study PRJNA481090) | Marine sediment metagenome, whole genome shotgun sequencing project. | biome: marine sediment; feature: ocean; material: sediment; isolation source: Sewage treatment plant 1 marine sediment (STP1) ... | reverse complement strand
CGCTGGCGACGGTGCTTCACCGCGGCCGCAAGGCCGCGAGTAACCTCTCGCGGCAGCGCGCTGAAAGATCGGGCGCCTCGCCGTCGGAAGCGCGTCGCCGGAAACCGGGCACGGAGACGGAGACGGGCACGGACGAAGGTTCACACCTACCCTGAATTTCTCTCCCGCACCAACGCGTACAAGCTGTGCTCCTCGTCGAAACCTTTGGCCCTGTGCTTGCCTATGCTCTTGAACTCGAATCCGTCCTGGGCGAGATTCATGGTGTCGGGACAGGCGATGATCGGACCGGTTTTCTCGTTGGCGAACTTCTCTATGCGAAAGGCCAGCACCACCGACTCGCCCACCATCGACAGACCCATGGCGCCGTCGCTACCGTAGCCAGAGATCGTCACCAGCCCGGTTGCGAGCGCGAAATCCATGGCCAGGGGATGACTGGGAATGCCCCACACCTCGGGATCCGCGGCCAATCGGCGGACAGCCTCATTGAGGTGCAGAGCCGCCCGGCACGCCTGGCTGGCGTGATCAGGGGTGGCCTCGTTCCTCTCCCAGAAGGCGAAGATCGCGTCGCCTTTAAACTCCTTGAGCGTACCGCCGAACTTTTCAACTTCCCGTTCCAGGGCCTCGAAGATCCGGTTCACCGACTCCTGAATCTCAGTACAGCCAGCCAGCCGCACGAGGTTGGTGTAATTGCGAATGTCACCCACCAGCACGGTGACTGTCGTCGTCGGTGAAACGCCCAGTGTGGACGTGTCCGATACCCTCGGAATTTCTCTTTCCGGCGGCATGCCATCGAGGCGTAGCCGCAACCCCCGTCCCACCGACACAACCTGGCCAAGTCCAAAATCGGTGGTCCGATTCGGCGACAGCCGGCGGCCGTCCATTCGCGTACCGTTGCGGCTCTTGTCACGAATGAAGCACCGCCCGTCAGGATCCTGGGTGATCACGCAATGATGCGAGGAAACGGTATTGTCTTCGACGAGCAGGTTGCCCGGCAGCAACCGTGCCGAATTGAAACGGCCAATCTCGATCCGGTCGAAAAAGAGAAAGACCTTGTCAGAACTCGTACCCTCCACCCCGACCAACCACTTTGCCGGATACTCCACCACCTCCGGTGGCAGGTAGCACGTGGCAGCCGCAGCACTATCCACTCAAACCACCAACAACAACCGGTGCCGACACGATCCACGAGGTTCTGACTGTTGAGACCATCATTGTCCACAACAAGTATGAGACAGGGTCTCGCTATTCCCCGACGAGCACAGAGCCAACAAAACTGGCCCGCCTGGGCGTGTTCACTGGAGGTGCCCGGCACGGAGACGGGCACGGATACCGGTGCTAGTCGCGTAGCCGCCAGCGCATTCGGCGGTCCTGCATCCAACGCACGGCGAGGGCATCGCGGAGGCCGGAGAAGGCGCGGTCCCAGGTGCCGTACTTGCTCTCTCCCGTCGTCCGCTCGGCGTGGCGCACCGGCACCTGCTCGACGGTGTAGCCCTCCATCCGCAGCAGGGTGGGCAGAAAGCGGTGCATACCGGTGAAGATCTTCACCGAGCGGATGGCCTCGGCCCGGAAGACCTTGATCGGGCAGCCGGTGTCCTCGATGTCCTCGCGGGTGAGCCGGTTGCGGACGCCATTGGCGAAGCGCGAGCTGAAGCGCTTCCAGCCGGTATCACGGCGCTCGGCACGGATCCCGACCACCGCATCCAGGCCCTCGCTCTCGAGCACCTCGATCACCTTCGGGAGATCCTCGGGAAAAGTCTGGAGGTCGGCGTCGAGGAGCGCCACAAGCCGTCCACGGGCGTGCTGGAAGCCGGCGTCGAGACCAGCGGACTGGCCGCGGTTGGCCTCGAAGTGCAACACCCGCAGCCGGTCCTCGCTCTCGGCCAGCTCGTCCAGGCGCTCGCCCGAGCCGTCGCTCGACCCGTCGTTGATCGCCAGCAGCTCCCACGACATTCCCGTAGGGTCGAGGGTCGCGCGCACCCGCTCGACGAGTGGCACGACATTGTCGATCTCGTTGAAAACCGGCACCACTACCGATAGATCGAGGGCCTCGTCCATGCCCATCAGGGTACCCCATTGAGCCCACATTTCTCACCACGTCGCTACTGCGGCCCGCGATATGCCGCAATCTGCGGCGTTTTCTCCCATCGGGGTGCTCGACGTACAGTCAAGTACGACTCCGCGCCCCGCAAGGCCCGGCCGCAGCCCCCAGTACCGTCCGTTGCGAGCGCCATGGCCCCGGATTCTAGGCGCCGCGACGACAGCGATGTCCTCCATCGCCGAGGAGCGGCAACGACGAAGGCGGGGCCATGCCGCCGCAACCCTTCGGGCCGATGGGGGTCGCGGCCGATCTCTTCGTTGCTCGTCGTCGACGATGCTCGGGCATCGACTCTTCCTCGCGCCTTGACCTCGGCTCGCGAGCCCCATCGGCGGACGGCACTGGGGACTGCGGCCGGGCCTCCCGGTCGAAAACGCCACATCTCACGACGCCTCGCGGGCCTCGCGACGCGACGTGGTGAGAAACGCGGGCTACCACCGCCACGGGCGGTAGTCGAGCTCGACCACGTGCCATCCGGCAGGCACGACCACCCCGAGGCCGGCGATATTGGTGCGCACGAGCGGCGCCGGCGCGCCATCGACCCGCGCCCGCCAACCCGGCGCCCACGGTTGGGCGAGAACCAGCAGGCACGGCCCGTCACACTCGGCGCTGGCTTCGAGACCGGTCGGCCTTCGCCGCCTCAGCTCGAGGCTCATGGCCCTCGCATCGATGGTCGGCGCCCCCCTGCTCACCAGCGCGGTGGTCTCGAAGTCCATGACCTGGAGCACCTCGAGAAGCTCCCGAGCGTCATCGGGCTCCGGGATCGCCGTCCCGACCACCCGCACCTCGGGAAGCAGCAGCGGATTCGACCAGATGATCCCATCGCGATCACCGTACTCCCGCTCCCAGCCCGCAAGCTCGCGCCCCGGCGGAGTCAGAGCCAGACCCACCCCCCACGCGCCGCACAGACCCGGCGGCAGGCGCTTCAAGGGCCCGCCGAGGATGGTCGGCGGCTCACCGAGAACGCCCATCAGGCGCGCAAAGGGCTCGGGCCGCAGCGGTCCCGACGCCCGCAGATCGCGCAGTCCGTAACGCGATCCGAGGTTCGGCGCCAGCGCGCCGTCGATGCCGGTCACCCGGGACGGATTGGCGGCCTCGAGCTCAACCAGACGCTCGAGAACCCGAGGTCGCGGAAGGCGATCGGCAACGTCTGCTGTCGGGTTGATGCCGACGGCGAGGAGGGCGAGCTCGCCGGCCACCAGCGCCGGGACGAGTGGGAGGCGGCGGAGCAGCCCGATGACCACTGCCGCCGCCACCGACAGCACGACCAACGCGATGTCTACCGGCAGCAAGCGCCACGGCGCCGCCGCCAGGGCGAAGGCTATGACCATCGCCGCCGGCAGCAGCCGTACGACGGAGGACCGCGCATGACCGCGAAGCGCCCCGTCAAGCGCCAGCGCGGCCAGCACGATGATCCCCCACGGGATCAAGACCCCGAAGCGCGGCACCGCCATGTGGTCGAGCGGTGGGATTCGGAGCAGCATCGTATCGAGCGGCGGGATCCGAATCAACAGCACCAGGCCGAGAGCAGTCATCACACCGGCCGCCAGGGCGAGCCCACGCCAACGACGGCGGATCCGACCGACTGCGAGCAGCGCCAGGACCGCGCCCCCCACCCCGGCCGCGCCGGGCGCATAGGGGTAGGAAGGTCTCCAGTCCCGCGTCCCGGGTCTTCCCATGCTCACCGGTACCGCCATCTGACGCACCAGGTCGCGTTGCATGGACCACGGCATGCGGTCGCGGTTGGCGGCGCCGTCTTGGCTCAGCGCGGCGCGCGACGACGCGCCAATGTAGCCGATGGTCGGCCAGGCGAGGGTGATTGCAACCACCCCGGCCACCGCACCGACCGCCACCGGCCGCCACCACCTCCGCGGGTGGAGGATGAGGGCCGCCAGCAGCGCCGAACCGCAGATGATGGCTGCGGTCTCGGGGTGGAGCCCGGCACCCATGAGCCAGCCAAATCCGACGCCGACCGCCGCGGCGCCCCACCGCGGCGTCCGCCGCCGCATGAGCCACCAGGCGGCCCACCAGGCCCACGGCAGAGCGGCCACCGCCCATGCCAGCGGCACCAGCAGCCAGCCCACGAGATAGGGTGTTCCCGCCCAGGCGACGCCACCCATTGCAGCGGCCGTCCAGCGCAGCCGCCACGCCCGAAGCATGAGCAGGAAAGCGCCGAGGCCAGCCAGCTCGATCTTCCAAAACGCCATGATGGTGGTGCCGCGCTCCGGCCCGTGCAGCCACACCGGCACCATGACCGGCGCCCACAGGCCGGTCTGGCCATTGGCAACCAGGGGCAAACCGGCGCCGACGCCGGGCTGGATGAGCAGCAGCTTGCCACGGCGGATCTGGCGTCCGGTCTCGTCCCACCAGGGGTGGAACTGGTAGACCAGATCGCCCTGGGTGGGCTGGTAGCAGGTGCCCTCCGACCACTCGATGTTCTGGAAGGGCGGCCGGCCCTGGATGGTACTGATGGGGTTGAGATCGCTGCCGGTCAGCAGCGCCGGGCCGGCGACCGCGGCCAGCACGACGTCGAGCAGGAGCTGGAAGCGAAAGATCGCCTTCCACCGGCGATACATCCAGAGGTGGAGCACAAGCAGCGGCACGAGGGTCCACGCATAGAGGGACATCGGTGCGAGTGTCGTTGCGCGAGTCTGCAGGTGTCAAGCCCACCGCTGCCCTGGCGAAGAAACCCGGGGAGATATGTAGGCCAGCCGGAGACGCTCACGGCGTCCAAATCGTAAACGCAGAAGGAAGGAGAAAAACACCATGCCAGGCCAGTGCTGCTAAACTCCTTCGACGCGGGTTGATAGGCCCGCCTGGAATATGATGCATCACTCTCTTTTCCTGCTCGGCGAGTTCACGCGCCGTGACTTCAAGGGCCGCTACGCGGGCTCTGTGATGGGCTTTCTGTGGTCCTTCGTGCAGCCGTTGTGGAGCCTCGCCCTCTTCACCTTTCTCTTCTCGACTGTGATGAAGGTATCGCCGGGAATCGGCGAGCGCACGTCGAACTTCGCGATCTTCCTTTTCTGCGGGCTGCTGCCGTGGATGGCAATCCAGGAGGGCATCACCCGCGCCACCACTGCGATTACCGAGAACGCCGGGCTGGTCAAGAAGATGTCCTTCCCTTCGGGGCTGCTGGTGTGGGCGGTCGTGCTGGCAGCGCTGCTGCATGAGGCGATCGCGCTCGGACTCTTTCTCGTGGTCCTCGGGGTGACCGGTGAACTGTCGCTGTCGGGGCTGTGGATCCTGCTCGTTGCCGTCCCCCTCCAGGTCGGCCTCACCGTCGGTCTCGGCTTCCTCGCCGCCGCGGTCAACGTATTCTTCCGCGACACCGCCCAGATCAACACAATGTTGCTTCAGGGGTGGTTCTACCTCACACCCATCGTCTACCCCCTGAGCCTGGTGCCGGAGCGATTCGCGCGCTTCCTGAAGCTGAACCCGCTGACCGCCCTCGTCACCCTCTACCGCGAGGCACTGCTCGGCGGCGAGATGCCGCCTCTCGCTTCGCTCATTCCGCTGGTCGTCGCAACTCTCCTTTCCCTCGCCATCGGCATTTGGGTCTTCCACCGGCTCAAACCGGTCTTTGCGGACGAGATCTGAGGTCGCGATGAGCGATAACGCCGTTGCCGTCCACAATCTCACGAAGACCTACAAAGTCTACGCCCGCCCCCCGGATCGGCTCCTCGAGGGCATCCTTCGCCGGCCCCGTCACACCCCGTTTGACGCCCTCCAGGGCATCGAGTTCGAGCTGCCCAGAGGTGAGGGGCTCGGAATCATCGGCGAAAACGGCGCCGGCAAGAGCACCCTGCTCAAGATCCTCGCCGGCATCACCGCGCCAACCTCGGGCGAGGTGGGGCTCACGGGCTCGGTGGCGTCAATCCTCGAGCTCGGGTCGGCCTTCCACGGCGAGCTCACCGGGCGCCAGAACATCGCCCTCAACGCAGCCATGTTCGGGCTCGATCGCGACCAGGTCGTCGAGCGCACGCCCGGCATCATCGAGTTTTCGGAGCTTGGGCACTTCATCGACCAGCCGGTCAAGACCTACTCCACCGGCATGGTCATGCGTCTCGGCTTCGCGATCGCGGTCCAGGTCGAGCCGGACGTGCTGATCATCGACGAGGCCCTGTCGGTGGGCGACGGCTACTTCCAGAAGAAGTGCATGGTTCACCTCAAGGCCTACGTCGACCGCGGCGGCACCCTCCTCATCTGCTCGCACGCCATGTACTACATCTCGGCTTTCTGCAAGCGGGCGCTGTGGTTGCGTGACGGCAACATCGAGGCGCTCGGCCCGACCCAGCAGGTGGTACCGCGCTATGAGGCTTTCCTCGACGCGAAATCGGATCACTCCCAGGAGGCGCCGGAGATCGTCGAGGCCGCGCCGTCGGCGCCGGCCCGCATCGACGAGGTGCGGCTCCTCACCGGATCGACCTACCGCCGCGGACAACCCCTGGAGCTAGAGGTGCGCTTCAGCTGCGATGATCCCTCGCTGGCCTTCCACCTCACAGTCGGCCTCAACCGACCGGACGAGGTGGAGGTGGCCTCCTTCCTCTCCCACCGAAGCGGCGCCGGCCCGTGGAGCGGACGCACCAGCCACACGGTCCGGCTCTTGATCCCGGAGCTCCCGCTGGTCAAGAATACATTCAAGCTCTATGTCTTCCTGCTCGCCGAGGACGGCCTCCACATCCACGACACCTGGATGGTGGAGGACGCATTCAACGTAGAATACGAGGAATATCCATTTGGAATTGTTCATATACCTCATCAGTGGGTTACCGCCAATGATGCCGGTTCAGACGATGGCTAAAGAGGTTATTCAATGAAACGTGGCAAAAAACCAAGCAGCAAAGGCATTGCTTCAGCCGATGGTGTGACGCTCAATCTGAAGATCAATCCGTTCCTTCACGTCGATGCGCATCAGATCTACAATCCGCACACCGACAGCGCACTCAAACCGGATGACAGCGGTTTTCGCGAACTGCAGCAGATTTACGACGACGAATCTGCGCCTTGCTCGCTTCCGGATAAACTGAGATCACTTCTCGAAGAGGGCGAGTGGCTCGTCGATGCCGACACCGATCTTTCGCACCGATTCCACATCAAGTACGTGTCTCTCGAATCGCACACGGTGTGCAATCAGGGGTGCTACTTCTGTCCAGTGTCGATCAGCCGCAGAGACCCCTACTTCATGCCCACCGAGCTCTATGAGCGGATCGTGGGCCAGCTCACGAAGTACCGGGACACCATCGAGGCGGTTTCGATGATTCAATATAACGAGCCGACGGTTGACAAGCGATTCCTCGATCAAATACGCCTCCTGAAAAATCACGGCCTACCGCCTGCACTGCTCACCAACGCAACCGGATTGACCCCGAAGCGGGTGGACGCGATCATGGAGATGGGGGGGCTAAGTCATCTGTCGATCAATCTCTCCACGATCGATCCCGAACGGTACGTCAAGGAACGGGGCGGCAGTCACGTTGATTTAGTTCTTAGGAACCTGGCATACATGAAGGATCTGGAAATCGCGCCGAACATGGAGATCCAGGTCCTCGGAACCGGCGACGATAATCACCGTCGCGACTCCCAGGAAATTTCCGCCGAGTTTGCAGGAAGCCGGTTCGAGGTCAAATACTCCGAGATCATGGATCGGGCGGGGAATCTCCCAGTCGGTCAGCACCCCATCAGGCAGGGAAGCCGGCTCTGCGGCTGCGACCAGACGGGGTCTCGTCCGATTCAGTGGCTTCATGTGACGCCGCAAGGCAAATGCGTACTCTGTTGCCAGGATTACTACGAAAATTATATCGTCGGCGACCTGAACAAAGAGACTGTAGAAGAGGTCTTGGGCGGAGAAAAAATGGCTCGGTATCGTCGCTGGCTGCATGGGATTGAAGAGAGTCCCAAAGATTTCATTTGCCGAAAATGCATTTACGCTCGAACCCGGTAACGACTCATGAAATAGGAATCAGGGATTGAACACGACTCCAACGCGTCCTTCCATCTACTACCTCACACCTGACTCCGGTGTCCCGAGCTGGGGCATCGGTCTCTTGTACAAGCACGTCGAGATTCTGCAGAATGCTGGAGTCCAGGCGTCCGTACTGCACCACTCCTCGGGGTTTTCGATCCACTGGCTCGAGTCTCGTGTCCCCATCGCGTACCTCGATGATCCGTCGCTCGAGATTGGGCCTGATGACGTACTCGTGGTACCCGAAGTCTTGGCAGATGAAGGAAGCACGATCGGGGGCAGCTGCCGCCGCGTCGTTTTCGTCCAGGGAAGCTATCTAATCCTCAAACCCTTCGACGAGGCCATAAGCTATCGGGATCTTGGATACGACGCGGCTGTCGCGGTCCTTCCCCATGTTAAAGAGGTGCTGGAAAGGCATTTCGATATCGAAGCGACCGTCGTGCCGCCGTTCATTGCTCCCTATTTCTTCCTCGACGAATTGTCAGGGAAAAGGGCCAGGCAACGACGCATTCTGATGTTTCCCAAACCGGGCTATCGTGAAGCCGGTTTTCTCGACTACGAGATCGTTCGCAAACTCCTTCAAAGGGCATGTCTCCGGAACCCACCGTGGGAGTTTATGGAAGTGATGGACAGACCCCATCGGAAGGTCGCCTCACTCATGCAGGACTCTGAATTCTTGGTCAGCGTCAATTGTCTTGAGGCATTTAACACAACTGTCCCGGAGGCGATGGCGGCCGGATGCCTGCCGATCTGTTACGAAGGCTTCGGCGGACAGGATTTTCTCGCTGAGAACGTGAACGCTTTCGTCTTTCAGAACAACCACGTCTATGGATTGGCAGCCACCGTCGAAAAACTGCTGGAAGGATTCGGTCGGGACACGCAGAGATTGGCCGAAATGAGAACGAAGGCGTATCAGACCGCCGTCCGCTATCGTGAGCGCGATACGAGACGTGAACTGCTCGCGTTCTTTCGCGATTTCAACTCCGACAGGTCGAATCGCTGAGGGGCAACGTGGCGGACACAGGTGACGACTTCCTCTACGGCAATCACTACTTTGAAGCGCTGGAGAACTGGCACCGCCTGAGTCAGCCGGAGTTTGGTGCCTTTCTCCGGGCCGCCGTAGAGCCCGGGCGAGCACGGGCCCTCGACCTCGGCTGCGGGTCGGGCGCCTGGGGAGAGCGGCTGGCCGAGCTGGCGAGCCAGGTCGACGGCTGCGACCTGGCCGCTGCGGGGCTCGAACGGGCGCGCCGGATCGGGCACTACGAAAGGCTGTTCACCGCCGATCTTTCCCAAGCGGAGAATCCGCTTCCAGAGGGGCGCTACGACCTGATTTTCACTACCGAAGTGATCGAGCACGTGCCCGACCACCGGCTCTTCTGTGAGCACGTGGCCCAGGCCCTGGCCCCCGGGGGTCAACTGGTCCTCACCACAACGACCTACCACTTCTACCTGTTCTACTACTGGCTCTTTCAAGAGGAGCGGCGCCTGCGCGACTACGCTGACTTCGCGCTCGGCTGTGTCTTCTCGCGCCCGGCAGACCGCTTCGTGCGCCAACTCTGGATGCTCACCGGTGGGCACGAGCACGGCTTTCGACGTTCCCGATTGCTGCGAGCCATCCGCGCCGCCGGCCTTCAGATCGAGCTCTGTCGCTACGCCCATCCCCAGCCGGTCTGCCCAGTCGAGGGTCTCGATCAACCGGGCTTCGCCCGTCGGCGCCTGGCATTCCTGCGCCGTCCCCTGCACGCCATGGGGCGGGGTCTGGACCAGCTCTGTCAATCGACCGGCTGGTACGGCCCCAACATCCTGGTGGCCGCCTCCAAGGCGAACCCAAAGAACCGGGCGACGACCCGATGACCGCCACGAAAGCCCCCGCGATGGGGCTTTGCTACTCTGCCGACGAAATGTTAGAGCGGAATCCGTTTGCATGACGACTCGAAGCAAGCTCACCTATTCCTTGTTTCTCGGCGTCGCCACGCTGCTGCTGCTGTCGCTGATCGAAGGAGCGACCCGGACCATCGAGCTGGCGCGGACGGGGAAATGGCCGGTCACGGCGCTGTTCGCCGAGTATCGGGACAACCGGACCGTGCACGGGCTCTTCCGGCGCCACCCATGGCTGAACGTCAGCGGAAAAGAAGCGTCCCACGCCGAGGTCCAGGGCAAGGTCTTCACTCTCAACTCGGCCGGCTACCGCTCGCCCGAGCGAAGCTTCGAAAAGCCCGCCGGAGTTCTGCGGGTGCTATGCGCCGGTGGATCGACCACCTTCGACAGTCTCGCCAACCGCAACGAAACCACCTGGCCGTGGCGACTCGAGGGAGAACTGCGCGCAAAGGGTCTCCCGGTGGAGGTGTGGAATGCGGGGATTCCGACCTGGACGACGCTGGAGAACATCATCGCGCTGCTCACCCGAGACGTCGATTTACAGCCTGATCTCCTCGTAGTGATGCAGGGCTTCAACGATCTCCAGCCGGCATCCCGCGGCCCGCACGACCCAACATACGAGCACGGTCACGCAGAGCGCATGCTCTCGGCACTCGGATTCGAGCTCGAGGAGCCGGGTCTGCTCGATCGCAGCGTCGCCCTGGAGCGACTTCGCGCTCTTCTCGGCCGTTCCCCTTCTCGCGCCGAGGCCGACAGTGCCACCCTCGCCCCCGCGGCGAGCGCGGCGGGCCTGGCAACCTACCGACGCAATCTGCACACGTTGATCGCGGTCGCCCGAGCCCACGGCATCGAGGTTGTCCTGGTCACCCAGCCGCTTCGCCCGGCCCCTGTAGACAACCCTCGCGATCGCCGCTTTCTCACCGAATGGCTGGGCATCGAAGGAGAGGCGGTCGAGGGCGAGCTCGCCAAAATCAATCGGATCCTGTTGGAGGTCGCGGCCCAGGAGGGAGCGGTGGCCGTCGACGCGGCCCGGGAGACTTCTTGGCAGCGCGAGGACTTCTGGGATCCGGTGCACTTCGCCACCCCGGGCAGCGACAAGCTCGCCCGACTGCTGGCAGGTCGGCTCGCCGGCGTGCTGCGCGGCAAGGAGGCTGATCCGAACCCTAGCTCGTTCCCATCCGGAAACTCTGTGGGGGACAGCGCAGTTCTCGATGCAGAGACGCGCGACTGATTGAACCTCATATTTCAGAAGGCGAGAAGAGCGTGATCGACGGTCTCGGAGAGTGCCAACAGCCCCGAAACACCGGATTGACAGAAGGTCTGGTCAACCCAAAGCCTCACACCAGATCCGCGTCCACCATGGTGGTGTAGACGCGGCCCGGGGCGAAGGCCTCGGCGTCGAGGTCTTTGTCCAGGAAGCGCACTACCCTCGCCACGCCGCTGGGATCCGGCCCGCCCTCGAAGCCGAAGACCTTGAGCCAGCTCGCAGCCTCCTCGTCCCCGTCGAGCCACAGCTCCTCGCGCTCGGCGCCGGTCTGCTCGGCGAGCCCGCGCGAGAGGTGATCAACCAGCTCGAGAGCCCCGGGGCGCCCGTCCCACACCAGATCGACCCAGCGACACACCCCACCATCGGTGCGGAAGGCGACGAAGGCCGCCGGGGACGAGGAGAGGCGCGTCGTGATCAACCACCGGTGGTAGCGCACACTCGGGTGGCCGCTCAACCGGCGACGACAGTGTTCCGCGTCGCGGACGACGGCCACCGGGTAGCGGCGGCCCGCCCGGTCCCACAATCTATCAAGGGCCGGCTCGTCATCTCCGATTAACCGTGCCCTGAAGAACCGCGATGCCAGGGATCGTCCGGCCGGCCGCTGCCGCCGCACATAGAGTGGGATCCGCCGTGGCGCCACCGAGTCCCAGCGGGCCCGCCGAACCATGTGGCTCACGGCGCGGCCACCGGTGAAACCGAAGAGCACGGAAACGCCAAAATCGGCTGCGGCGATCTCGGCGAAGTAGTCCATCACTTCTTGCCACGCATCGCGCCATTCCGGACGCCGCTCAGCCGCAGCCAGCGACAGGGTGTCGGCCCCCTGCAAGGCCCTGATCCGCCGCCCATCCACTTGAAAGTCGGCCGGAATGCCGCCGTTGTGTGCGACCAGGACATTGCCCTCCCAGGCAGCCACGATCGGAATGGGCGGCGAGCCGGCACCGTACTTCCAGGCCCACTCCTCCAGGCTCCGGTCTTTTGAGAAGACGCGGTTGAAGCCGTCGTTGATGGCGACCTCGTCGCCCGGTGCATAGAGCCGAATCTCAGGCGGAACCACGATCAGATACTCCCCGTGTCGGCCATCGTCAGATAGAGGCGCTCGGCGACCTGGGTCGCATCGAGGTCGGGGTCGAAGCAGCGGATGGCCACCGACACCGCGGGCTGCTCCTCCGCCGCTCGAAATCCGAGGCCCTCGAGACCCGAGCGGGCCTCCTCGTCGCCCGCAAGCCACAGCTCCTCACCGGTGCAGTCGAGCTGGCGGGCGAGGCGGGCCGAGAGGTGCGCCGCGAGCTCGAGAGCGCCCGGGTGGGCGTGGTCCCACAGCAGATCGACCCACCCGCATCGACCACCGTCACAATGAAAGACTGCAAAGGCGACCGCCTGGCTCGAAAATCTCGGAAAGACCAGGAAGCGTTTGTAGCGCACCGTCGGGTGACCGGCGAATCGCCGCAGTGCGCCCTCCGCGTCGCGGACGACCGCCACTGGATAATCCTGGCGTACCCGGTGCCATAAATCGTCGAGGCGCGGCTCCCAATCCCTGGCCGGCTCGGCGCGGTACAACAAACGGCGGACTTTCGAACGCGGCGCACGGTCTCGGGTGAGGGCCACGAGCGCACGCCTCGGCGCCCCTTCGAATCCGGGAGGGACGGCATCGCCGGGCGATCGCCGGTAGGCAATAACCAGAGGGAACCGTCCCGAGAACGCAAAGTTCTCGAAGAAGGATTCCGCAACCCGTTCGGCGATCTCGTCCCCGGACGCCAGCGAGAGAAGGCCATCGATCCGCGCCGCCGCCAGCTTCCGCTCATCGACAGCCACACGGATCGGGGTCCCCGCACAGTGCGCGACCACCTCGCCGCCGTCCTCGGCGACGACGATGACCCGCCCATCCGACTCCAGCGGGTAGAGCCACGCCCACTCGTCGAGCGACCACTCGAGGGCGCGGATGATCGCGACCTCGTCGCCCTCGCGGTAGAGGCGGATGACCGGCGCCACCATCACCCGCCCCAGGTCCAGGCGTCGGCGATTCGCCACGTCGATCCGTCGCGGTCGGCGGCCGCCACCACCCATCCCCACGCACGGCAGAAGTCGGCGAACTCGCGGGGAAGACCCACGGCATGCGCGCACCCGAGGGCCGGCAGGAGGTGCGGGTTCGGAGACGCCAGCCAGAGATCGACCTCGCGTTGGGGAATCTCGGCGGACTCGGGCAGATGATTCACCGCGATCGGCGCCCGCCCTGCCCGCCCGGCGCCCGACCCGAGCGCCCACCGCCACAGCCCCCCGTAGTTCCGCCTGAAAAACCTCTGCCGGGACCGTTCCTCCAGCTCGACGGCGTCGTCCCGAGTCTGCGTGGCGTGCCCCCACCGGTGCTGAACCCGCGCGCCCGACGCGAGCCCGAGGCGGGCGCCGCGGCCGCGCGCCCGCCACAGCCACTCGGTCTCCTCGTAGTAGAGGAAGTAGCCCTCGTCGAAAGGACCGAGGCGGTCGACGGTCTCTCGTGAGGCCACGAGGAGCGCCCCCCGCAGGCTGTTCACTGCCAGCGTCTCCTCCGCGGTCCACTCCCGCCACGTCTCCTCGAGACAACGCGACAGGCCTCGCGTCCAGGCCCACCGCCAGCGGCGCTGCAGGTCGCGGCTGAGCTCGGCCGAGGGCGAAGGGTCCTCCGCCGGCGGCAGCAGGACCGTACCGTCGGCGTCCCACACGAAGCGGGGACCGACCACGTCGAAACCCTCGCAAAGCGCTGCCAGCAGCGCACCGACGCTGCCGTCGAAGAAGCAGATGTCCGGGTTGGCCAGCAGCAGCACCTCGCCGCCGGCCTCAGCCACACCGGCGTTGAGCCCCGCCGCGTAGCCCCGGTTGGGGCGCTCGAGGATCACGTCGACGGCGGCATCAGCAACCCGACGAGCCTCGTCGGCATCCGCCGACTGCTCCACCGCCACGACCTCAGCCTCGACTCCGGCCGCTCTCGCCTCGCGGCGAAAGCTCTCCACGCACACCGGAAGCACCTCCGACGAGCGGTGACAGACGACGATGAGAGAGGCCTTCATTCCAGACCGGGAAAGGCGATCAGCCGCAAACGCCGCATCGCCCTCAGGTACTGTCCGAGCCGCTCCTCGAGCTGGTCGCCCGACTCTGGAAATGACTCTCGCATCACCCCTGCGAGCGCCCGAACCTTGGTCGCCCCGTCGAGCCGCCGCCAGGCGAAGCTGCCAATGTCATCGAGGTGGATCCGCCGCGGGGTGACCAGCCAGTTGGCGCTCGCGAGCAGACCGCTGAGACCGCGGATGGCGGGACGCGGGCGGTCGATGATCACCCGGCCGTTCTCCCCCTCCCGCCATGGCACACGGCGCAGCGGCTCGAACTCGAGCAGGTCGACCACCCGTTCCTCGCGCAGGGAATACCTCTTCGCCACTATTCACTCTCTGGTTCGGGCGCCTGTCGTCCTCATCCGGCTCAGCGGCAGCCACACCAGCAGGGCGAGAAGGAGCGGGTAGACCAGGAGGCCGGCCCAAAAGCTGTGGGAAATCTGCGGCAAGAGATGCTCGTTCCCGGCTATCCCGAGCTTGGCCTGCTCATACAGAACCACGAAGGCCAGCAACACCGCCATCAGTGACTGACCGGCGATGAGGCCAGATGCAACGAGGACGCCCGAGTTTTCGCCCCGCGCCTTTTCCTCGTCCGAGGCATTGCTGCGCTTCATGAACCAATCCAGAATGGCGCGAATGATGCCGCCGGCGAAGACCGCAGCGGTGGTTCCGAAGGGCAGGTACATGCCGACCGCGATCAGCATCGGTGCGGGGGCGCTGATGAGGATCAGGGCGACCCCGAAGAACATGCCGACGATGACCAACGGCCACGCCATCTCGCCGCCGACGATACCCTGCGCCATGAGGGCCATGAGCCCCGCCTGCGGCGCCGGCAGCTCCACCGAGCCGATGGTGTAGGCCTTGTTGAGGACCATCAGCAGCACCGGCATCGTCAGCGCTGCGGCGACCACGCCGATGATCTCGCCGACCTCCATCTTCCACGGCGTGCCGCCGAGGATGTGGCCGACCTTGAGGTCCTGCATCATGTCGCCGGCGACACCGGCCGCACAGCAAATCACGCCGGAGATCCCGAGCACTGCGGCCAGCCCGTGGGCGCCGGTGACCCCCATCAGAACCATCAGCACCGCCGAGATCACCAATGCCGATAATGTCAGACCCGAAATCGGGTTGTTGGAGTTTCCCACCAGACCCACGAGGTAGCCCGCGACCGCCGCAAACAAGATTCCCAGGACCAGCATGACCACAGTGAGCACGAGGGCGGGCCCGGTGGAGGCCGCGAAGTAACGGTAGAGCAAGAACATGGGAATCGCCATCACGCCGATGGCGACGAACACCCGTCTCAGGTCGAGATCCTTCTCGGTGCGGTCGACCTCGGCGGACCCCGAGGTCATCCTGAGGCTGGCAAGGGCCTGCTTGACGCCGGTGGCGAGCGATCCGCGGAGGGTGTAGAGGGTATAGAAGGCGGCGACGATCATGGTGCCGACGGCGAGCGGCCTGATCTGGCGGAACCAGACATCGACGGCGAGCGAAACGAGACTGTCGTCAGCTGTAACCCCGGCCATCATCGCTGGGTTGAGGAAGAGGGCCAGCGGCACCAGCACCAGCCAACCCGCAACCGCGCCGCTGAAGAGAATCGCCGAGATGCGGAGACCGACAATGAAGCCGACCCCCATGACCATCGGCGATGCATCCGGCGTCGACAGCAGGATTCCGCCCGAGTACTCGAATCGCCGCCCCGCGATCTCGATGACGGATTTCCCGAAATGGACGAAGCGGTTCGCCGAGTCCTGGATGATCTGGATTCCGGCGGAGTTCTTGAGCAGCTCCCACAGCGCCGCGATGCCCATGGAGGCGAAGACCAGACCGGCGCCGGTCTGCCCCTTTTGGCCGGCTTTGACGATCTCGGACGCCGCCACGCTCTCCGGGAATGGCAGGTTGGCTTCCACCACCAGCGTGCGGCGGAGAATGATGACGAAGAGCACCCCGAGGACGCCGCCGATACCCATGATCAGGGTTGCATCCCGGAGGTTGAACTCGTCCCACGCGCCGCTGATGATGAAGGCCGGAATGGTGAAGATGGCGCCGGCCACCAGCGATTCGCCAACCGACGCCGTGGTCCGGGCGATGTTCTCCTCGAGGATGTTGCCCCTGAAAAGGCGTAGGGCGGCCATCGCCACCACCGCCGCCGGGAAGGTTGCGGCGACCGTGAGACCGACCTTCATCCCGAGGTACGCATTTGCGGCCCCGAGAACAACCGCCATCACCACACCGAGGAACAGCGCCTTGAACGTCAGCTCCGGCATGGTCGTCTCCGCCGGGACGTACGGAATGAACTTCTTGTCGGCCATCAATCCTCCCCACGGATTTTGCGGGACGATTCTAGCTCATCCCGTTCCTCCGTCTCCGTGCCCGATGTCTGGGTACGCGCTTCCGACGGCGAGGGGGTCCGGTATTCAACGCGCTTCCCGTGAGGATGCCAGGCACGCCGACATGACGTTACTCGCGGCCTCGCGGCCGCGGTGAAGCACCGTCGCCAGCGCGTGGCTCATGGCCTCCTCCTTCGGATGAGGCCTGAGCTCACTCCGCTGC
>RCNG010002527.1_pt1 | contig 16844 bp, 15 predicted proteins | sample 2041371 | NCBI WGS metagenome assembly RCNG01 (sample SAMN09708227, study PRJNA481090) | Marine sediment metagenome, whole genome shotgun sequencing project. | biome: marine sediment; feature: ocean; material: sediment; isolation source: Sewage treatment plant 1 marine sediment (STP1) ... | reverse complement strand
TCCTGCTAAAATAAATTCGGGGATATTCAGGCTTCAGAGGCGAGACTGGGGCGACCCTGAAGCGGTTGCTCGCGGTCCTTTTCCGCCATCATCCTGTTCAGGTTCTGGAACAGCACCAGCCGGTGCTGCCGTCGGTGTTTCAGGGGAATCCAGAAATCGTGGCGTTCCCGGTCGGTAAGATCGTCCCAGTGGTTCTTGATGAAATCGGTCATGGCCCCGGCCGCCTCCAGATACCGGGCCAGCACTTCCCCGAAGGGCAATCTGCTGAATTCCTTCATGGCCTCACGGCTGAGCTTCTCGAAATCCTGGGGAGGCTGAGGCGAACAGGAGCCCCGGTCGATCTTGCGGAAAAAGAAACTGACGGTGAAATCTTCCCAGAAGGCGATGTGGGCCAGAGTTTCCTTGAAGCTGAGGGTTCCGTCGAGACCACGGCACTCACGGAACACCCGTGGGCATTCCGCTAACCGGTGACGCAAAAGGCGATCCTCCTCCGTGAAGGCGTCGACCAGCGATTTCCATTGACCCAACGTGTCTGTCACTTTCCGGCGAGAATTGGATCTGCAGACCATCTTGGGACCCCATCGTCATATCATACGACCGCCGGGCTGGCAATACTTCAATATAGGGAAAATGGTAGGGTCTAAGAAACCACCAGGATGTGGTGATGGCGCTTTTTACCCACCTGAAGGGCGATTTTCCCCTCCTGGATGTGCCCCGTGGTCAACTGCAGGGTTTCGTCGGTGATCAGGTCCCCGCCCACCCGGATCGCTTTCTGGCGGATCATGCGCCGGGCCTCGCCCTTGCTTTTCATCAGGCCGACTTCGACCAGGGCGTCCAGCAGGCTCAAGCCCTCGCCGGCGAAATCGGCGGCGCTTCTTTCACTCGAAGGCACCGTGCTGTCGTCCCCGGCGCCTGCAAAAAGGGCGGCTGCTGCCTTGGCGGCTGAGGCGGCTTCTTCGGAACCGTGAACCAGGGTGGTCACCTCGTGGGCCAGCACTTTTTTGGCGTCGCGAATGTCGGCCCCCTGGAGTGCCTCCAGTTTTTCGATTTCCGCCGGCGCCAGCAGGGTGTAAAGGCGCAAAAAGCGGGACACATCCCGGTCGTCGACATTCACCCAGTACTGGAAAAAATCGTAGGGCGACGTGCGGCCGCCGTCGAGCCAGACGGCACCCTCGGCGGACTTGCCCATCTTGGCCCCGCTGGCGGTGGCCAGCAGAGGGAAAGTCAGGCCGAACGTTTCGGCCTTGTTGAACCGGCGGCACAGATCGATGCCCGAACAGATGTTGCCCCACTGGTCATTGCCGCCCATCTGCAGCCGGCAGCCGTGGTCCCGGTTCAGCACCATGAAATCGTAGGCCTGCAGGATCATGTAGTTGAACTCGATGAAGGACAGGCCGGTCTCCATGCGCGTCTTCACCGAATCGCGGGTCAACATCTGATTGACGCTGAAATACTTGCCCACATCCCGTAGGAAATCCAGGTAGCCATAGTCCTTCAGCCAGTCCGCGTTGTTGAGCATCATGCCGTCATTCGGACCGGTTCCGAAGCGGATGAAGCGGGCCAGCTGGCCCTTGATGCCTGCGAGGTTGGTTTCGATGGTCTCGAGGGTCATCATGTTGCGCAGTTCGGTCCGACCGGAAGGATCGCCCACCATGGCCGTGGCCCCCCCCACTATGGCGATGGGCTTGTGGCCGTGATTCTGCAGATGCACCAGCCCCATGATGGGCAAGAGGCTGCCCACGTGAAGGCTGTCGGCCGTGGGATCAAAACCGATATACCCGGTGGTGGTCTCACCGGCCAGCAGCTCGGTCAGCCCTTCCTCGTCGGTGCATTGTTCGAAAAATCCACGCCACTTCATCTCCTCGATGAAGGACCCGAAGGCAGGTGCCTTTTCGTTTGCCGTGCTCATGGGTTTCGCCGCCCGTCGCGTTGAATATCATCGGCGCCGTCCTCGAGGCCGCCCGCCCTCGCGGTGGTCCTGACAAGACACGACCCGAAAGCCGGCCTTCCACCATTGAACGGACGGTCTCCAGAACGGCGCCTGAAAACCTTTTGACTACAGGACCCAATCGTTCGGGTCACAGCAACTTTTCGAGAGACTGGAAAAAGTAAGGATAGGATACGGCGACACAGACGTCTTCGTCCAGTGCGGTTTCACCTTTTGTGACCAGTGCGGCGATGGCCATCGCCATCGCGACCCGATGATCACCCGCCGTTTTCAGCACGAGCGGCCGGCCTGATTCCCCACCGACCAGAGGTGTCGGTCCGGTGATTTTCAATCCATCTTCCCGTTCGACCACGTCCGCGCCGAGTCGTTTTAAATTTTCCGCCATCACCGCCAACCGGTCCGATTCCTTCACCCGAAGTTCGGCGGCCCCGGTGATGTTTGTTACCCCAACGGATTGTGTGGCCAGCACTGCCAGAACGGGGATTTCGTCAATCACCGTGGGTATGTCGGGCCCTTCAACCACAAACCCTTGCAACAGGTTATGGGCGACCCGTACATCCCCGCAGGGTTCACCACCCGGCTGGCCGCTTGGCCGTTCGATGCCCACTTTGGCGCCTGCGCGCCGAAGAAAACGCAAGGCTCCGGTCCGGGTGTAGTTGATGGACTGGCCAGGCACAAAAACGTCGGAACCGGGCACGATCGCGGCGGCCACCTGAAAAAACGCTGCCGAAGATGGATCGCCGGGAACCTTGATATCAAAAGCACCACACCGTACCGGGCCGGTGACCAACAACCGTGACTCCACCGGGTCATCCTGGCAATCAACCCCCAGGGTGTGAAAAAAAAGTTCCGTGTGATCCCTGGATCCACCGGCGCCCGCGACCGTGGTCCGACCCCGCGCGAAAAGGCCGGCCAGCAGGAGCGCCGACTTCACCTGGGCCGAAGCGACCGGCAGTTGATGATCGAATCCCACCAGGGGAGCCCCCCGAATTTTCAGGGGTAAATGGCCGTTCGTTTCGAGCCAGGTGATGTCGGCGCCCATGGAGCGCAACGGTTCGACAACTCGATTCATCGGGCGGCGTGACAGGGAGGCATCTCCCACCAGCACAATCTCCGGCCCGCCCTCAGGCAGCCAGCCGGCCAGCAGCCCCGTCAGCAACCGCGCGGTGGTTCCGCTATTTTCGCAATCGATGGTAACCGGATCACCGGGCGGCGCTCCGGGAGGGAGGATTTCCAGAACCCCATCATCAACGGATGCCTGGGCGCCAAGGGCCTGCACCGCGGCCAGGCTCGACCTGGTATCCTGACAATCAAGCCATCCGGTGGCGCGGCTGGGCCCGCCGGCGATCAGCCCGAACAGGGCCGCGCGGTGGGAAATGGATTTGTCCCCGGGAACCGAAACCTTACCCGTCAGGGGACCGTATGCGCGCGAAAGCAGCCTGGTCAGGGTTTCACCTCCGGTCCGCGTGATCAATCCGGATTATCGGGATCGCCTTGATGAGGAAAAGTGATGTCCGTCATGTAGTCCTTCTCCAGCCCGGGCCGAAAAATCTCCGTGGCCGGGCAACCAGTCCTTTGATAGAGACGCCTATAAAGGTAAGTTACCCGAAACCGATGTGAAACCCCTGTATGAAGAAGACCATGGAAAAAGAACCGGCACAGGATTCGCAAATACCCGACCTCCAGCACTCCGACGGCCGGTGGAGTGTTTTCCGGGTGCACCACGGCCGGGAAATTCTGGCCCTGGCCACCCCCACCATTCTGACCATGCTGTCCCAGACGTTGATGTGGACGGTGGACACCGCCCTTTTGGGCCGGGTCAACAGCGTGTCCCTGGCCGCGGCGGGCCTGGGCGGAATGCTGACCTGGGCAACCTACTCGCTGTTCAACAACCTCAGCCGGATTACCGGCACTTTCGTCTCCCAGGCCCACGGCCGCGATGACCACGAAAGCGTCGCCCACTACGCCTGGCAGGGGGTTTATATCGCCCTGTTCACCGGGGCCATCCTCCAGGCGTTGGGCTACTACAGCTACACCGTCCTGCCCTGGACGCGCAATCCGGTCGATGTCCAGGAGCTGACCTACGTCTACATCAAATGGCGCAGCATGAGCGCGATCTTTACCCAGCTCACTTTCGCCATGATGGGTTTTTTCCAGGGCCGTAGGGACGTGAAGGTGCCGATGTACGCGGGGATCATCGCCAACGCGGTGAACTTGGTGCTGGATGTGTGGCTGATCTTCGGCTGGGGTGGGTTCGAAATGGCCGGCCGGACCTGGCTGGCCGTGCCGGCGATGGGCGTCAAGGGCGCGGCGATCGGCACCAGCGTGGGCACCTTTCTCAACGCCGTGGCCCTGATCTGGTGGGCCATGGCGCCGCGGCTGCGGCAGAAGTATCAGATCCACCGGATCCGCCGGCCCGAGTGGCGGGCCATCGGCAACATGGTCCGGGTAGGGCTGCCGTCCGCCTGGGAAGGGTTCATCGACATGGGCGGCTTTTTGATGTTCACGATCTTCGTGGGCACCACCGGCGCGGTGCAGTTGGCGGCCAGCCAGATCACCATCCAGCTGCTCTCCTTCAGCTTCATGCCGCTGTGGGGATTGACCACCGCGGCCAGCGTCTTGACCGGCAACTGGATCGGCGCCGGCCAGCCCGATACCGCCGCCCATTACGGCCGGCAGACTTACAAGCTGGGCACCTACTACTCGTTGCTTCTGGCGTTGGTGATCATTCTGTTGCGGCATGAACTTTTCAAGGTCTTCACCAACGATCCGGAGATTCTAGCCCTGGGCGCCGGCCTGGCGGTGTCCGCGGCCATTTTCCAGTATTTCGACGGCATCCGCATGCTCAGCAGCGGTATTCTGCAGGGTGCCGGCGACACCCGCTACACCATGCTGGTGACCTTGGTGCTGATGTGGGGCGGGTTCATCCCCTTGATCTGGTACCTGATCGTCGTCCGCGACGGAAACGTGATCGGGGCCTGGTACGGAGCCTCAGCGGCCTATCTGGCCCAGGGTATTTTGATGTGGCGGCGGTTCCAGTCCGGCAAATGGAAAAAGATCGAAATCTTCCGGTAGCCTGTTGAGAACGCCTTGTCCAATGAGGTACAATATTGGCTGGGCCAAGTTCGACATACCATCGATGGGGAAGTCGGGCAATGCATGCTGCAAAACTTGTTCTGAACGCCACAGTGATGGGCGGACTCAACCTCGCGGCCTTCGTCATCGGGTTTTGGATTTTTCAAATTTCTGCCAGCGGTGAGCAACGCTTGGTCCAAGGTACGGCCGCTGTGGTCGTGGGGATCGGGTTTATGAATTATTCGAGAAGGGTGAAGCCTGAGCCGGTTGCGGTTTTTTTTGCCGTATTCTCCATATGTTACCCCGTATTTGCGGTGATCTCGATCCGTACGGTCGGGCCCCTTCCCGTCGTGGTGATATTGTGCGCCGTCCTCCTTCTTCGGACCATCGTACCAACGATGCGAAGGAAGCTCGGGCTCCTGACGTGGGGGCTTCTGGTCGTGGTCCTGGGCGTCGCCGGGATCGCTGCCTTCGACGCGGAGTTGTCCGTTCGGCTGTATCCGGTCCTGATAAACGCCGCAATGTTCGTCTCGTTCGCAGTGACTCTGGTCCATCCACCCAGCATGATTGAAATGTTCACGCGTTTCTCGGAACCGGACCTTCCGCCGAGCGGCGTCGCTTACACGCGCAAGGTCACCATCGTGTGGATGGGATTCTTTGCGCTCAACGGCTTGATTGCTCTATTTACGGTGATCGCGGGCTCCTGGACGGTGTGGATGGTGTACAACGGCGCGATTTCGTACGTGGCAGCGGGGTGCTTGTTTCTGGTCGAATTCCTGGTTCGGCAAAGAGCCAGGGGCGCGGAAGCGGAGGCCTGACGGCAATGGCCGGACTTTGGGAAAGCATCGCGACCGCCGGCGCCAACCGCACGATGTTCCTGTCCGGTGACACGCCGATCACGGCTGGCGAGATCCGCGCCGCGATCAATCTCAACATCGATCTGATTGCCGACAAACAAGGACCGGTATTCCTTCATACCCGTTCGGCCGCGATGTTTGTCGTCGGTCTGATGGTTTGTGCCAAATTGGCGCGTGAGGTTGTTTGCCCCGCCCACGCCGGCGCGGACTATTTGGCCGAGATCGGTGTCGGCAACGGCGTTTTCCTGACCGACGCCTCGGCAGGCGTTCCGGGCGAACTGCGGATGCGTATGCCCGGGCCCGCGCAACCTGCATCGTCCGCAACCTTGGGAACGGGTCCGGGCGAGCATATGCGGTTGACGTTTTTTACTTCCGGTTCGACCGGAACGCCGAAAGCCGTCGAGAAGACTCTGGACCAGCTGGAAATAGAGGGCCCCGTTCTTGAAAGCCTGTGGGGTGAGGCCCCAGGTCCCATCTACGGAACGGTATCGCACCAACATATTTACGGGATGTTGTTACGGGTTGTCTGGCCGATAACGGCGGGCCGTTCGAGCGGAGACCTCCAGGCCGACTACTGGGAGCAGCTTAGTGACCTGCTCACCCCGGGCAGCCTTCTTGTCACCAGCCCGGCGCATCTGACACGCCTTCCCGACCCGAAGGTGCTGGATCGATGCCGGCCGCGGATGATCTTTTCCTCGGGCGGTCCCTTGCCATTCGCGGCGGCGCGGGATTGCAATAGCGCGCTCGGGAGATGGCCCGTCGAGGTTCTCGGCAGCACCGAGACCGGCACCGTCGCATGGCGCGAGCGGTGCAGCCCCGATGAGCCGTGGACACCGCTGCCCGGCGTCGGGGTTTCCATCGATCAGGACGGCTGTCTGGCCGTCCGATCGGCATTCATCGGCGATCTCGAGCAAATCTCCATGGGTGACCTGATCGAAATTGTCGAAGGCAACCGGTTCAGGCTGATGGGGCGCATCGACCGGGTGGTCAAGGTCGAGGGCCGGCGCGTTTCGCTAACCCGGGTCGAGGAGGCTCTGGGCGAGCTCGAGGAAGTAGTGGAGGCGGCGGTCGTCGCTCTGCCGCATCGCAGTGGTGCCCTCGGAGCCGTGGTCTCACTCGGCCCGACGGGCGCTTCGCTTTTGACCAAGGAAGGGGCGTTTCGACTATCGCGCCGGTTACGGGGGGCCTTGGCTGGGCGGCTCGAGCCCATGGAGCGCCCCAAGTTCTGGAGGTTCGTGCCGAAACTGCCGGTAAACAGCCAGGGTAAGCGGATTGCGGCGGACATTCGCGCGCTCTTTGAGAAATCGGCGAAGGCAGAGCAAAATGCATCGGATGTCGGCCGTGTGGACGATCACCAGGCGGAAATCGACATCCGCCTCGATGCCGACACGATCTGGTTTGACGGGCATTTTCCTGATCAGCCGATATTTCCCGGTGTGGCGCAAGTGCATTTGGCCGTTTCCTGGGCCGAACGTGTCTGGAACTGGCGCCCGTCAACCGACCGGTTGAGCCGCGTCAAGTTTCGCCGGGTCTTGCGCCCCGGGGACCGGATACGTCTGATCCTGAAGCGCGACGTAAAGCACGACAGGTTGCACTTCCAGTATCAACTAGGCGATGTCATTGCCGGTGAAGGGGTCGTTGGGGGCAGCGCGTGACCGAGTTTCGTGCGTGTGCGGTGATTCCGACCTTCAACCATCATCTGGCCCTTCCGGGTCTACTGTCCCATCTTGCCGGCCGAGACATGCCGGTCATCGTGGTGGATGACGGCAGCGCGGTAGCGGCGGCCGAGCGCATCGCGGCAGCATGCCAAGCCTACTCGGGCATCGAATACCTGCGTCGCAAGTTCAATGGCGGGAAGGGATGCGCCGTCATCTGTGGTTTGGTGCGCGCCAACGAACGCGGGTTCACCCATGCGGTGCAAATCGACGCCGATGGACAGCACGACCCGCACGGACTGACCACCCTGATCGAGGCCGCGGCAAACCATCCCGACGCGATCGTTTCAGGGCAACCCCGGTATGACCGTACCGTCCCGCCCGGCCGCAGGCTGGCGCGATGGCTGACCCATGTCTGGGTGTGCATCAACACGGTTTCCTTTCGCATCAAGGACAGCATGTGTGGCTTTCGTGTCTATCCGATCGTCGCGACCTTGACTGTCGCGCGCCAGGAAGTGGTCGGCCGGCGCATGGATTTCGACGTAGAGATACTGGTCCGGTCGTATTGGCGAGGAACGCCGATCGTGGAGGTGCCCGTCGGGGTCACTTATCCGGCGGACAATTTTTCCAATTTCGACCTGCTGCGCGACAACGTGCTGATCTCCGCGATGCATGCGCGTCTGTTCTTCGGCATGCTGGTCCGAATGCCGCGGTTGCTGATGCGGAACCTGCATGCCGCCAAGCTCCCTGGCTCTACACCGATCCATTGGGCCGATCTGGGTGAGCGCGGCGCCTACTGGGGTCTCCGCTTCCTTGCCGCGGTGTATCGACGGCTGGGACGACGGATTTGTCTCGTCGTCGTGTCCGTTGTCGTCCTCTATTTTTTCCTGACGGGGCGGAAACAGCGACAAGCGTCCCTCGCCTACCTCGAACGCGCGTCGAAAGCTGGTGTTCTTTGTCGAACGCCCGGTCACCTCACCAGTCTTCGGCATTTCATGACCTTCGGCAGCGCCGTGCTCGACAAGTTCGCGGCATGGACCGGGAGTATCTCGATCGAGGATGTCGATGGCATTTCCTCCGGCCTTTTCGCCCAGGTCATGGCGGAACACCGGGGTGCGTTCGTTATCACCGCCCACCTGGGCAATCCGGAGGCGCTCCGAGCCCTGGCGACCCTCTCGGAAAGTCGGCGGGTCAACGCGCTGGTCCACACCGTCCATGCGGAGCGATTCAATCGGTTGATAGCAGCGTTCTCGCCGCAATCGCAAATGCGCATGATCCAAGTAACCAAGGTCGGGGCCGAGACGGCGATCACTTTGAGCGAGGCCGTGGAACGCGGAGAATGGGTGGTGATGGCCGGCGATCGGGTGGCGGTGGGCGAAGCGGGCGAGCGTGCCACCTGGGTTCCCTTCATGGGCGATTTGGCCCCGTTCCCGCAGGGTCCTTAGTCCTTATATCCTGGCCTCCCTTCTGAAGTGCCCTACGTACCTGATGTTCTGCCTGCGTCACGGTGATCGCTACGAGGTGCACTTCCGCAAGCTGGCCAATCGTGTCACGTTACCACGGCACAGGAGGTCCGAGGCGATCCGATCCTACGCGCAGGATTTCGTGGGGGCCTTGGAGGAACATGTCGCGATGGCGCCGTTTCAATGGTTCAATTTCTTCGATTTCTGGCGGCCCGCGGGGATCGGTCCGCCGCCGGCGAAGCATGCCGATGAATTGACCGAAGAGGCACGCCGATGACCCCGCAACGAAAGGGTGCCGATTGAAACCCCTTGTTTCCGCCTCGATTCGAACCCGCCCGGAGTTCTATGACCTGGACCCGATGAATGTCGTGTGGCACGGAAACTATACGCGGTTCTTCGAGTTGGCCCGTTTCGCGTTGTTGGACAAGATCGACTACAGCTATGAGCAAATGCGGTCCAGCGGGTATATGTGGCCGATCGTAGACATGCGAATTCGTTTCTATCGGCCGCTGCGCCTTCGCCAGTGGATCGATGTGAGTGCCGCGCTCATCGAGTGGGAAAACCGGCTTAGGATCGACTACCTGGTACGCGATGCCAACGATGGACGCCGCCTGACAAAGGGCCGTACGCTGCAGGTCGCAGTCGTTGCGGAAACGGAGGAAATGCTCTGGGAAACACCGCAAGTCCTCAGGGAAAAGCTCGCACCCTTCTTGTTGTAATGTTGCTGGGGTTGACGTTGCAGGCGGTCGTGGCGATGCCAGTGGCGGTCCGTGCCGGTGATCAGGCCTGCCCGCCGCCGGATGAGATCCACGTCACCGAATTCACCCGCGACTTCGTTCAGACCCGCCACCTCAAGGGGCTGTCCGTTCCCATCGTTTCGACGGGAACCGTCAGTCTCAGCGGCGATCGTGTCGTATGGCACAATCTGTCGCCGTTCGACATTCGCACCACGTTCGGTCCGGAGGGCGTAACGCAGTCGGTCGAAGGGGGCGAACCGCAAGCGATCAATGCCTTTGGAAGCGCCGGCCCGCTGCCTGGCGGTTTGCCACTTACCGACGTTCTGCGCGGCAATCTCGGCGAATTGGAGGCCTTCTTTCGGGTGACGACATCCTTCGACGCGGCGGGAGGGCGGTGGACCGGCACTCTCGTCCCGCACGATGAACGGTTGGCGGAGATCCTCGGCGCCATCGAAGTCAGCGGATGCGCGGAATTGGAGAGCATCACCCTAAGACGGCAGGCCGGCGATTACGACGTCATCCGGCTGTCGCCGTCGGTCGGACCGGCTGGTAACACGGGCGCGGCGGCAGGCAATGCGCGATAGCCGGTGGTCGGTTCTCCCCGGTGTTTTGATCGTCCTAGCGGCGGCGGCGATCATCGCCTTCCGCTTCTCGGGCGAACCCCCGATCGAAACCGATATCCTGCAATCGTTGCCGGGGGGCGGCGACGACCGGATCGTCGCCGATGCGATACGGCGCGCCGGCGCGGCGGCCGGCAGCCGAATGACCTTTGCCGTTCGAGGGCCGGACAAGAAAATGCGCGAAGCGGCGGCGCGTGACCTGACCCGACGCTTGACGCAAATGGGGCTGTTCACGCCCGTGGTCGGCGAAGGCCGCGATATTGCGCGTTGGCTGTTCGTCAACCGGACCGAGATCCTGTGTCCAGCGGACGAGCGGAGACTTCTGCAGGGACGGGGGAACGAGATCGCGCGCGAAGCGCTCGTCCGCCTCTATACACCGGGCACGCCGATCTCGGGCGATCTTCTGTTACGGGATCCGTTTCTGTTGAGCTTTCGCCTGAACAAATGCCTGATGCCGCCATCGCCGCGCGCCGATGCGGAGGCGGCCATCGTCGCCGGGCGCTTGGTGGCGTCGCCTTATCGGTTGGATGTTCAGGATACGATTGCCGAGGCCGTCACCGGCTGGAGGGCGGAGTGGGCGGACAGGGGTGTGAGCCTCGACAGATCCGGGGCGGTGTTCCACGCCCATGCCGGTGCGATCCGGGCGCGCAGGGAGATCTCCATCATCGGCGGAGTGAGCACGGTCGCCATCGTCGTCCTTTTCTGGGTGGTCTTTCGCCGTTACCGCGCGCCGGTGCTCGCGGTGGCGACGGTGCTCTGTGGAATCGGCGGCGGGTTGGCGTTGGTTCTGATCGCCTTCGACCGGGTACATATCATGGCGCTGGTGTTCGGCTCGGCGCTGACGGGCATCGCCGTCGACTATGCGATTCATTTCATGATGACCGGACTGGCGGCGCCGGGAGCCGCGGGGAGCTTGCGCCGGCGACGGGTTTGGCGGCCGATGACCGTCGGCATGGTGACGTCGGTTTGCGGTTTCTCGGCGATACTTCTGTTCTCGACGTCGGTGATGAGCCAAGTCGCCGTCTTCGCCGTGGGAGGACTGATCGCGGCGTGGACGTTTTCGCTTTCTGTCTTGCCTGCCATCGACGAGTCTGAGGATCCGCCTTCCCGGTTGGCCAAGGCTTTGGCGTCGGCCGCCGGGCGGATTCTACGCCCGAGACTGCCGGGCTGGGCTTACGCGACCTCTGCGATGGCGATGGTCGTCGTCGTGGCGATGGGTTTCGCTCGTTTGACTTTCCTGGACGACGTTCGCGCCCTTCAGAAGCCGCCGGCGGACCTGAAGGTCGAGGAGGATCGGATCGCGGAACTGACCGGGTTCCAGCCGTCCATCCAGTTCTTGCTGTCGATCGGCGAAGATTACGATGCGGCGAAGCGGGCGGAGGAACGCGCGCTCGCCTTGATGCATGCCCAGGGTGGAGCGGAAGCGAGCGGGGTGGTCGCGACCACCCGCTTCGATCCGTCGGCGGAAAGGAGGGATCGGATCCGCGAGCTCCTGGAGACGGCATTGCTGGCGCCCCATCTTCGCATCCATTCGGCCGATCTTGGCCTCACCTCGGAAAACCCCCATCGGGCATACGATGCGGGGAACGATCCGGTGCGCCTGCCCGAAGTCCTGGGCGCGCTTCATGGTGTCTCGGATGGCTCCCACTACCTGATCGCACCTCTCGGGAGCGAAGATGTCGCCCGGCTTCAGGAACAGGAGTCGTTGTCGACGTCCGGCGTTCGCCTGGTCGATCCGGCCGAGCGTTACTCGCGGGTGCTGGCGGAGTACCGCCGTCTTGCAACGATCGCGTTGGCTGCCGCCGCGGGGGTGTGCGGCCTGATCGTTCTCGGCGTCTACCGGAAACTCGCGGCGCTACGAATTCTGCTGCCGCCAATCCTGGCAGCCGTCGGCGCGACGGCGCTGCTGGCCTTGGCGGGGGTTCCGTTTTCCTTTTTCTCGGCGATGGCGTTGCTGATCGTTCTCGGCACGGGGATCGATTTTGCCGTTTTCCAGTGGGAGACCAAGGACGGATCGGATCAGTGGACTCTGGCGGCCGTGGCGCTGGCGGCGTCGACGAGCATCCTGTCGATGGGGATGCTCGGCATCAGCACGACTTATCCGGTGCACGCGTTCGGATTGACCGTCGCCATGGGGGTGGCTTTAAGTATGATGCTCTCTTCGCTTGCCAGACCGGTCGCGGAGACGGAGAACTTTGGGGGACAAGATGGATCGTGACGTTGTGGTGATCGGCGCGGGGCCGGCCGGCTCGGTTGCGGCGGCAATGCTTGCGGAACGGGGGTATTCCGTAGAAGTTCTGGAACGCGCCCACTTCCCACGCTTCTCCGTCGGCGAAAGCCTTCTTCCCCAGTCGATGGCCTTTCTGGAAGAGGCCGGCCTGCTTGACGCTGTCCAACGTGAGGGGTTTCAGCTCAAGAACGGCTCCATTTTCAGACGTGGTCCGGAAGAGCAAGTGTTCGACTTGAGCGAAAAGACCGCAGAGGGATGGGCAATCACTTATCAAGTCGCGCGCGACCGGTTCGATCTCGTCCTTGCGCAGGGCGCGGCCGAGAAGGGCGCGGTCTTGAGTTTCGGCGAGCAGGTTACGGACTTCACGCCCGGCGACAAGCAGGTTCGGCTGACAGTCCGCGGTGACAGCGGCGAAGAGAGACAATTGACTGCACGCTTCGCGCTCGACGCGAGCGGGTTCGGGCGTGTGCTGGCGCGTTTGTTGGATCTGGACCGGCCATCGGACCTGTTGCGCCGGCGGTCGCTGTTCACCCATGTCGAGGATCACATCCCGCCCGATGCGTACGATCGCAACAAGGTGCTGATCAGCGTCCATCCCCATGATCCCGCCGTCTGGTATTGGTTGATACCGTTGAAGGGCGGGATTTCGTCGATCGGTGTGGTCGGTCTCGAGGCGACCATTGAGGCCGCCGGCGGAGACGACGAGGCACGTTTGCAATTGCTTGTGTCCAGCTCCGGCCGGATGGACGAACTCCTCGCAAACGCCGAGAGGATCCGGCCCGTGGATGGCATCACCGGCTATTCCTGCAGCGTGAAAAGCTTGATTGGACCGGGATATGCGATGCTCGGCAATGCGGCCGAGTTCCTCGATCCGATTTTTTCCTCCGGCATCACCATTGCGCTGAAATCGGCGACTCTGGCCAGTAGTGCGTTGAGTCGGCATCTCGACGGCCAATCCGTCGATTGGCAGCAGGACTATGTTGCGCCCTTGTCCACCGGTGTCGAGACGTTTCGCGCCTTTGTCGAGGCCTGGTACGATGGGGCTCTTCAGCGGATAATTTTCCGCCAGCCCAGCGAGGCGAATCGCATCAGGAGATTGATCGTTTCCGTTCTTGCCGGGTATGCATGGGACGCCGACAACCCCTTCGTCCAAAACCCCCATCGATATTTGGCTTTGGTTCGGGACCAGTGTGGCGGGTAGTCCTGGCAGGTTTGTTGGTTCTTGTTTTCGCCTCGGGCTGTGCAACGCCGGAGGTAGCGCGGACTTCGGCGGTTCCCATCGGTCGGGATCTGTCCTTCAAACTGCCGGTACCCCCCGGGTACCCGCGGGAGATAACCCTTCTACAGACCGTTCGCGCCGCATACGGGAACCGGCGGGTCGCCTTTCAAACCGTAGCGTCACTTGCCGCGGACGATGTGCATGTCGTCATCACCCTGCCGACGGGTCCGCGCTTGATGACGATCTATTGGTCGGCGCTCGGCGTTGCGACGGATCGATCGAGCCTGGCCCCACCCGACCTGATGGGCGAGAACGTTCTGGCCGATATGGTGATCGCGCTTTGGGACTTGAAAGCGGTCCGCGCGGCGCTTCCGGATGATACGATAGCAGTGCAGGTCGACGGGGTCAGAACCCTCAGCCGCGGCGGTCGAGCGGTCGTCACGGTGCATTATTCGGGCGATGTGCTGCGGACCGGACGCATGGTTATCAAAAACCACGATTTCGGCTACGAACTGGTCATTGCCAGCCAAAGGATCGACGGCGGATGAGCGCCCCCATTTTCATCAACACGTTTTCGATCAGCTCGCCGCTCGGCGCCGATACCGCGACCAACGCGGAAAACCTGTTTGCCGGTGATCAGAGGGGCCTGTTGTCGACAATGGCGCTCGTCGATGGCCGGCCGGTTCCGGTCGGTCGCGTGTCGGTCGATTTACAGATACCGCCGGAAGCCGTCGCCGCCGACCGAAGCAGGAACAATCGGCTGATCCTGCATTGCCTGCGGGGGATCGAGTCCGATATCCGCACGATGAAGGACTCGTGCGAATCCGGCCGCGTCGGCGTTGTCCTAGGCAACTGTACCAGCGGAATCCTCGAAGCCGAGGCCGCGTTGAAAAACCGGTTGGCGGCAGGCGAATGGCCCGATGAGTATGATTACGCGCGCCAGGAGCCCGGGGATCCGGCCCTTTTCCTCTCCAGCGTGCTTGGCGTGATGGGGCCGGCGTACACCATCTCGACCGCGTGCACGTCGGGGGCCAAAGCCATCGCTTCGGGCGCACGGCTGATCCAGGCCGACCTTTGCGACGTCGTGTTGTGCGGCGGCGCGGATATCTTGTGCGAGCTGACCGTCAACGGATTCGCGGCATTGGAGGCCGTGTCGAGCGAGATCTGCAATCCGTTCAGCCGCAATCGAGGCGGGATCAATATCGGCGAAGGCGCGGCTCTCTTCGTTCTCTCGCGCAAACCGGCCGAGTTGCGGTTGGCGGGCTGGGGTGAAAGCTCGGACGCGTATCACATCAGCGCTCCTCATCCGGAGGGCGTCGGCGCGGAGATATCGATACGTCAAGCGTTGGCGCATGCACGGCTGACGCCCGGTGATATCGGGTATCTCAACCTGCATGGGACCGGCACCCGCCTGAACGACGCGATGGAGGCTCTTGTGGTCGACAAGGTATTTGGCCATGCGCTGCCGTGCAGTTCGACCAAGGCGCTGACCGGTCATATGCTGGGCGCCGCCGGCTCGTGCGAGGCGGCCTTCATCGCCCTGTCCCTGCTCGGCGGCGGGACGTTGCCGCCGCATCTATGGGATGGCGAGCATGACCCCGACCTGCCGCGAATCGCGCTGGTTGATGCGCGTGGTGCGCGATCGGACAAGCGGTATATGATGAGTTGCTCCTATGCTTTCGGAGGAAGCAATATAGCTCTGATCCTGGGACGAGAATGACGGACCGCTCACTTCCGAATATCGAGAGGTTAATCCCCCACCGCGGCCCGATGCGGTTGATCGACCGTATCGTCGCGGCCGAGGAGGACGCGGTGACCGCGGAGGCCCTCGTCGACCCTTCCTGCGCCTTCGCGATGGCTGATCAGCGGATACCTTCTTATGTCGGATTCGAGATGATGGCTCAGACGATCAGTGCCTACGATGGTCTTCAGCGCTTCAAACGGGACCTGCCCCCCTCGATGGGGTTTCTGTTGGGTTGCCGTAGGTACGTTGCCCGCCAACACTATCTGCCTGCCGGCACGGTTTTGACGATCACCGGACGGATGGTCTTCAACGATGGGGACATGGCCGCGTTCGACTGTATTATCCGGGACGAAACTCCCGCAAACTTTGCGGAAGCAGCCCTGAACGTTTATCTCCCGGCCGATCCCGAGGCCTTCCTTCGGCAGGACTCCCGATGACCGTTCCACTCGCGAAACCCGTGCTCGTAACCGGCGCCAGCAAGGGAATCGGTCGCGCCATCGCTATTCGCATCGCCGCTTCGGGGTTTCCGGTGACCGTCCACTACGGCCAGAACCGGCGGGGCGCCGAGACCGCGGTCGAAAAGATCGTTGGCGGCGGCGGAACGGCGCATGCCGTTGGTTTTGACGTGACGGACCGCAACGCGGCCCGCGATGCGCTGGAGCATGAGATCGACGCGCACGGCGCTTTCTGGGGGGTCGTCGTCAATGCCGGCATCGCGCGCGACAACGCCTTCCCCGCCATTAGCGGAGAAGATTGGGACGCGGTTCTGCGCACGAATTTGGATGGTTTCTACAACGTGCTGCACCCGGTCGTGATGCCGATGATTCGTCTCCGTGACGGCGGGCGCGTCGTCACGATGTCCTCGATCTCCGGGCTTATGGGGAACCGCGGACAGGTGAACTACAGTGCCGCCAAGGCCGGTATCGTCGGCGCGACAAAGGCGCTTGCGGTTGAACTTGCCAAGCGGCGGATCACCGTCAACTGTGTCGCGCCGGGTATCATCGAAACGGCGATGACCGAGGACATTCCGGTGGAAGAGGTCGCCAGGATGATCCCGCTTCGCCGTGTGGGCCGGCCGGAGGAGGTGGCGGGGCTGGTCGATTTCCTGCTGTCTGACGAAGCCGGTTACATCACGCGCCAGGTCATCTCGGTCAACGGAGGCCTCTGCTGATGCGCCGCGTCGCGGTGACCGGCATGGCCGGGGTTACCTCGCTTGGAGGGGATTGGCGGACCATTCGTGACAACATGCGGCGGGGGAGCACCGGTATCCGCTACATCGAGGATTGGGACCGGTTG
>RCNG010000585.1_pt1 | contig 16883 bp, 15 predicted proteins | sample 2041371 | NCBI WGS metagenome assembly RCNG01 (sample SAMN09708227, study PRJNA481090) | Marine sediment metagenome, whole genome shotgun sequencing project. | biome: marine sediment; feature: ocean; material: sediment; isolation source: Sewage treatment plant 1 marine sediment (STP1) ... | reverse complement strand
TTCAACCTGCTGAATCTGTTCTGGCCACAGCGAAAACCAGTGGAAAAGGTTAGACAACTTCTTAAACTAGTTGAGCTCGATGAGAATCTATTTAGTTGTACGGGTGAGCTATCTGGTGGTCAGAAACAGCGTGTAGCCATCGCACGAGCACAGTTTCAGGGTAACCAGGTATTGCTTGGCGACGAACCTATTTCTGCGTTGGACTCGGTTTTGGCCGGAAAGGTTATGCAGTTGCTTCATGACCAGCATGAAACCGTGGTACTGGCAATGCATGATGTTGACATGGCTTTATGTTTTGCTGATCGCATTATTGGTATTAAAAACGGGTCTATCGCTATCGATCAACCGGCAAAAAATGTGACCGCGGATGATCTACAGTTTTTATACGCCTCATGAACAAGGCTGCGCTGTTTGTTTATACCCGATCACGCGCAGTAAAAACCAGCCTGCTATTTGTTTTTATTGCACTGATTAGTTTTTTGTTTTCAGATATAGCCATCACTACTCTGCACCCATGGCAGGAGATGGCTCGCCTTGCAGCTGGACTGTTAAGTCCCGATTTTAGTGATTACAGGAATATTGGAAATGCTTTAATGCAAACCCTGGCATTTGCCCTTATCGGGGTAAGCATGGGTGCATTGCTTGGCTTCCTGCTAGCGCTGGTTTTTGATTATCGTCTGGTACACATGAGTTGTGCTGTTTTGCGTTCCGTACACGAATTGTTCTGGGCATTAATCTTCTTACAATTTTTCGGCTTGCACCCGTTAACTGGCATACTTGCAATCGCGATTCCATTTTCTGCCATCTGTGCCAAAGTTTATGCTGAAATTTTAGAGGAGTCGGATAGTTCACCCTATAACGCTTTGCCTTCAGGTAGTGGTTCTATTAGCCGTTTTTTTTATGCACGACTGCCGTTGGTGTGGGCACATTTTAAAACCTATACACTGTATCGACTTGAGTGTGGATTACGAACCAGTACGGTGCTGGGTTTTATTGGGCTACCAACCCTGGGTTTCTATCTTGAGGTGTTTTTTAAACAGGGATTATATTCACAGGCAGCTGCATTGCTTGTTACCTTTTATATTCTTATTGCAACAATACGCTGGTGGTTACGGCCGAGGTTGTTGCCGGTTTATCTGATCGCCTCAATTTATCTATTATTGCCAGATGCCGCTGAGATTGACTGGCTGAATGTAAAACGCTTCTTTAGTGAAGATATCGTGCCGTATCCTGTGCGAATGGCAGATGATGGTTTTTCGGCGGTACAGGGGCTGTTTGTCTGGTTACACGAACTGTTCTGGACCCAGGCATTCGGTGGCATCATCAATACCCTGATATTAACCCAGATGTCGCTGGTAGTAAGTGGCATGCTGGCCTTACTTCTATTCCCGTTAATCTCCAGTCATTTTCAGGGTTTAGTTGGACAAAAGCTTGGTCACCTAATTCTGGTGATACTACGTTCTACCCCTGAGTATTTGCTGGCCTACATTTTCCTTCAGTTATGGGGGCCCTCAATGCTACCAGCGGTGATTGCGTTGATGTTGCATAATGGGGCAATCATCGGGCATTTATGCGGTCGTTATGCGAATGAGCTGGTGCTTCCAGTTAACTCTGCTAAAGGCATAAACCTCTATGCATGGGAAATAGTGCCGCGTATTTATCCACAGTTTTTAGCCTTCCTGTTTTATCGTTGGGAGATTATTTTTAGAGAAACAGCAATACTGGGCATGCTGGGTATTTATACATTGGGCTTTTTTGTTGACAGCGCATTCGAGGAAATACGTTTTGACCGGGCAATGGTTTTAATAGCGATTACTGCGTTCTTGAATATTGGTATCGATAGCCTTTCTCGACGCATTCGGCGTTACCTGAGATTAAAGACAGCCGTGCAGTGCGGCTGATGTCAATAACTAATAACGGGCTAATGGTTTGATGCTAATTTAATGGCTCAATGTCGCGAGTGAAGTCGTTCATTGAGAGTTCATTGGACTGAGTGCGTTGTTGATAAATCAGTGCATAAGCTAGCACGTTGGTAACATATTCACGGGTTTCGTGAAAAGGGATGGTTTCAATCCAGATATCGGCGGGTAATGCCTCTGTCTCAGGCAGCCATTTTTTTACGCGATGAGGTCCGGCGTTATAGGCGGCCAGCGCAAGCGCGTAATGCCCATCAAACTGGGTTAATAGTTTCTGATAGTAATAGGCGCCATACTTTAAATTAGTGACCGGGTTGTACAGGCTGTTATTACCACGCCAGCGTTCCTTTAAATTTCTGGCGATATCGCGTCCAGTACGTGGCATGATTTGCATCAGCCCCCGTGCACCAGCTGGCGAACGGGCCTTTTCATTAAATGCACTTTCGCGGCGTATCAGGCCATAAATAATGACAGGGTTAAGCTTGTTTTGCGCTGAATTTTCAAGGATTTTATCGCTATAACTAAGCGGAAAACGCACCTCGATGTCATCCCAGTATTTTGCTTTGGCAATAGTAAAGATTGCGATTTCATCCCATTGCCAATGTTGTGCCAGTTTTGCAGCAACTAAAATTTCTTTTTTATTTAACGGCCGTACTGCATGCCACCATTGCAGTTTTGCCTCATTTTTTCTATCGAGCACCATCAGTTCAAATGCAACACAAAATTCAACACGATTTTTTAGTGCTGAGATGTCTGCTTCAGACACATCGACTGGATTATCTGAAAGCTGATAAATACTATTTACTTTGTCAGCAGCAAGGTAACCATAAAAACTTCGGTTGTTTGAAAGGTCAGTTAATAAACTTTCAGCCTGTTCTATTTTTCCTGTTTCCAGATAAGCCCGGGCAAGCCAGTATAACCATCTTTCATCTTCTTTTTCATCTTCACTCAGGTCCTGTATTGCTGCTATTACGTTTTGCCAGTTTTGTTCTAATAAAGCCACTCGTATACGCCGTGTTCTACTGCTATTATCCGTTACGTCTAACTGGCTGAGTCGTTCGTATGCGGCAGAATCTTTTTTGGATGCCAGCTTAGATGCCAGTCGCCGTTCTATTTTATCTTTGGCCAGTTTGTCTGCTGGTGAATCTTCAACACTGAATTGCTGTTTGTTGGTATCCCATATTTTAATTGCTGCCGTCAGGTCTTTTCTGGCGAGGCGATTTATTGCATGATTAAACATTAAAGGTGACTGTGCTGTCTGGGCTCGGCTTAACAACTTCGGTATGTGACGCGAAGGATTTTTATGAAGGTTTAGCCATAACTGTGCAGTTGAATGGTGTTCTGCTGGCATCAGACTTTTTACATAAGTGGCAAGCTTGATCTTATTGTTTTGTAATGCAGCGGCATAGCGCTGCCACAGCAAATCCTGAGTAAACAGACTGGACTTTTTCAACTGTGCAAATAATGGGTCACATTGTCGTGGCTGGGAATGTCCTACGACCCATAATTTTTTAGCGCCTTCGAGTGCGGCCTGTTTACTATCAGTATGAAATTGTGCGATATGGCGATAGCAGTTTAAGCTTGCACTGCTGGTTGTGCTGTAATACTGCAAAAATAGTGGCCACTGTTTTTTCTTTGCCAGATGATGCAGCCATTTGCTTTTTAATTTGTAAGCATAACGTGAAGATTTATGCTGTTCCAGGAAGTGTTTTATCTGTTTTTCGTAATCCAGATGTTTTACTAACCACTTGTACTGAAGGTAGGGGTACAACGGGTATTCTTTTAGCTGATCGGCAAGTTGAAAATACTTTTTTTCTTTTTTATTTTTAAGGGCGGTTTCAGCCTGCAAAAATAGCTCTCGCAGGTGCGCTATTTCTTCATCAGAAAAATACTTTGCGCCAGTTGTTTCTATATTGACAACATCGGTTTCCTTTATATCAATGTTTATTTCTAATGGTTTGCGGTTTTGGCTGTCCCGGATAACAGTGTTTTTATTGATCACGGGGTCAATGTTTACATTCGCCAGTATCAGTCCATCTTGTCTGTCCACATCGAGCGCTGGTTCGGTGGTTAAAGAATCATGAGTTGAAGGCGTAAGTGTTGCTACCTTGTTTTGTTTGTCCGTGGTCTGGCTGGATATGCCAGACGAGACAAGAAGCAGGGCTGAAAAGGATAGTATAAGAAGATTTTTTTTCATATTTATGTTTTGCACAATGTGATTTTGAATAATACAGAGGCGGCAGAGCCAGCTTGCAGTGTGTGCAATAGCTTTATGTGGAGATTAGCTCAAACTATGGAACATAGTGTGTTTATTTCGTAAATTTAATAAAAATTTTATCGTCGAAATTAGCGTCAATATTAGCGCCCATAGATAAGCAGTGATTTTCAAATCACATGAATTGTCTGATTTCGCGACAGTATACAAAATTCAAGTAGAAGTAAACCCTGTAAAAGCTAAAAATTGTTCCGTTTCTCAGGAAATTGAAAATGATCGAGTACTGGCGCTGACCTTAGCGGTATTGATGAGACTATGTGTATTTGTACTTTGTGCGGTTAACTAATTGATAGGTGTCGGAATTAATTACAGCCTTGAAAGTTCTGTAACTAACTGAAGTAAAAGATAAAAGATAAATTTATCTAGGGCGACTGGGAGGGGTGTAATAGCGGAGTAAATGTCTTAATATATGTATTAATTTATAACTAATTGATTTTGTTGAGTCTATTGTTTCAGTCGCTGTGTGATACAAAGTGTAGAAGTCGGATTTATTGACAGTTTTCCTGTGGCAAGGCGGTGAATATAGTTAAGTGTATGAATTTATAGTTATTATAAAAGTTGGCATATAGATTGTATGTCTTTATGGTAACCATTCTAATCTATATGATATGATGGATTCAAATTGATGGCGAATGCATAACTATTGAATCACGAATGTCATGTCATTTTAATATCTAACAGGCGTATTGCAATTGCAGAACAAATAATATAAATAATACAATCAAGGAAAGGAAAAACAAATCATGAGAAAATTATCTAAAATCAAGAAGCTGACCGCCCTGTGCATCCTGGGTAGCGGTCTGGCAGCAGGAAGCGCATCGGCGGCAACCTGCGGCGTTCAAGGTAGCTCTTTACAAGGTATCTTCGACGGCTTCACTACGGATCCGGTTGGCAACAGCAGCGTCGACGTGACGACTGACTGTGTGGCTGACGCCAACGATTCAAGCTGGTCAGTCACCGGAAGCGGCCTGTCTGGGACGACGATGATTATTGAGCTTGCAGGTTTTGCCGGTACCAATACGTTTGGTATCTACGATTCCAGTAACAACAGCAATGCCGTTGAGCTTTTTTCCGGTACGGCCACCACTGGCACTCAGACGGTCATGAGCATCAAGTTGGATGGTTCTGTGTTTATTAACCTGTCGGATACCGGCATTGATTTCGCAGGTAACAGCTTTGGCTACTATATTGGCGTCGGCAATAATACGTACTACAGCGATACATCCCTCAATGGTGATAACTTTGATCACATGCTCGCTTACCAGGGGACTGGCGATACGATCGCGATCGGCGGTAACGCGCCAGGAGTTTGGACACCGATCGAGTATGCGCTGGCCTGGGAAGATCTGTATGGTGGTGGTGATAAGGACTACAACGATATGGTCATGATGGTCGAGTCGGTTCAGCCAGTACCCGTTCCTGCTGCTGTCTGGCTATTCGGTTCAGGTCTTATTGGTCTGGTTGGAGTTGCACGTCGTCGCGCTTAATCAAGACAGCGTAAGCTTCTGAAAAAACAGCGACTTTGGTCGCTGTTTTTTATTGTCTAGATGTTTTATTGCTATGAGGCTTGCTGAATGTGTTTGTTAAATAAGGCTGCAACATGGATTATCCTGTCAAAATTGCTTGCTCTAAATTATTATTATATCTATCGAGATAATGCTAAGTAAGATAATGCATTCTGAATATTTATGCAGTGTTATGGATAGGAAAGCAAAATTGCTGACACCAAATATCTAAGTATACTTATCTAGATAAACCCAGCGATCCTTATATCGGATAAACCGGCTGCACTCATGCAAGCGACTGGCTTTGCCGTTAACTTTATTACGCGCTACGAATTCGACTTCACCGGTGTCATCATTTACCTCACCTGCTAGCGTGTTTGTGATTTTAAGGCCTAGCCATTGTGTGTTTTCGTTTAGATGGATCTGTTTCGGGCAGGTGTCCGGATGCCAGCTATAACGTAAATAGTCTTCGTTTTTCAAAACAAAAGCAGTGTACCGCGAGCGCATCAATGCTTCAGCTGTGGGTGCGCTGCTGATCTGTTCTGTATATGGTTGGCAGCAAAGTGAGTAGGGTTTGCCGCTGTCGCAGGGGCACAAATAAGAATTATTTTTAGCGTTATTTTTCATCTGTTGTTTCTATATAAAATAAAGAAATTCACCACAGAGGACACAGAGAAGCAGAGTTTTTTGTTCGTTGCGCCCTGGCGCAATTAAAAATAAAAGAGTCTTTCTCCGTGTCTCTGTGTCTTTGTGGTGAAACAGCCGTTTATTATGTTGTTCATTAAAAAATCGAATGACAGTCATAAGTTATATTTATCCAAGCATACAACAACCATAGCACTGATTTTTGCCTATTTTATAGAGAAAATCACGCAAAACATGTAAGATACGCACTCCACGCGTCAGGGTTAATTTAGTGGCGCGATGATAAATAATATTTATCCAGATAAATTATTGATTTTACCGTTGTTTTTATCATTAAGTTTCTGGGCTTTCAAACTGACACAAATCCTTTGGAGGAATAAGATGTCGGACATAGTTGCAACGAATCAGACAATTCTGGTTGTTGGCGGTGGCATTAGCGGCATGACTGCTGCGTTAGAAGCTGCAGAAGTCGGCAAACAGGTTATTGTTATTGAAAAGACGCCCTCTGTTGGTGGTCGAGTAACCAAATTATATAAATACTTCCCCAAGCTTTGTTTTCCGACATGTGGTCTGGAAATTAATCAGCGTCGTATGGCAGCAAATAAGAACATTACTGTTCTGACCATGGCGGAAGTGACCGACCTTAAAGGCGAGGCCGGCAATTACACAGCAACTGTGAAAATAAGCCCACGTTATGTGAATGCAAACTGTACTGCCTGCGGTGCCTGTGAAGAGGCTGTAGAAGCTGAGTTTGATAACGAGCATAACTACAATATGGATAAGCATAAAGGCGCTTATCTTGCGCATAACATGGCGATGCCAAAACGTTATGTCATTGATCCAGGTATGATTGGTACTGACGATGCGCAAAAAGCCAAAGATGCATGTAAGTACGATGCAATTGATCTGGATATGCAGGAAGAAATCATTGAATTTAAAGCCGGCGCCGTTATCTGGGCAACAGGCTGGCGTCCATATGATGCTGCAAAAATTCAGCCCTACGGTTATGACCGTATCGACAATGTCATTACCAGCGTTGAATTCGAACGTTTAATGGATCCGTTTGGCCCAACAGGCGGTAAGCTGGTGCGTCCATCAGACGGTAAAGAAGCAAAGAGCGTTGCTTTTATTCAGTGTGCCGGTTCACGTGACATTAACCACCTGAAACATTGTTCTCGTATCTGCTGTATGGCATCACTGAAACAAAGTACGTATGTTTCTGAAAAGTTTGGTGATGACGCTGATGTATCCATTTATTACATCGACATTCGTGCCATTGACCGTTTTGATAATTTCTATCAAAAAGTGCAGGATAACCCGAACGTTAAGTTTATTAAGTCAAAAGTTGCCAACATCGTTGAAAATAAAGAGAACGGCAACCCAACACTAAATGGTGTGGACACCGAGGGTTATGAGCGTTACGCCAACGAACATGATCTGGTTGTTCTGGCTATAGGTATGGAACCAAGTGTTGATAAAGACACATTCCCGATTGAAATTAAAGTGAACGACGAGGGCTTCATCGAACATGACGAAGCAAATGGCGGCGTATTTGCTGCTGGTTGTTCATCCGATGCACTGGACGTTAACCGTGCAGTACAAAGTGCAACAGCTTCTGCATTAAGAGCCATTCAGGTTGTTAATCGCGTAGCACAGGCGGAGGGTTAGACCATGGCTGATGAAATGAAAATTGGTGCTTATATCTGTAATGGTTGTGGTATTGGTGACCGCCTGGATTCAGGTCAGTTACAAACTACTGCGACCCGTGACGGTAAAGCCGCTATCTGTCAACAACACGACTTCTTATGTTCAGAAGCCGGTGTAAAAATGATTCAGGATGACATCGATAACGAAGGTGTTAACCGTGTAGTAATCGCTGCCTGTTCACGTCGTGCTAAAAACGAAGCATTTGACTTTCCTGATGTTGCCTTAGTTCGTACCAATCTGCGTGAAGGCGTGATCTGGGTTCGTCCGGATACGGATGACCAGCAGGAAACCACACAGGAAATGGCAGACGACTACATTCGCATGGGTTGTGCAGAAGCGAAATATGCTAAACCACCTTCAGCAAGTGGTGAGCAGTCTGTTAATAAGAATATTTTAATTGCGGGGGGTGGTATCTCTGGGATGACTGCTGCTATTGAAGCGTCTAAAGCCGGTTACCCTTGTACTATTGTTGAAAAAACAACTGCATTAGGTGGTGCAACGGCGCAGCTTTATAAAAAGATTCCAACAAAAGCACCGTATGCTGATCCGGAAGATAATGGGGTAGCAGCATTAATAGCTGCGGTTGAAGCGGATAGCAATATTTCAGTTCACCTGAATTCTACGCTGACTAATACTGCGGGTGCACCGGGTCGTTTCGAAGCGGACATCAGCACAGAAAGCGGTAGCACTGAAACTAAGTCGTTTGGTGCCATTGTTCAGGCATCTGGTTTCACAGCTTATGATGCAAACAATCTTCCTGAGTTCTCATACGGTAAAAACAAAGACGTTGTTACCCAGATGGAACTGGAAGCATTAGCGGTTGCTGCTAATGGTGGCGCCATTAAACGTCCATCTGACGGTAAAGAAGTAAAAAGCGTATTGTTCATTCAATGTGCCGGTCAGCGTAGCAAAAAAGAAGGTCACCTGGAGCATTGTTCCGGTTTTTGCTGTAGTGCAAGTATCAAGCAGTCAATGTACTTTAAAGATCAAAATCCTGATATCGATACCACGGTACTGTATACAGATTTACGTACGCCGGGCGCGGGTGGCGAAAATTTCTACCGCAGCGGTCAGAACAAAGGCATTATCTTTACTAAAGGTGTTGCCTCTGAAGTGGTAGATGGTGCAAACCCAACCGTCAAGTTTAAAGATTTAATTCTTGATGAAGATATCGACCTTGAGGTTGATATGGTCGTGCTGGCAACCGGTATGGTTGCTAATGCTGGTCAAGAGTCGCGTGCTGATTTAACGATCGAAGAAAATGAAGATAAAGCGGATGCGAAAGCTAGTGGAGAAGAACAGGTAATCAGAGTCGACGTTGAGTCTATTCTTAATCTGGATTACCGTCAGGGTAAAGACGTTCCTCATATGGATAACGGTTTTGCTGATTCACATTTCATCTGTTTCCCGTATGAGACACAACGTACGGGTATTTATACTGCGGGTCCAACTCGCCGTCCTATGGATACCGCACAAGCGATGGATGATGCAATGGGAGCAGCAATGAAAGCCATTGCTGCCGCTGAAAACTCCGGTTTAGGTAAAGCCGCGCATCCACGTGTTGCTGATCTCAGCTTTCCTATTGTTCGTCTTGAAGGTTGTACACAATGTAAACGTTGTACTGTAGAGTGTCCGTTTGGTGCAATTAACGAAGACGAGAGAGGTTTTCCGATATTTAATGAATCACGTTGCCGTCGTTGCGGTACCTGTATGGGTGCCTGTCCGGTACGTGTGATTTCATTCGAGAACTACTCTATCGATACCGTTGGTCAACAGCTTAAAGCGGTTGATATTCCGGAAGAGTTCGATGAAAAGCCTCGTATTCTGGTACTGGCCTGCGAGAACGATGCTTACCCGGCACTCGATATGGCGGCACAAAACAAAATCGAATACAGTGCGTTCACCCGTATTATTCCTGTTCGTTGTTTAGGTTCTGTTAGCTTGAGCTGGATTACTGACTCTCTAAACAGTGGCTTCGATGGCATCATCTTGATGGGTTGTCCTAGTGGTGATGACTATCAGTGTCACTTTGTGAAAGGTTCATTGATGGCACAGGAGCGTATGTCTAAAGTAGGTGATACACTTGAGTCACTAAGTCTTGAACCAGAACGTGTACAGACCTATGAAATATCAATTACTGATATTCATAAAGTTCCAACAATCATTAACGATATGGCTGAGACGATCGAACAGATCGGCATGAGCCCATTCAAATTCTAGGAGACTGCCATGAGTGATTTAAATACAGGCATGGTTGAAAAATACCGCAATGACTTCCTCAAAGAAGTTGAAGCCAATGTCGAAGAAGGCGATTGGGTGAAAATGTGCATGCAATGTGGTGTGTGCTCAGGCTCATGTCCATTAGGCCCGCACTGGGACCATCCGCCACAGGAATTGTTTATGATGATTCGTGCCGGTAAACGTGATGAAGTTTTACAATCCACTTCCATGTGGATGTGTACTTCCTGTTACAACTGTATCGTACGTTGTCCTCGTGAACTGCCCATTACGCATATCATGCACGGTCTGGCGCATTATGCGACACGTCTGGGTATTGAGCCTAAAAATCAGCCAACGCGTCAGTTTGCCCAGTTGTTCTGGGACAACCTGGCTAAAAACGGCCGAGTTAATGAATTATGGTTAGGTGTTAACCTGTATTTCATGAACGGTTTTGTTGAAGGCATCAAGGTTGCTCTGGGCATGGCCGGCATTGGTCTGGGTATGCTTAAGACGGGACGTTTAAGTCTTAAAGAACTTGTTGGCGGCCACACCTTAAAAGACAAAAAAGGCTTCCATGCCATGATCAAAAAAGCACAGGAGCTGGAAGCAGCTCGTGTTGATAAATAAGGCGGGTATATAACTATGTCAAAAGAATATTCATTTTATCCAGGTTGTTCATCGCAAGAAGGCGCGTCTTCTTCAAACTACCTGAAATCAGTACAGTCAATGTGTGATGTACTGGATATTAAACTTAACGTAATTCCAGACTGGAACTGCTGTTCAGCGTCTATTGGTTATTGTGGCGGTGGTGAGCTTCCACGTTTAGCGTTGTCTGCACGTAATATCGCATTATCTGAACAGCACAATGCGGGTCAGGACATCGTTGCAACCTGTGCTGCCTGCTGGTTATCAACAAAAGAAACACAGGAACGTTTAGACTCTGACGCCGGCTTAATGGACGAGACTAACCAGGCATTGGCTGAAGCGGGCCTTACCTTGAAAAACGACAGTAAAATTCGCCACATGGTTGAAGTTTTAATCGAAGATGTCGGTTATGAAGAAATGGCCAAGCATGTAACTAAACCGCTAGACGGCATCAAAATTGCCGGTTATGTAGGTTGTCAGACTAACCGTCCATTTGGTATCGAAGGCGAGTCTTTTGAGAATCCAAAATATCTCGATAAATTCATCGAAACCATGGGTGCTGAGCCTGTAGAAAACTACGACAAGAAAGTATCCTGTTGTGGTGGTGCCCTGGCATTTTCTGAACCAGAAAAATCACAGGCCTTGATTAAAGATATTATTGAAGCGGCTTACGACGGCGGTGCTGACATGATTGTTACTCCATGCCCGGTATGTCAGATGAATGTAGAAGTTTACCAGGATAAAATTAATGCCAAGTACGGCACTAAATTTAATATCCCTGTGACTTACTACAGTACATTAATGTCAGTTGCTTATGGTAAAAATGGCAAAGAATCTGGTCTTGATGGACAGATTATTAAAGCTAAACAATTAGAAGCTATTGTTAATAAGTGATGCGGTAAACAGTAATCACACAGCCATCCCGTCCCTGGTTCTTTATGACATACGACCCACATGGATGTGGGGAGTGCGGAAAATGCAGGAGCTATTTTCAGCCGACCCACATGGATGTGGGGAGTGCGGAAAATGCAGGAGCTATTTTCAGCCGACCCATATGGATGTGGGAGTGCAGGAAATGCAATATGTCCATGGATAGACGGTAGTAGGACAACGCTTATGTACAGGACGTACGGTAGTAGGCAACGCATATGTCCACGGATGGACGGTAGTAGGCAACGCAACGCATATGTCCACGGATGGACGCTAGTAGGACAACGCAGGAGCAGTTGTCGAGGAGAAAATATCTGTCCATCCATCCCTGGACATAAAAAAGCCCGACTTGTTCGGGCTTTTTTTTATCTCTGTACGATAGTTGTCAAGTGAGTATAAGTGGCTTATCAACCAGTGGTGTGAAAAATCGATGGAGGCACCGAAAATAACATTGTTTTTCATGCAGCGCAGTGATTTATTTAGTGTTACGATTGTAAAGTACTGGCAGAAAATTGATCTTATAAATGCATAAGCAATTTGCCGGTCAGCTATCTTCTTTGATTAAAATCAACATCATAATCTGAAACATGGTGTTTAATGGTAGACAAGATTAAAAATAGAGAGGTGGAATAATGAAACTAACCTGGTTGGTTGTGGCTGATAACAGTAAAGCTCGTATTTTTACAGTAGACTCACGTATGGGCCCAATAGAAGAGGTTGAAAGCATCGTACATACCGAAGCACGATTGCATGAACAGGAAATGACCAGTGATTTGCCCGGTCGCAGTAATGGTAAAGGTGGTGCTGGCGGACATTCCTATCAGGATGAAGTGAGCCCCAAGGACCAACAAAATATAAATTTCGCTAAACAAATTGCCAATGAACTTGATATGGCACGTAAAGACGGAAAGTTTAAACAGGTTATGCTGGTCGCCGCGCCAGGGTTTTTAGGCAATCTTCGTAATCAGTTAACGGCGCAAACACAAAAACTGGCATGTTTTGAGCTGGCTAAAAACATGTCACATCTTAACGCGAAAGAGATTCGCGAGCTTTTGCCGGAGCGATTGCCCAGTTTGTAGACATCCGGGTTAAAGTGCTGGCTTTTATGCGTTGCCTGTGCCGTTTCTTATTTTTTGTCACTGCATGGGGATTATGCTGTGAAATAACAGGGGTTTTCTCAATTTATAATTAATGTTGCTGAGTAAGTTTCTGCAACGCAGCAACATTACACATATAAAGTTTGTCTTTAGTTTTGTATAAGATTTTTTGGCGTTTGAATTCTGCGACCACGCGGCTGACTGTTTCAACAACAATGCCTATCATTGCTGCCATGTCTTCACGGTTAAGTAATATAAAAGCACCGTCTTTATCCGCAAAAAACTCGTGCAGAATTAGTAGCAGATGGGCTACACGCTGCCTGGATGTGCCTCCGCCTAAAGTAACAATCCATTTGTCGGCAAGATCTAATTGTTTCTGCAGTAGTTTCCCTACATGTTCATATAACACGGGGTACTTGTTCTCAAGTTGCCTGATTGTCGATACTGGAATTCTGCACAGATCTACCTTGGTTACCGCTACAGCAATATGATGGTAAGCGTCTGCCCCATACAACAACTCAAGACCGATTGTAGAGCCCGGGCCTAATAAGCGTACAATCCTGTTAGTGCCATCCTGTGAAATATGTACAAGCTTGACCATGCCCTCTCTAATCGAATAAACGAATTTTTTATGGGTAGTAGCTTGATATATGACTGACCCGGATGAGTGCCGGAAATGATCGATAGGTTGCAGTAAATGCTCGAATGCTGAATCCGGCAGCTCTGAAAAAAGCATCAAGCGGCGATTATGACACTTATCGCAGTAAGAGCGACCAGTCAATTCTGCATTGGTACATTTTGTATTTTTTAGTTCTTTTTTCATGGCTGTTAGTGTAATTATATAAAAAAACCCGGAACCAAGGAAAATCACTCTCTGATCCGGGTTCAACTTCACGCTTAGTCTTTACTGTAAAACCTGGTGAGTCTTTGTTCGGTTGTATTTACCAACATTAATTGGGGGTGTTGGTAACTGACACCAGTTTTAAGTTCTTAGTGACGACCTCCACCCATTGAATGGCCAGCACTGTTCTGTCGACTCATAGAGCCTGTAGCAGCATTACCTTGCCTGTATTGGTTCGTTGAGTTCACTCGATTCATTGAGCCAGTAGCCGAGTTATTATCTTTATTTCGATATTGCTTGGTGTATTGGTATTGATTTTTCTGCTGGTTCTGATACCTCTCTGTATGTTCTTCGCGGTTCCGAGATTGAGCGAAGTCACTGCCTGGTAGCGGTGAGTTCAATTCCGTACGAGTGCGTTCCTGCGTGCGCGTGATATCACCTTCTTCTGCGTACACAGGCCCTATAGAGGTAATAATTAAAAGTGCAAGACCGGTACTGAATATGTTTTTTGCGGATAAATTTTTGATATTTTTCATGTTGTTTTCCTCAAACTTCGGCTTAAGTGGGAATATTTCCCGCGTGACGAATATTATATGTGGTAATATTTCCCACGTCAATGTATAATGCGGAAAAAGATTGATCTTAATCATCAAACTGAGTATTGGTTGTCAGCAACTGGGAAGAAACATAAATGAGTCAAAACGGAAATAACAAAACACAGGTGGCACTTGTCAAAGCTGTCGTTATGCTTTGCAGGCCGTTAATTCGTCTGTTAATAGAAAAAGGCATGACATTTCCGCAGTTTCGTGAACTGATGAAAGAGCTTTATGTCGAAGTGGCGGGTAAACATTTTCCTATGGATGGGTATAACCCCAGTGATAGCCGTATCTTCGTGCTCACCGGCGTGCATCGAAAAGATATCAAACGTATACGTCAGCAGGCAGGAAATGGCAGCGAGCCAATTATCAGTTCAGCGTCCCTGAGTGGTGAAATCGTAGCAAGATGGACTAGCATGCCGGAATATCAGGATGATAAAGGAAAAGCCAGGCGGCTACTTAAAAATGGAAAGAATAATGAAGTCGGGTTTGAGCAGCTGGTATCAAGTGTCAACAAAGATGTCAGACCTAAAGTTATTCTTGAAGAATGGTTGCGTCTCAATATTGTGCGACTAGAAGACGACTACGTTGTACTGAATAAATCTGCTTTTGTTACCAATAAAGAGTTTAAAGAGATGGCCTATTACCTTGGTCATAACGTTCACGATCACATGGCAAGCTGTGTCAACAATATACTCGCTGAAAATGACCCCATGCTGGAACGCAGTGTTTATTACGCATCCTTAACCGAAAATTCCGTGAAGCAACTAAATACCATTGCCAGTAAAAAAGGCGATGAATTGCTGCAGCATTTAAATAAAAAGGCCATCAAGCTCTACGATGCAGATAAACATAAAGAAAACGCTATTTATCGAATACGTCTGGGTGTTTACTGGTATCAGGCACAGCTTGATATCGAGCATGATATTAGCAAGGAGTCTGAATAATGAACAAACTTTACCGAATAATCATTTTTTTGCTGGCTGTCAGTGTTACTGCCTGTGTTTCGACGCAGTCAAACATGACAGTCGCTGCTAATGATGAAGATAAGGATATCGGTCTGGGCGGTACTGGTATGTTAGCGAGTACCGATAGTGGGGCAGGCAGTGGCCTCGGTGGCACTGGTATTGTGGGTAAAATAACCGGTTTTGGCAGTATTTTCGTGAACGGCATTGAAATCGAATATGACAACGAAACTGCTTTCACCATTGATGGTAAAACTGCCGCACCTCAACAACTGGAAATCGGTGACATTGTCGAAGTACTCACCACTGATGCCAACAAACACACTCAAGCGCAAATAATTAATCTTCGGCATGAAGTCATTGGCAAAGTTGAGTCAGTAGAGCCACAAACCTTTAGTTTTACCGTTCATGGTCAAAGTGTTGTGCAGGCGATAGATAAAGTTGATTTGCCCGAGGTTGGAACAACGGTTGCTGTATCCGGTTTCCGTATTGATGAGAAAACAATTCTTTCCACAAGGGTAACGTCTGCAGGCGTAAAACAGAGCTTGTTACGGACTCATACTGATCTACCGTTTAAAGGAAAAACAACTCGTTGGTTAGTGCAGACGCATGTGTCAAATGATCAGGCTACTTTCAAACTGGACGGTATAACACACGCTATACAGCTTAAGCAAAAAACGAAGAAGACTTTAAATGATCAACTGGGAATTAAAATTCTGAAACTACAGGAAAAAATGGATGCCTATAAAAAAGGCATGCAGGAAAAAGCCCCGAAGGAGGCCCTTGAAATTATGCATAGGGCCACTGAAGCCATTAAAAATTCAGGCATGTTGGAAAAGACAGTTAAGGTGGGGGATCAAGCACCGGCATTTAATCTTGAAAACACGTCGGGTGACATGGTCAACATGTCTGTCTTGCTATCCAAAGGACCTTTGGTTTTGGCGTTTTATCGCGGCAAGTGGTGACCTTACTGCAATCTGGAGCTGGACGCTCTCGGAAAAGTCGCTAACGAATTCAGATCCCTGGGGGCATCCATGGCGGCGATTTCTCCCCAGGCCGTAAAGTTTAACCGAGCCATGCAAGAAGAAAAGAACATATCGTTCGAAATCCTCAGTGATCCTGGAAATAAAACTGCTGAGAATTATGGCATTAAGTATCAGATGCCGGAAGATTTAATTAAGGTTTATTCTCAATTCGGTATTAATGTGCCGGAACATAACGGAGATGATTCCTGGACCTTGCCACTGCCGGCCAGGCTGATTATTGATCCGGACGGTATTATTCGCGATGCCGAGATCAACGCGGATTATACGGTTCGACCGGAACCGGAAGATACCCTTGAAAAATTGAAATTGCTACAGAGTTAGTCGGAACTCTCTTTGTCCCATCCGTGCAATCGTATTTAATAGGTCTAATCCAATCCGTATGGGGAAATATGAAAACAGGGGCTCACATTACATTCATTAAGTTCACGCCGGGGATGAAGGCGGGACCACACATCCATTCAAATGGTTCCGAATGCGTCTTTGCCATCCGCCAGA
>RCNG010000584.1_pt1 | contig 16885 bp, 13 predicted proteins | sample 2041371 | NCBI WGS metagenome assembly RCNG01 (sample SAMN09708227, study PRJNA481090) | Marine sediment metagenome, whole genome shotgun sequencing project. | biome: marine sediment; feature: ocean; material: sediment; isolation source: Sewage treatment plant 1 marine sediment (STP1) ... | reverse complement strand
GTTTAATAGCGATAGCTTACGTTCGGCTTGAGCAATAGCAGGGGACGACAGGCCAGCAAACGCATTGGGCAAAGATAACGCGGTAGTAGCACCGAGACCTAATTGTAAGAAGCGGCGGCGGTCAGGACAGGTGTTATGATGTGTTTTGTCTTGTGGCCGAAAAAAATTGAACGACATAAAATACTCTCAGGTGTCTGTTTAATATACGATAGCTCCGGGATTATAGTGGATTTTTTTTGATTTTTGCTGCTATTTAGAGATATTCAGCCATTTTTTTATCACGCTGGTAGCTGTCTGGTGAAAACATGAGCTCGCCAGCATTGAGCCAGACGGTGGTATAGATTGCATAAACAGATATTGGTTGTTCAAGTTCAGCTCTATGGATATGGTCACTATTAATGATATCCAGTAGCGATTGGCGCGTGTTATCTCTAGTCATACTAAAGATTGCCAGGGCCAGTGGGTCTTCTACCCGAATACAACCTGCACTAAAATTTCTCTGTGTTTGATTAAACAGACTTTTTGTTGGTGTGTCATGTAAATAGATTTTCCATGGATTTGGCAGTATAAATTTAAGCCGACCTAAGGCATTTTTTTTGCCAGGATCTTGCACCAGTGTATAGGGGAAATTTTGCTTATTCATTGACTTCCAGTCAATGGAGTCTGGATCGACCTCGGTGCGTTTGCCATTTTTGTTGTCAAAAACACGGAAATTTTGATGATCGAAATAATTCGGGTTGGATTGCTGTTTGGCTAGCAAATCCAGGCGAGCCAGCTTATTGGGCACATACCAGCGTGGGTTGAATACAATATGCGTCATTTTGCTACTAAAACTTGGTGTTGAGCGTTTGTTTTTACCGACGATGACACGCATATCTAGTTTGGTTTGACTGTTATCTATCGCCGTTAGCCGATAGTTGGCCAGGTTCACCATAATATAACGTTCTCCTAGATCATCAGGTAACCAGCGTAATCGTTCCAGATTGATTTGTATTTGCTGTAGTCTTTCCGCAGCTGAGACATTCATCGCAAGGCGTGTTGCCGGGCCAATAATGCCATCAGTTTTTAAGCCATGGCGACGCTGGAATTGTTGTACTGCCTGTTCCAGCTTTTCATCATAATAATTATTATTTAACTCGGGATCAGGTAAATTAAGCGTATCATTCTCAACAGCCAGTCTGTTGCGAATGATGGGAATATTTTGATGTGAACTGCCTATTCGTAACTCAGGGGTTTCAGGAATTTTGGACCAGCCGCCATGCTCAACAAAATTTTGATAACGTGCTGCGGCAGTGGTTAATTGTCGGTATTGATCAGATGCTGGAATCAGTGAACTCAGATGGGTTTTAAAGTGGTCAGATGACAATGCATGTTGTAGAAATGTAGTAGCATTGAATGGTATACGAGGAATGGCCCATTTTGGGTCAACAATTGCCGGATCCAGTCGTCCTGTGGAAATATCACGCATCAGTTTTAATAGACCATCGGTAAGCATAAGGTCGAAAAGATGGGCTTCAGATTTATTACGTTCTGGATCAAGGTGTTGTAATAAGTCTTGATGATAATCGTTGGGATTGAGCCCATGATTAACTGAGCGGGCAATAAATTCCAGCGCATCATATGCTTTAATAGTAAGTTGTTGTTGGTCTATCCAGAGATAATCAGAAGGGTGCTGGTATAAGTGAGAGAATGAAGCGGTATCAATATCGAAATCATTTTGCTGTTGCGGGCTATGGAACGGTTGATTAGCCATGACCTGACCTGAAAACCATAGGCAAATCAGGTTTGCGATAACGGCAAAAATTATAGATTTATTTGTATTCACAAGTAATATACGGTGTGTTTTGTCTCATTTATATGGTTTATAGACATCTATTAAATTACTTCAGTTCTGATACCGGGTAAAATTTAGTTTATCTTAATATTCATTGCAGCAAGATTTAAGCCATATTTGACTGGTTTAAATATATCAATAACTTGTAAAGTTTTAGCGCTGAGAAGAATCTGAAGTTGTTAAATAAGTTGACAGTAAAGTTAGAAGTTTGGCTTAATCAAAAAAAACAGCAGGAAATTTATTGCAATGTTTCAATTAAAAAAAATGTCGAATCGATTGCTGGCGGTTGCTGTGGCAGGAATCACCTTACTGCTAGTGCTCCTTTCTGTTATATCTATTCAGTATACCAATCGTATGGTGTCGCAGTATTCCAGGCTAGTAGCCTCATCAATCGAAGTTAAACTGGAAATAGCAACGGCTCACCTTTGGTTCGAAGAGATTATTCTTGGCGATATACATGAATCGTTAGAAACTGTTTATCAACACCATGATAAAGCCAGCCACTATATTGATGCGATACTTGAAGGTGGTGATCCACTGGGTACGGTTGTTCCTGTTAATTCCCCGCAAATTCGGCAGAATCTTAAACAGGTAAAAAAATACCTGGCTCAATTTCGAGATATTACTCAAGAGCGCTTTAATTCAATAGACTATGCCGGAGCGGGTAGTGAGATTGATCAGAAATATGATGCTGTCTTTATTAAGCTGCTAAATCATATGGATAAGGTTACCAATGAATTGAAGTTATTAAGCAGACAGGATCTTGAACAGTTCAATTTAATGCAGCAACTGCTTATTTTAGTGATTCTCATTACTGCATCGGTAATCGGCTTTCTTTTATATCTTTATCGAAAAAATTTAATTACTTTATTTAATAATCAGCTGGCAATTAACCAGTCGCTAAGTGAAAGTAAAACACGTTTACAGGATATTGCTTTTTGTGGTGGTGACTGGATATGGGAAGTGGATTTGACATGCCATTATACCTATGCCAGTGAAAACGTTGTTGATATTATGGGTTATTATCCGGATGAAATTATTGGCCGTACTCCTTTTGAATTAATGTCGGCAGAAGAAAGTGAACGTGTTTCCGGACTCTTTAAAGATATTGTAAAGAAACAGGGAAAAATTGCTGATCTGGATAACTGGAATACTCACAAAAACGGGAAACTTGTCTGTTTGAGAACGAATGGCTTACCTGTTTTTGACGCTAATGGTCAGCTAACGGGTTATCGGGGAGTTGATTCAGACGTTAGCAAACAGAAGGAGATGAATGATTTGATGATGCGTACTCAGAAGATGGATGCGTTAGGAAAGCTCACTGGTGGTATTGCGCATGATTTTAATAACCTGCTCGGTGTGATCATAGGTTATACAGAGCTTTTGCAAATTAAATTACCTGTTGATTACAAATTGAAAAAATATGTAGATCAAATTAATAACGCTGCCGAGAGCGCAAAGAAGCTCACCGCAAAATTGCTTACCTTTTCAAGACAGGAAAGTTTCTCTGCTACAGAAACAGACATTAACCAGTTGTTAAGAGATGACCAGCAGATGCTGGAGAAAACACTGACGGCCAGTATAAAATTAGATTATGAGCTGGAAGTAGATTTATGGCCTGTCTGCCTGGACAGGTCAATGCTGCAGGATACCATTCTAAATATCAGCCTTAATGCCATGCATGCCATTAAGGATACCGGCACGTTTACCATAACGACTCGTAATATCAGTCTGGATGTTGAAGATATCAGTCAGTTGAATATAAAGCCGGGTGATTATGTCGCTTTGTCATTTGCCGATACGGGTGCAGGGATGGATGAAGCAACGCGACTAAAAATATTTGATCCGTTTTTTACCACCAAAGGAGGCAGTGGTATTGGTCTGGGCTTGAGCCAGGTTTATGGTTTTGTAGAACAGACAGGTGGGGCAATTCATGTGTCCTCACAACCTGGACTGGGGGCACAGATGGAAATTTATCTGCCGCGGTGTATCGGTTCGGATACTGATGAACCTGTACTGAAAACTGCAGGCTCATCATGGGATTACTCTGGACATGAAACCATTTTAGTTGTGGATGATGAAGAGGCCCTATGTGATCTAGCAGAGGAGATTCTTCTCAAACATGGATACAAGGTGTTGTGTGCACCGAGCGGTGAGAAAGCATTAGACATAATGGAAACTGAGACTGTCGATTTACTATTCAGTGATGTAATCATGCCGGGCATGGATGGTTATGAACTGGCTTCCAGAGTGAAAAAGAAGTATCCAGATATAATAATACAGCTGGCGAGTGGTTTTAGTAACATGCGCCATGAGAGCGAATTTGATGAAAAATTACATCAGCAGCGATTGCTGAAACCCTATCGTTCTAAAATACTCTTACATCGGATAAGGGCGTTACTGGATAGAGTGAATATCGACTAAACAAGGCAATAAGCATTCATTGCGAAACATGCCTTAAATATGTACGCTTAAAAGCCCGTAGAATTAATGATACTTAATCAGAGTTGCCCTAGTTGTGATGCGCATTAAAAGTGTCCGATAGATAGCGACTGGGAGTTCGACTAGTCGCTCAATCGTTTTGACGAAATGCAGCAGCTTCCAGATGGTGTTTATTTAACAACTTGTATAACTCAGTGCGATTGCGCTTTGCAAGCCTGGCGGCTCGTGTCACATTGCCTTCTGTCATTTGCAATAAACGAATCAGATATTCCTGCTCAAACTCTTGCTGTGCTTCTGCCAAAGGCGGGAGTCTGGTTGTTTGACCGCGTAAGGCGCGGATCACTAACTGTTCAGAAATAACAGGGGTGCTGCTAAGCACTGCGACTTGCTCGACTACATTCAGTAATTGCCTGATATTGCCTGGCCAGGGTGCCGTCATCATGTGCTGCAAAGCTTCGGGCGAAAATGTCTTCGCAATACAATGCGTGGTTTTATCCAGAATTCTGTGCAAAAAGTGCTTTGCAAGCAATGCAATATCTTCACGGCGCTCGGCAAGGGAGGGAATTTCCAGTATGACGACATTTAGTCGATAGTACAAATCTTCGCGAAAGGTCTTATTATCTACTGCCTGATCAAGATTGACGTGTGTAGCCGAGATTATTCGGACATCGACGGCTACTGTTTGATTAGAGCCAACCGGGCGAATTGTTCTCTCTTCTAATACACGTAATAATTTGGCTTGAAAATCCAGCGGCATATCACCTATTTCATCCAGAAACAAGGTGCCCTTGTCGGCTGTTTCAATCATTCCTGTATGGTTTGTATTAGCACCAGTAAAAGCACCTTTTTTATGGCCGAATAATTCCGACTCTAAAAGATTTTCCGGGATTGCAGCGCAGTTAATCGCAACAAAGGGGCTGCTGCTGCGTAGACTGGCCTGGTGAATGGCATGAGCGAGTACTTCCTTGCCCGTTCCGCTAGCGCCCTGAACCAGGATACTTACATCTGATTTTGCAAGTCGTTGAGCTTGTTTGAGTAATTCTTCCATTATCCGGCTTTGGGTGATAATTCCGGTGCGCCATGAGTGGTCGCTGTGACCTTCTTTGTTACTGCTGAAGGTGTGGCCCTGCTGTAAGGCCTGATGTATTTCTTTGAGTAACTGCTGGCTGTCAAAAGGTTTGGTCAAATAACTGAAAATGCCTTTGCGAGTTGCATCTACCGCTCCGGCGATAGTGCCATGTGCAGTTAATAATATGACGGGTAGAGACGGGTATTGCTGATGGATGCGATCAAACAAAGCTAACCCGTCCATGTCTCCCATACGTAGGTCAGTAATCACCAGGTGCGGTTGGAATGCAGCTAAACGGGCCAGTGCATGACGTGCATTGTCGGCAGTTTCTATTTCATAACCAGTACTTTTTAATCGTATTGATAGCAGCTTTAACAGGCTGATGTCGTCATCGACCAATAGAATTTTGTGTGTCGTCATAGTCTGTTATTGGTCAGTTGGGCTGGTTACCGAGCGCTCTTTTTTGTCGATTTCTACTTCAATATTTTTCAGCTGATCGAGTTGCGATTGTAAGGTTTTGAGCTGGTTACTTAACACCGTATTTTGCGCCTCGGTTTTTACCAGGCGTTGCTCTTGAGCACCAATCATTGTGCGTAAAGACTGTCTTTGGGAAACGTGTTGTAACAACATGTTATTAAATCGCAGATCACTATCAGATAACACTTGGCTGCGCTCCAGGTCTTTTAGTATTACAAGTGCTTTTTTATCGTTTTGTTGTTTGCAGCCTGGCATGCTGAGCCTGATAGCTTCGCGCAGCTTTAGACATACATTTGTGCTGCTTTCAACAGGCCAGGTATTGGTTTCAGTGGTAGAGGTTTTGTCATCAGCCTGGGCTAGTTCGTTATAATAGCCTAAAGGGTCACACGATGGCTGAGCTTCTACGACAGTTGCTTCAGCTGGTACAGCTTTAGGGTTGTTTTGCATGCAGCCTGCTTGCAGGGCCGAAATACAGGCCAGTATTCCATATATAATGATATTTTTAGTCATCAGCATTAACCTGCTCCGATGCTTGCAGAGGTAGAGATACCCGAAAATGGGCGCCGCTTGTTGAATTGATCACACCGATCGATCCATGATGCAGTAACACATATCGATTAGCGATCGCCAGCCCAAGGCCAGTTCCTGACACAGCGCCCTGCTGTGCGTGGCTTCCTTGATAAAAAGGCTCAAATATACGTATTTTATCCTGTGGATCAATGCCTGGCCCATTGTCTATAATGTCTAGCTGAACACGATTTTTGCATTCCATTAATGAAATGTCGATACGAGAGTTTTTCGGCGAGTGTTTAATCGCATTTGAAAGCAGGTTGTCTATCACGCTTGCCAATTGAATTCTATCTCCTTTTAAGCGGACCTTTGCTAAGTTGGTGTGCATCGTAATCGACCTGGACATGAACTCCAGCTGGTGTTTAGCAACAGTTTGTTGAATCAGTTGATCAAATAATATCAGTTCAGTATTGCTGGGCTTTTCCTGGCTTAAGGCAAAATTAAAATCCAGTAATGCTTCAACTTCTTTTTGTAACTGTAAGCCGTTTTTATGCAGTATATCGACAATCTCAGCCTGGTCAGAAGTCAATGGTCCGGCGATTCGATCCTGCAATAATGCGATACCCTCACGTATTGCTGTTAACGGGGTTTTCAATTCGTGTGAAACATGTTGCAGGAATACCAGCTTTTGCTGATCGAGTTCCGCCAGCCGTAGCCGTAGCCAATCTAGCCGCCGTCCCAGCTGTTGTATATCCTGTGGTCCTTTTACACTAACCGGACTGGTAAAATCTGCGCTACCCAGTTTGTTAATGATACGCCCCAGTTGACCCAATGGGCGAGTGATTAAAACACTGAATACAGTTGCGATAAACAGTGCCAGCGGTATTAACGCCAGTACCTGAAATAATAGCAGACGTTCAACCCGGTAAATACGCGTACTCATTACCCTGCTATTTTCACTAACGCTGCGGCTGACATCCATGGGAAGGTTACTAACCAAAGCCGACAGGTCAGCCAGGTTTTTCGGTTCTGATGTTTCATCCGGCTGTTTGGCCGCTCGTTGCAGTTTTTCATAGAGTTGTCCTTCAATAAAGGTCAGTTCCGAGACACGTTCCAGTATGATCGGATTTAACAGGTTCTCGCGGAAGCTTTGTATGCTGCTTAGTAATTGCAGGCGCTGGTTTTGATAGCGTTGTAATAGTTCTGCTTCACGTAATACCCAGTATTGTCCGGCGGTTCGTTCCAGATTGAGCACCTGAGAGACGATGATGCGGCTGGATTCAGTGGCTGACGAAGTCTCGGATAACGTTTTTTGCATTTGCCTGGATAACGAATCAACCTGGTAAAAGGTGCTAATCAACGCGATCGTTAAAGGCAGTACAACTAGAAAAAAACCTATCAGAATTAATTGTCTGATGGAGGTCGCTATAGTAAAGCGCAAATTATCAACTCGCTGGTGGACAGGATTATGAAATAGCGCTCAGTTTATCGTAATGATAAGGGTTTATATCAAAAGTTTAAAAATTTGGTGCTGTTTCGTATTGTTTTTCTGTCGCCAAATGGCGACAGATCAGAAAGCGCTGTAGTAGCGGCTTACGGCTGATTACCATGTTTTAGGTGTCTCCTATGAGCGACACCATGAACACTTTGTAAAATTCATGAAATAATGTAACGCACTGATTTATATAGGTAAAAAAAGGTTGGCACGAGGCATGCATCAATACTTAACGAAGGCGAGTCATTTTGATCTTGCCCGATAGCGTACTCAATACTTAAGGAGAATATACATGTTACAAAAATTAACTCTTGCTGCTCTTGCTATGCTTGTTGCTGGTGGTGCTACTGCCGGTGAAGGCATGTACAAAAATTTGGATGCAAATCAGGACGGCGCAATTAGCCCGGAAGAAGCCGCGGCAATGCCAGGCCTAAGTGAAAAGTGGGTTGAACTGGACGTGAATGCTGACGGCAAGGTAGATGAAGCTGAATTCGCCAAGATGGAAGTTTCAGCCCCTAAATCTGTAGACGAGAGATATAAGTAGTTCTGGTTGATGGGTTTTTGTTGCTCCTCTGTACCCCATGGAGGCCCGTTAACAAGCCCCAACCTGCTCTTCCATTAGGGAGGGCGTTTAACCAGACTCCGCTGGCCCTGAATTAATGGCGGGGTCTGGTTATTTTACTGCGAAGCTTGATTTTCGCTGACATTAATTTCAAGACTGGCTTGCTGCATCGTGGGTACACATTGGTTCAGCGACAGCATTGGCGGATCAAATGACATGGCAAATGGTGCTGCTCTCATTAGCGTTGAGATACCAATAATTTGCCGAGTTTTACCGGGCAGAATTGCCGCGTGTATATCCTTGATCAAACAGTTTCCGCCCAGATTAATCGCTGCAATACGATATAACGGAATGACCTTTTCCGAGCCGTCAGCCATTTTGCCAAGCAATTTTTTAACAAAGTATGCCTGACCTTTGCTGTTAAGACTAGCGAGTGTTTCTTCGTTGATAACTGAATAGGCCGAGCCCGTATCCACCAGCATGGAATATTTCCCGGCACCGAGTATCTCGGAGTTTATATAGTAGGTTCTGGCTCCGTAGGTTTGCATTGGAATCATCTGCTGTTCAGGATCAGCTCCAGCCCACGGAGAGGCTAGAATAATTAATAGCGAGAGTAGTTTTTTCATTATCCTTCTCCATTCTCATTTGGTCATGTTGTTCATTACCGGCAGCTGAGACCAATAAATCAACGTCTTTGCCTGCTCGAACGATTTGTCGATTGTATTGAACCGGAACCCATTCAACGTTAGTGTAGTTGCCTGTCTACTATTCCAAGTGTAGTTTAAAAACTGCTGTTTGAATACAAATGTCATATTTTGCTGTTTACTAGTATTTATTTAGGATAATGTAAAGACTCGTTACTTTTCTTGATTTGCGAATTATCAGTGACAGCATAGAAATAATACCATACTATCTAACTCAGGTATTAAAATTATAATATTAGCGCTTAGTGATTAATGGTATGGAAAATTTACAAAACAGAGTGGCACATTTCCCAATATCGTTTTTTTCAATGGTAATGGGATTAGCGGGTTTAACAATAGCGTGGCAAAAGGCGCAACATACTTTTGATGTTGATTTATCGATAAGTATTTTACTGGTTTCATTAACGAGCAGTGCTTTTGTATTATTGCTGCTACTATACATAGCAAAATATATAACCAGTTATGACGCGGTGTTAAAAGAGTTTAAAAACCCGGTTAAGTTGCATTTTTTTCCGACAATTTCCATCAGTTTGTTATTGATTTCTATTACGTTTTTGCAGTTTGATCAGAGTGTAAGTTTAGCTATCTGGCTAGTGGGCAGTATTATTCATCTACTGTTTACACTCTATACAGTAAATGCGTGGATTCATCATGATCATTTCGAAGTACAACATTTAAATCCAGCGTGGTTTATCCCCGCCGTGGGTAATGTCCTCGTACCTGTTGCGGGTGTGCAGTTGGGCTTTATTGAAATCTCATGGTTCTTTTTCAGTATAGGAATGTTGTTCTGGGTGATATTGTTAACCATTATTTTCAACCGGATTATGTTTCATAATCCTATGCAGGATAAGTTGATACCGACACTTTTTATATTGATAGCACCGCCTGCAGTTGGTTTTATCGCATACATGAAACTGGCCGGTGAATTAGATGCTTTTGCACGCATTTTATATTTCGCCGGTTTGTTCCTGACTATGCTGATGCTTATTCAGGTTAAACGATTTGCAAAACTACAATTTTTTCTTTCCTGGTGGGCGTATTCATTTCCGCTGGCGGCTATCACCATTGCGAGTTTTCACATGCATGATTTAACGCACAAACTGGCATATCAATATATCGCAGGTGCTTTGCTGGCCTTGTTGACAGTTGTCGTTATGTTCTTGTTGTATAAAACAGTAGTTGCAGTGATGAATCATAAGATCTGTATAGAAGAAAACTAACAGCGATAACATGACAGCTGCAGATCAACTACCATTTGATAAAAGCTGGGCTGAATCTTTACTGCCGGAGTTCGATAAAGATTACATGAAATCACTTAAAGCTTTTTTGTCTGTAGAGAAAGACAAGGGAAAGAAAATTTTTCCTCATTCATCTCTGTGGTTCAATGCGCTTAATAGTACACCATTGGGACAGGTCAGGGTCGTGATCCTGGGGCAGGATCCTTACCCGACGCCGGGACATGCCCACGGATTGTGTTTTTCGGTAAAGCCCGAGGTGAGCCCGATACCAAAATCACTGATTAATATTTTTCAGGAATTAAATGATGACCTTGGCATAAAAAACCAGAATGGTAATTTGCAGAACTGGGCGAATCAGGGCGTGTTATTGCTTAACAGTGTTTTAACCGTTGAACAGGGGCAGGCAAATTCTCATCTGGGCAAGGGCTGGGAAATATTTACCGACAAAGTTATTTCAGTTGTGAACGCACTTGAGCGCCCCGTTGTTTTTGTACTTTGGGGTGCCTATGCACAGAAAAAAGGTGCGATGATTGATGACTCACACCACCTTGTGATTCGCTCATCTCATCCGTCCCCGCTATCTGCATATCGTGGTTTTCTGGGAAGTCGTCCATTCTCCAAGATTAATCGCTTCCTGGCGCAGCAGGGACAGGCAGAAATTAACTGGGCTCTATAGTAAAAAGAAAGTTACAGCTTTACTTGCCTGGATGATGTTTTATCACTGCCTGGATAAAAAGGCCCAGCTGGTTTTTTGCTTCCAGTTCGGTGTCTTCAATAACGGGTAGATCGGGGTAGGCTTTGCATAAATATTTTGCATAAATGCCCTGGCCGGTTTCAGTAACACAGTGCCCGTCGATATAAACCGGCGTGCTGTTTAGACCGCAACTGGGCGAACGACTCTTGAAAATAAAGCCAGAAAGATGATTAAGACCGGCCAGTCTGGTTTCGCAGTAAGCCAGCATCCTGCCAGTAATATCAAGTGAAGGATCATCTCTCCCGGTAAGTTCTGGATTCTCAATGCTGGCAGTAAGCTGTACGGGTACACGTGGAACGCCCAACCCGGCTTCAACCTCGGGGCAAACAGGAACAAGTTCAAATATTTTGTTAAGTTGTTCCTGGACTATGGTGTTAGCTTTTGACTGGCCATCATATCGCACCGCATCGCCAAGTAAACACTGGCTAACCCCAACCAACGGTTTGTTATTTATCATTTTTTATCTCCATGGATGGAGTGGCTGAAAATTGCTCCTCGGCAATAGCTCCTGCATTGCCCTACTACCGTCCATCCATGGACATACTGTATTTTCCGCACTTCCCACGTCATGAGGGTCATTTGCTGAGAATCGTCAGCTGCGATTCCAGTACCTGTTTTTTGTTATCTGCTTTTTATTTCTTCGCGCCCATATCTAACGCGCGCTGTCTGGATGCATTTGCTTCTAACGCCAGTTTGCCGGCATCCCAGTTAGGCATGGTTTCCGGCCAGCCGAACATGTGGGCGGTGAGCACTTCGCACAGTGCGTTTATATGGTCTTCATTAGCGTTTAAGCAGCTTATGTAATTAAAATGCTCACCACCCGCTTCTATAAACAGCTGTTTATTTTCCATTTGAATTTCTTCCAGTGTTTCCAGGCAGTCTGCTGAAAAGCCGGGGCAGATTACATCAACATTTTTTATACCGGCTACGGGTAGTTCCTGCAGAGTGACGCTACAGTAGGGTTCTAACCAGGGTTCACGGCCAAAACGTGACTGAAAAACGATTTTCCATTCATCGGTTTTTAGTTCCAGGTATTCCGCGACTAGCCGTGCGGTCTTCTGACAATGGCAAAAATAAGGGTCGCCATTATCAATGTATCGTTGCGGAATGCCGTGAAATGAAAATAGCAGTAAATCACCACGTGCATTTTCAGCCCATTGTTTTTTTATGCTGTTGGCCAGTGCTGCAATATATTCAGGATGGTCGTGATAATGGTTGATCATGCGTAAGTCGGGCAGCCAGCGCCAGCCTTTAAGCACATCGGTGACCTGGTCAAAGACAGCAGCGGTGGTGGTGGCGGAATACTGCGGGTATAATGGCAGAATCAGCAGTCGTCGTGCACCGGCTTTGCGCAGGCCTTCGAGTCCGTTTTTGATGGAAGGGGTACCATAAGTCATTGCCATATCGGCAATCACAAAACCGCGGAAGCGAGCTTCCAGTTTTTTCTGTATCGCCTGGGTTTGTAACCGGGCGAAATGAATTAATGGCGAGCCGTTATCGGTCCATATTTTTTTATAGGACTTTGCGGCTCGTGACGGACGGATGCGTAAAATCACACCATGCAGGGCAAACCACCAGATTAAACGGTTGGCTTCAATTACACGGGGGTCAGACAGAAATTGCGCCAGGAATTTTCTGACTGCTTTAGGTGTCGGCGCATCGGGTGAGCCGAGATTAACCAGGAGGATGCCCAGCTTTTCCTGAGCGCCATGTTGATGACTGATTTTTTCTGACAAGGTTTTACTGTATGTAGTGAACGGTGTGCAGAGACTGACAGAAATTGCTTTATATCTCAAGATAAATTTAACCCGAATATTTCATAGGAGCGTTATATATTCAACTTAACACTATGGTTAAATTAAAAAATAACGGTATATTAATAAAGCACACTATGCTCCAGACACCGCTATGCAGTTTTTGGAAAAATCTCAGCGGCCATTTTGACCGATTCGCCTGTAACCATAGCTATGGCTATGCTTTAATTACGGGCTTCCTGCCCTTCACCCTACGGGCTCGCTTCGCTCATATAGAATCGTTCCTACGATTTTATCGGCGAATCAGCCAAACTGACTCACTGCCGATTTTAATAAAACATAGCCCCAACAACTGCATTCCTATGAAATATCCGGGTTAAACAGGTTTGATTTTTGCTATTGCGCTTAAGAAAAGAAATTGGCCAGACAGGCTGATGTAGCATGCCTGGGCAAGGATTACTCTATCGGATTCATGTCTCTGGCAGGTAACAGGACAGCGGTGAGGTTTTTTAAATTGAGTTTTGCAGTAAAAACAATAAACCCGACCGTCTCGAGATTCCGGATAAAAGTTTTTACGATGAAAGTTTATTCTGGTTTATGGTGAACTACTCAATACTATCGTCCCAGCTTGCATCACGATCCATCTTGTCCCATTTATTTTCAGATTTGGTCAGCCAGTTGATCATTCCCGTGACTCGCCAGATAGCATTCAGCAGGTGATAGCCCATATTTTCGATAATGGCTATGATGAATAGCAGCAATAATTCTGCTGCATTATTACTGCTGTGGAATGATACTTCTTCAAGTGACAGTGAGATGACGGATATTAGCATGCCCAGGCCAAAGGCCAGCATCATGAATATAAGAAAGAATTCGTTCGGTATTAGTCCATTATAAAATGAATAGACAATAATAATGAAGCCGGATACTTCCAGTAAGGGACCGAAACATTCAAATATTAAAAAGAAGTGGAACGCAAGCCACGAAAATGCACCACCTTTACGGTTAAACAGCAGCGATATATTTGCCATCAGACTTTCAGCAAGGCCAATCTGCCAGCGCACGCGTTGGTTTTTCAGAACAGACAGGTTTTCAGGCGCCTCTGTCCAGCACACAGGGTCAGGGACGAAATGTATTTTGTAAGGCCGGCCCTGTTCAATGAGTGTACGGTGTAAACGCACCACAACTTCCATGTCTTCACCAATGCAGTCAGTTTTGTAACCACCGACAGCAATCACCGTTTCTTTTTTAAATACGCTAAATGCCCCTGAAATAATCAGCAGGGCATTCATCGGTGTCCAGCCAAGACGGCCAAACATGAATGCACGCAGATATTCGACCACCTGGAACAATGTCAGGATGTTTTTCGACAGTCCGACTTTTGAAATAAATCCATCCTTGACGCTGCAGCCGTTCAATATGCGAACAACATCACCACTGGCGACCGTTTCCGGGTCTTCGATAAATGGTCGAACCACCTTTTTCAGGCTGTTGCGTTCAAGTACAGAATCTGCGTCAACACAACAGTACAACGGGTAATAGGATGCATTGATGCCGCTATTAATGGAGTCGGCTTTGCCGCCGTTTGTTTTGTCAATGACGCGAATGTTTGAAAAATTTGATGATCTGTATATAGTTGTGACAGGTTTTGTCTTGATCTTTATGTGATACACCTCGGGGAAAGGGTGCAATGAGAACTGATCAATTAGTACATCGAGCGTGTTGTCGATTGAACCATCATTGATCACAATGATTTCATATTCGGGGTACTCAAGCTGCATCAGTGCACGTACGGAAGAAGCGATGGTTGCTGCTTCGTTAAAAGCAGGTACGATTATCTTTACGGGTGGCTCAAAATCCGAGTGTAGTGGTGACAGGTCTTCGGTGCTATGTTCACGCAGAAACTTCGGTAAATACAGCATTGAGCTTACCGTGAGCATGAGGTGAACGCCATGTAGTCCTACAAAGTAGAACAGGAAGAACCAGTTAACAATGTCCATATAGTCTGACATGGTCAGGCCCACTGTTGCTCTAATATGGCCTGTTGTAATATGTCCCTGGCGTAACGGTCATCAAGTTGACTGTGTAACTTTTTCAGGTCATTGGCATTGATGAGCGGTAATTGTGAAACCGCCTGGGCGCTACGGTATCTGATCCACCATTCTGGATCGGGCATCAATTTGATTAGAATCTTGAGGTCAGCTTTAGAGCTCAGGCGCCCGAGGGTTCTGGCAACATGCAGGCGGATATACCACTGTGGATTACTGGCATGTTTTCTGGCCAACTCCAGTCCCTGTGTTTCTGTTGCAGCATTGATACAGGCGGCAATAATCTTGCTGTCATGGCTGTTTCCCAATATGTAATTGTGAAATGCCGTGAAAAGAAGAATCAGCGCATTTGTTTTCTACTCATATTTTTTTATTCGTTATTGAGGGTGGCGCTGTGACATATTAGATCAAGTCAAATTTGGATATGAAACTTTTTGACAGAGTTGTACGTGTAGTAATAATGTCGTGACCTGTTTGTAATTTTAGGGGCGAAAGCCATGCTGCTTATTACTTGATTAATTTTTTGATATGAAGAATATTGAATTTACAGCATGAGCGGCTAGAATCGTTAGAGATGTGGCCAAGAATACTGTATTATGCCGCCCATTATTATTTTACTGTAGACGTATAGGGAGTTCCCATGCCAACAAGGCTGGTTATACCAAATGAAATTACCCCGGGTGAGCGACGCATTGCGTTGGCACCAGAGGTAGCTAAAAAACTAACTGCGACAGGTGTCAATATTGCTATGCAGCAAGGCGCCGCACTGTCGTCTTATTTCAAAGATGAAGATTTCAGTGATGTGGAAACCGTTGCTGATGCTGCTGCTTTATATAAAGAGGCAGACCTGATTTTTAAGGTCATGCCGCCAACACTAAATGAGCTTAAGCAGATGAAAGACGGCTGCACCGTGGTTGGCTTTATGGTGCCAAGTAAAAACGCCGACATGATGAAGCTCATGTGTGATAAAAAAATCACCTCGCTGGGGATGGAGCTGGTGCCGCGTATTACCCGTGCGCAATCAATGGATGCCTTATCGTCACAGGCATCGATTGCCGGTTATATGGGTGTCTTAATGGGTGCGCAGCTGGCATCAGTATTTTTCCCGATGTTGACCACGGCGGCGGGCACCATTCGTCCTGCCAGGGTATTGATTATTGGTGTCGGTGTTGCCGGTCTGCAGGCTATTGCCACCGCAAAACGTCTGGGTGCGATTGTTGAGGCTTATGATGTGCGCTCGGCGACTCGCGAGCAGGTGGAATCATTAGGCGGTAAGTTTATTGATACCGGTGTCAGTGCCGATGGTGAAGGCGGATATGCACGTGAGCTGACGGACGATGAAAAACAACAGCAACAGGATGTGCTGGCAAAACATATTGCGATGGCCGATGTCATTATCAGTACGGCAGCGATTCCGGGTCGTCCTTCACCGAAGATTATTTCAGAAGCCATGGTTGACGACATGAAAACCGGTTCAGTGATTGTCGATCTAGCCTCGGAAGGCGGCGGTAACTGCGAACTCACCAAACCGGGCGAAACCTTTGAATATAAAGAGCGCGTGACCATTCATGGTCCACTCAATGTGGCTGGTGAGTTACCGATTCACGCCAGTGAAATGTATGCTAAAAATTTATTTAACCTGGTATCACCGTTTATCACTGAAGACGGTGACCTGGAACTAAATTTTGAAGATGATGTGATAGCCGGTTGTGTATTAACCCGTGATGGTGAAATCGTGCATCAGCAGTATAAAGATAAAGATTAATGAGTCGCATGAATGAAAAGGAAGTCCTGTATTCAGGATTGTCTGCAACATGGATGCTGCAGTCTAGCCTATACGGATATATTCACGGCGTATCCTGAATACAGGGCTTCATTTTCATGCGTTGCAATAATAAGTAAGGTTAAAAATTATGATTGAAGGTTTACCCGCGTTATACATATTTATGCTTTCAGCCTTTACCGGCTATGAAGTAATTAGCCGTGTGCCGGTGATTT
>RCNG010000583.1_pt1 | contig 16893 bp, 13 predicted proteins | sample 2041371 | NCBI WGS metagenome assembly RCNG01 (sample SAMN09708227, study PRJNA481090) | Marine sediment metagenome, whole genome shotgun sequencing project. | biome: marine sediment; feature: ocean; material: sediment; isolation source: Sewage treatment plant 1 marine sediment (STP1) ... | reverse complement strand
CAAAGGTCCCGGTGCGGATGTGCTGGAATTCCAGGCGGATGCTGGCGTCGCCTTTCTTCTGGCCTTGGGCCAGCGCCGGGTCGGATGCAAGGCCGCCGAGCAAGACGATAACGACGAGCGAGAGTGCCCAGGATGCGGGAGCAAATTCGCGTAGCGCCTTCGCCCTCGAACTCACTTGTCTGCCTTGCCCGGTTTCAGATCTACGTCTTGGACTTCAACGTCTTGTGAATCGCTTTGAGGTAGTGCTTGATTTCGTCCCGCTCGGCCAGCATCACATTCGCATAGCTTTCGTTGGCGATCTCGGCCTCGTCGGTGCTAAGAGCAACAGGCAGATAGGTGGTCTTGATGTCGCCCGAAGCGCCGGCGCTGCCCTCCACGGCGCTATGGTCGCTGTAAGGCGCGATGACCACGTCGTAGTCTCCCGACTTAAGCTCAACGGCCAGCTCCAGCTCATTTTCGACAAAGCGTACGCCGTGACCCGATTGGGCCAGGGCTTCGGCCAATTGCTTCGCTCCCTCGGATTGCCCGTAAACCAATACACTGCCGGGGAGCGGCGCGGTATAGACGCGATAGGAAACGCCTTTGCCTACACGGTAGAGGCTATCGCCGCAGGCGATGGCATCCAGGGAGAACAGGAAGGAGCATGAAACGATCAGAACTTTCATATGTGATTGCATAGCGGACGCTCCACTTACGCCATAATTTGACGTGTTATTAATAGTACTTAGCACACGGCCGAAAGTTGGTCAATTGAAGTCAGTCCTAAGTTATTGATTCTAAAAAAAACATTGAAAAACCCCATGAAATTGCAATAATTTTGACCAATTATCATATGATCGAAGATAAGCCATGAGACAGCCACGGACGACAGGATTTGCAGTTTTGGCCGGGCTGATATTGGGCCTGGCCGTCTACCACGCCGGATTGCTTCTCACCGGGCAGACGCCTGTCGCCCGCGAACATCTGGATGAGCAGCAGGCCCAGCTCGAACTATTGCAGCAAGAAAACCTCGAACTGACCGAAGAGCTCTTCCAGCCTCAAGTTCAGGCCGGCTTAGCTTTCAGCCCGGATGAGGCGCCGTACGATGGGCAGGCGGACGCCGCTTTGGTGATCAGTGAGGCACGAGCCCAGGCTCAGGTGGAGCGCAAGTTCCTGATGGTGACCTTCGGCGCCAACTGGTGCATAGATTGCCGGACACTGCACCACCACCTCAACAGCGAGCCGGTCGCCGGATACACTCGTGACCTGTTCCGCTTCGTTTTCGTCGACGTTGGCAAGTTCAATCAGAACCGCGATGTCGCCGAGTCGCTGGGCGTTTCGCTATCCAGGGGCATCCCCGTCGCCATCTTTTTCGATTCCGACGGCGAGCTCATCGGCACCACGAACGAGGGCCAGCTGGAAGCAGCGCGGAAGTATTCCTCTAAGCAGATTCTCAAGTTCGTTCGTGACATTGCGGAGCGTGATCGTATCCTTTCGCCCGACTCGGTGAACTAACAAGTCCGCCCTTTTCATTTGGGAAAATTGTGACCAGGGGCGGAATCGTTCGGCAAGTGTCTGGCGCCGACCGTACGCATCACTGTAACGAACAATACTCCGTGTTCCGGGTCTGTCACCGTTTTCGAATTCGCCAGCTCGTGCTGTCACCTCAAACATCGCCTGGCCGATTTGTTCCGCTCTCACCGCGGCACCGAGATCGACTGGCCTTAAGCTCAGATTGACAACCTGCCCGCTGGAATGCGCGAGTACAGGACAATTTGTTGCCCTTATTGTTGGCCCGTATACTGAAAAAGGCACAGCATCACTGACCAGCACATACTGCCCTTCCACTGAGAAAGATCTCCGATGAAGCGAACCACGACTCTTGGCCTGGCGATTCTGGCCTGCCTCCTGTGCCAGGCTAACGCATCGTTCGCCGCAGTGCCGGAGATGAAGGCCCACAAACTGGCAACTGCACCGCTTGTCGATGGCGTCGTTGTTGGCGATGAGGCGTGGGCAGGCGCAATACCGGCAACTGGCTTCCGGCAAGTACAACCAAATGACGGGCAGTCAGCTTCGCAGAAGACGGAGGTCTTCATCGGCTACTCTGACACTTCTCTTTTTATCGGTGTTATCGCCTATGACGATAATCCCGCGGGCATAATCGTCACCGACAGCCGGCGCGACTCGAGCCTCGACGACACGGATGCTTTTCTGGTCATCATCGACGGCCTCCTCGACCGACAGAATGGCTTCATGTTCGGCACCAACGCGGCGGGTATCGAGTACGACGCACAGATTACCAAGGAAGGTAGCGGCGATTTTGGTTCCGGCGGCGGCGCTTTTAACCTGAACTGGGACGGCTCCTGGACGGTTAAGTCACAGATCGGCGAACACGGCTGGAGCGCCGAGTTTGAAATCCCGTTCCGCACACTGCGTTACGGCTCAGGCGACGTGCAGGACTGGGGCATCAACTTCCGGCGCAATATTCGTCGCAACAACGAAGTCGCCTACTGGGCGCCACTCGACCGGAATCGAAATCTGCAACGTGTATCCGAGGCCGGCACGCTCAAAGGCCTCGAGCCACCGCCGCAACGCAACCTGCAGTTCACGCCTTACGTACTGAGTAGCGCGCGACGCGGCGGTGAACTGACGGGCACCGAAACCGATTCCGACGTTGGCTTCGACCTTAAGTATTCGATCACGCCCAGCCTGACGCTGGACCTGACCTACAACACAGACTTCGCGCAGGTCGAGGCGGATGAGCTGCAGCTGAATCTCGACCGTTTCGCCCTGTTTTTTCCCGAAAAGCGACCGTTCTTCCTGGAGAACGCCGGACTGTTCGGCGTGGGCAATGGCGGCGAAGTCGAGCTCTTTTTCAGTCGCCGCATCGGTATCAGCGACGAGGGCTCGGTCATCCCTGTGGACGGTGGCGCCCGGCTATCAGGCAAAGTCGGCGAACGCACTAACCTTGGACTGCTGTACATGAGTACCGAGTCCGTCGCCGGCATCGCACCAGGCAACGATTTTGCGGTTGCCCGGTTTAGCCAGGAGCTGTCCAATCGTTCGTCGTTCGGTGCCATTTACGTCGGTCGCGAAGGCGATGGCTCGTTCCTGATGCCAGGGGACGATGACTACAACCGCAGTTACGCGGTCGATGGCGCCTGGGGTATCGGAGATCACGTGTTGCTGAAGGCCTGGGCCGCAAAGTCGGATACGCCTGGACTCAACGGCGACGAAAATGCCTATTCCGTGAGCGCCAACTACGATTCACCAACCTGGTCGTCAGCGCTAAGCTTCACGGACGTCGGCGAAGACTTTAATCCCGAGGTCGGCTTCCTGTCTCGCACCAATTATCGCAAGGCCCGTGGCCAGTTACTTCGTCGCGTTCGCCCGGACAATCTTTGGGGCTTGCTGGAGCTGCGGCCACACATATCCTACACGGGTTATTGGAAGCCCGATGGCTTTCAGGAGAGCGGCTTCCTGCACATCGACAATCACTTTGAATTTCGCACCGGCACGGAACTCCACACTGGCGTCAACTTCACCAAGGACGGCGTCATCGATGCGTTCGAGATCGTCGACGGCGTGATCGTGCAGCCCGGTACGTATGACCATGCCGAAGTACAAATCAATTATTTTACGAACCAATCGAAGCCATTGAGCTTCGATCTGCGTATTGTTTCCGGCGGCAAGTTCGGTGGCGACCGCCTGTCGCTGCAACCGTCGATCAAGTACCGAATCGGCGAAACGTTTCGCTCAGAGCTGGAACTGGTCTACAACGACTTTGACCTGCCAGTGCCAAACGGTGACTTCACCGCAAACCTCGCGCGGCTGCGATTGTCCTATTCGTTCACGCCCAGCGTACAGCTGCAGGCACTCGTCCAGTACAACGACAACGCCGACACCATCGGCACCAACGTTCGGTTCTCCTGGCTGCGAAACGCCAATTCCGGGCTGTACCTGGTTTACAATGAAATCGACGAACGATTCGATGGCGCGCCAGCGACCGGCAGCGAGTTCATCCTCAAGTACAGCCACATTTTCGACCTCATGGACTGATTAATTCGCGGTTCTTAAGACAATCTCGAAACTCACGTAGAATTAAGGTCATGAGCGATTCGCTTCCAAGAGACCCCGTAGGTCGGTTTATATTCAGAATCCTCGAAAACGCATGAGTGCGTTGGGATTTTCAAAAAAATGGTGGCCAGGGGCGGAATGGAACGCTGGCTGCGCCAGCTCACACTGCGTGCGTCTGTCGGCGCTACGCGCCTCGGTTGAACCTCGCCTGGAGAGACCCCCAACCAATTGATCACCGAGGCGATCTTCCGTGCGGGACACGCGGATCTTCAGTCGCGAGCCGGATCGCCTGAGGCTACGCATTTCAACTAGTTACTGGGGCGTCCGTTGCTCAATATGCATCACAGTGCATAACGATGCACAATTAATTCACGCAAAACTTACATTTCTCTATGCGAGACACTAGTCGAGGCTGCAAATTGAATTCTCGGTACGATACTAGCGCGCTGAATTCGCCGGCTTGTTTTCATCAATCCGTGGGCTTCATCATGAGTTCCGAGAGGATGAGTAGTACGACGCCAATGAAGAGAGGAATTAACCCGACGAGATACACAGCGGCCGTCGGCACGAGCTGCTGCAGGAAGATCATCAGGCCCGCGCCAACTGCAATCGTGATGAGGCCGGCCACGCGCGCCTTCAAACGCACCTGCTTGGCGTCGGCCTGCGCGTTGGCCCGGACGAATTCCAGAATCGGGCCGGAATCGCCCGCGTCCCCGATCTTCCGAGCCATTTCGTCGCGATAATGGGCCTCCCGTTCCTTCCGGCGGCCTTCGAACCAGATGACGAAAGAGATGAATGTAATAAACGCCGTGCCTGTGACCGCGATCATGAACCAGAATGCTGCTGACATGAAACCACTCCCTTTGGTGAAATCCTTCGTATTCAGACAGTCAGACGAGAGGCCCGGCGATCCGGTTGCATTTTCTTCAGGCCGGGCCGCGGCCAGAAAACGCAACCGAACGCCGCAACGCCTCGTCTAACCGGTTGTGGACAACGAAGGATGAACAATGGCCAGGACGTCGAAGCCGCGATCGAGGATGTTCTCAATGGGAACACGGGGGCCTTTGCTTCCATCGTCGAACGCTGGCAGGGCCCGCTGGTCAACCTCGCCTACCGCTTCTGCCGGGACCGTGAGCGTGCGGAAGACATGGCCCAGGAAGCCTTTATCCGGGCGTATCGGGGGCTGGGATCCTGGCGCCGCGATGCCGCCTTTTCCACCTGGCTGTTTGCACTCGCGACGAACGTCTATCGCGATGAAATGCGCAAGTACACCCCGCCGTCGGTTCCCTTCGAGGACGACGTGGCTGCTGAAAGGTCGGAGGAGGACGCCGCCGACGAAGCCGATCGCCGCCAATTGGTACGGACTGCGTTGCAGTCACTGCCGCCCAAGTACCGGGACCCGCTGTTGCTCTTTTACTTCCACGAGCAAAACGTCGCGGCAACGGCAGAGAGCCTGCGATTGCCGGAAGGCACGATCAAGGCGCGACTATCTCGAGGACGGGCGCTTCTCGAGTCGAAGCTGGAAAAACGGTTATGAATCCCGACGACATCGACTACATCCTCACGAATGAGAAACTAATCACGCCCTCGCCGGGCTTCCTTGCGTCGGTGATGAGGGCGGTGCGGCGGCAAGCGGCGTCGCTCCCGCCTCTGAAGTTTCCCTGGCGTCGTACCCTGCCAGGCATCCTGGCGACGTTCGCGGCTATCATGCGTGCGGTTTGGGACCTGGTCGGCTTCCTGAACGAGCCAGACGTACTCGCGGGTTTCAAAGAACAGTTGCATCAATTCGCCGACCTCGCCGCGCAATTCGGCGTGCAGTGGATCGTGCTGGCCGTCGCGATCACCGTCGTTTCTCTGATGCTATCCATCAGTCTGGTGGGCAGCGAGCACTACGCGGCAAACGACGGCAGAATCCGCAAGATGCTCCGCGCAGCGGAGTCAATTGTTCGCAAGTCCGGGTAGCGGGTTTAACGCCTTTTGTCGTGTTTAGTTCAGTAACAGGCAGTTCCGTCAGCCCATTAGCATCGTATCTTTTGGTTCTGTCGAGTACTGGAGAACTCACTGAGTCCGATGAGATTCTAGAAGATAGACGCCTGGATGGTTTTGCACACAACGAAAAACAGCAGCCGGATAGGCTGCCACAAGTCGTTGAAAAGAATGGTGGCCAGGGGCGGACTAATCGGCGCAGCCGATTGGACAGACGAACGTAGTGAGTCTGCCCGAAGGGCGAGCGCAGCGAGTCAATCGAACATGGTTCTACGCCTCTCTTTCAAATGCTTAAAGGCCCCTACACGGGGCCTTTAAGCATTTGGTGGCCAGTGGCAGAATGGATCGCTGGCTAAGCCAGCTCGCACTATGTGCGTCTGTCGCCTCTGCGCGGCTCGGATGAACTGCCGACACGCGACTTTTCAGAATAGAGAATCAACAAGCCTCAGGAATCCGCCAGGAGCTTTTTCTATATAATGCACCGATGCCCAAATCCCTCGAAGAACTAAAACGGCGTAAGTACCCCCGATTCAGGCAAATAGTCGACTCGCTTCCGGAATGAGTCGCGTCTGCGTAACGGGAGCAGCAGGGTTCATTGCGGGCCACGTCATTATCGACCTGCTCGACGACGGCCATGCCGTCCACGCGACCGTACGCGACCTCGGTAACCACGCCAAGCGTTCGCATCTCGATGGACTCAAGGAGCGGTATCCCGGGAAGCTGGAGCTGTTCGAGGCAGACCTGCTCGAACCGGGGAGCCTCGATGCCGCGCTTGAGGGTTGCGATGCGTTGATCCACACCGCCGCAGCCGTAATCCTGGCTGCTCCCGACCCGCAAAAGCAGATCATCGATGTGGCGGTCAAGGGCACGCAGAACGTGCTCGATGCCGTTGCCAGGACGCCGAGTGTCAAACGCATCGTCATGACCTCGTCGATTGCTGCCGTAATGAGCTACGACCAGCAGGACAAGACGTATACCGAAGACGACTGGTGCACGAGCGACGACATATGGCTGGACCCCTACGGCATGGGCAAGACGCAGTCGGAGCGCTTGCTGTGGGAGTTCGCGGACAAGCACGCCGATCGTGTGCAGGCGGTAGCCATTAACCCGTCAGTGGTGATCGGCCGGCCACTCTCAAAACATCACATCCGCTCCAGCCTTTCGTTCATTCGCGACCTGGTCGGCTGGACCTATCCCGCTTGCGCACCGATGCGGTTTCATTTGGTCGATGTGGGCAACGTCTCCAAAGGACATGTGCGTGCATTGACATCGGACAAAGCTGCGGGTCATCGTATTATTTTCTCGGATCGGCAGATGTCCATGCTTGAGATCTCGAAGCTCCTGTCGCGCAAATACAGGACGCCTATGCGGGTGTTGCCCAAGCTGATCCTGTACATCGCTGCGTATTTTGATAAACGCTTTTCGCTACGCCTGGCGCGGGCCTCTGCCACCCTGCGCTACCAGTTCAGGAGCGACCGTCCCATGGAACTACTCGGGATCAAGCTAAAGAATACGGCGGAGAGCATCCTCGAAGCAGCCGAGACGATGGTCGATAAAGGTTGGGTCAAACCGCGATTGACTAGCGAGGACGAGACCAATACCGATTGAATGTATGAATAAAGCTGAGATCAATCCTCTGTCGACGCTTTCTTTCAACGGCTAGCCCGCGTCGACGACCGTCATCTCGCACCAAACGATCGTTCCGCCCTCCTGACGGATCAGTTCGTCGTAGCGGGCCTCGAGCTTGTCGCGTTTGATCTTCATCGTCGGCGTCAGCAGGCCGTTTTCGATCGTCCAGGGATCCTCAACAACGAAAATCGTCGAAAGTCTCTCATGCGATTCCAGCATGTCGTTAACCTCGCGCAGGGTCGTCTCGAGGCTGCTGTCGATGGCTTCCCGCGACGCTTCCGCAGCCGACGGCACGACCACGGCAACCGGTGCGCGCAGCCCGACGCCCATGACGCAAACCTGTTCGATCAGTGGATTGCCGGCCAGCTTGCCCTCAATCGGAACGGGCGCCACGTACTTGCCCTTTGCCGACTTGAACAGGTCTTTGACGCGCCCGGTTATACGGAATGCCTGTACGTCTTCCTCCCACTCACCTTTGTCGCCGGTGTGAAAGAAGCCGTCGGCGGTAAACACCTCGGCCGTCAGCTCCGGCTGCTTGTAGTATTCGGTAAACAGGCCGGGACAGCGAATGAGGACTTCGCCCTCGTCGCTAAGCTTCATCTCGGTACCCGGCAGCGGCACGCCGATCGTACCGATGCATTCAATCCTGAACGGCAGGTTCGTGCATGACAGCCCGGTTGTCTCCGTCATGCCCCAGCCTTCGCTGATGTGCACGCCGATATTCTCGTACCAGCGCAGTGTCAGGGGAGATGTCGGAGCCGTACCCGAGCCGACCAGGCGGCAGCTGTCGAGTCCAAGCCCCTTTCGCACCTTGCGCGCGACGAGTTTGCCGATGACCGGTACCTTGAGCAGCCTGTCGAGTTTGTTCGGCGGCATCTTCTTATGCACGCCCGTTTGAAACTGAACCCACAGGCGTGGCACCGAGATAAACAGCGTTGGCTCGGCCCGCTGAAGATCCGTCACGAACGTGTCCAGCCTGTCGACAAAGAAGAGCGGGTAACCGCAATAAATCGCCGGCCCGACGATGACCGTTCGCTCCGTGACGTGTGCGAGCGGCAGGTACGAGAGCGCACGGTCTTCGGGCAAGACGCCCATCATTTCTGCCCCGGTCCTGCTCGCATACTCGTAAGCGCCATAGCTGGTGACGACGCCTTTGGGCCGCCCAGTGCTTCCCGACGTGTACAGGATCGTCATCGTTTCATCGCTGGTGGGACGATGCAGCGACCCGATTGGCGCGCTGCCATCGATCATTGCCTGCCAGTCGTACTGGCAATCCATGCCGGGATAGCGCAACCCGATCGTCGCGACCTCCGGCGACAATGCCCGCCGCGCCGCATCCGGATCATCGAGTCGACCGACGACGATGGCGCGCGCGCCACTGTGTTCCAGCACGTAGCTGATCGTGTCCGCACCGGCGGTTGGATAGATCGGCACCGATACCAGACCTGCCATCGAAATGGCGACATCCGCGATCAGCCACTCGGCGCAATTCTTGGAGAGGATGGCAACCCTGTCGCCGGATGTAAGCCCGAGCTTCAGCAATGCCGATGCAAACCGCGCAGCGTCGTCGTATGCCTGCCGAAAGGTCCATTCACGAACGTCGCCCTCGAAGGGCTGCGTCAGGAACGTGCGCTCCGGGGTCTTTTCCACCCACTCCGCGAGGGCGTCAGGTGCAGTCTTGGTATCAGCCATCTGTTCTCAAATTATCGGTATTCACGCTCGTGTAAACAACCTGAACCGACCATACCGCATTACTTTGAATCGCGCGAAACCAGGGTCGAAGCGCAATGTCCTGCAATAACCTCGGTCCGACCCCGATTAATCCGTTGCTCAAATTGCATCACTGTGCACAACGATGCACAGCCCAATCACGCAGAACTCCCGCAACCTTTGCGCTCATTCAGTTGCACTAGTACGCCTCTCGAGGCGTTGGTACATTGAGACGATGAACTGCAGTGCATTTTCCAGGCGCCTTTCTGCTTCAGGCGACATGCCGATCCGCAGGTCCCAGCACGTTCCCTGGATCATCAACGCATCCGCACGGGGGGCTCTTCCGTAGAGTTCCCGGCACAGAGACAGCACAGCTCCAGGGGGAAGCACGTGGGACGTGAATGCAAATTTACTCAAGGGTTCGCAGCGCGTCAATTGAAAGCCATTGGTCAATTCCCCTTGGTATGAATCGATAAAGATAACGTGTTCCACGTCGCTGATCAGAGCGGCGTCCTCGACCTGCAGCTGATAACGATACTCAACCCGTCCGTCGAACGATGCTTGTTGCTGAATCCGATCGAGAAAGGCCCAACCCAGACCATCATCGCTGCGGCCGCTGTTACCGATACCAATCAGGAGGGTTTCGGGTTCGAGGCCGTGTCGGTTTGAAACTGGCCGACTGTCGCTCAAGTGGCACCTTTGACATGCTCGGCAACGACCTTGCCAGCGGCATCGAGTATCGTGAGTTGCAGCGGCATCTTGCCCATGGCATGCGTTGCGCAGCTCAGGCAGGGATCGAACGCACGAATAGCCACTTCCACCTGGTTTAGCATGCCTTCGGTGATCTCCTGCTGCTGGTCCAGCACGTTCTGAGCCACCCATCGCACGGCCCGGTTCATCGCTTCGTTATTCTGCGTCGTGGACACGATCAGGTTGCACTTGGTGATGCTGCCTTTTTCATCGACCTGGTAATGATGGATGAGTGTCCCGCGCGGCGCTTCGATGATGCCGACACCTTCCGGGCGCCGGTTGGCCTTGGGCCGGTCGGGTTCATCGAGGATCGCAGGGTCATTGAGCAGGTCCTTAATCAGTTCGGCACAGTGCAGGATTTCTATAAGACGCGCCCAATGCGAGTGCATCGTGTGATTGTTGGGTCGGCCGTTGGTGTATGCCTTGAACTCGCGCAGCTCTGCATCAGCCAGGGGCGTGGAAATCCGATCACAGACATTGAGACGAGCCAATGGTCCCACGCGGTTCCAGCCTGTCTGGCGGCCGAGTTGCCGAAGGAAAGGAAACTTCATGTAAGACCACTTCTCAACCCCCTCGCCGAAATATTTGAGGTAGTTGTCGCCGTGCACATCGTTGAGGGTGATTTGGCCACTGCTGTCGATGGCCCGCATGCGGCCATCATAAAGCTCCAGGGTGCCATCGCCGGCGACCAGTCCAAGGTGACCGGAGGGATAGCTGGCGAAGGAATCCAGCCATTTGAAATTTTTGTCGTGATAAGCCTTGATGAAATCAACGATCTCCCGCGACCATTCGATCATGGTGTCAATCGATGGCTTGCCGCTGCCATCGAGGAAATAGTCCCGCTCCTCCGGGTAAAAGGTCTTGTGCACGCCGCCAGGGATCGCACAAATGCCGTGAATTTTTTTACCGGCCAACGCCTTGATCAACTCCTGACCGAACTGCCGCATCTGTATGCCCTTGCGGGCGAAGTCTTCATGCTCCAGTGCGACGGCTTTAATAGACCGTTTCTCAACCGGCGCTTCCAGGCCAAACAGCAGGTCGGGAGAGGCCAGGTAGAAGAAATGCAGCGCGTGCGATTGAAAAACCTGAGCGTAGTGCAGGAGTCTCCGGATTTTGGTGGCCGTCGGGTGCAGATCTTTCGGGTCCATTCCGTAGACCTGGTCGATAGCCTTGGCTGCTGCGAGGTGATGGCTGACCGGACAGATTCCGCAAAGGCGCTGCACCAGCAAGGATGCCTCCCAGTACGGGTGGCCCTGTATGAAACGTTCGAATCCGCGGAATTCGACGATATGGAAACGCGCGTCGCCTACCTTGCCCTGCTCGTCCAGTTGAACCGTAACGCGCCCGTGACCCTCAACCCGGGTTACCGGATCAACGACGATTTTTCTGCTGCTGTTGTTCATAACTCAGTCATATTTGAATGCGGCATAAGGAACGGGGAGTTGTTGGCCGGACAACAGGCTCAACACCGACCGCCAAATGTGATCCGCATCCGGCGGACAGCCGGGAATGAAATGGTCGATAGTCACGATTTCGTTGCAGGCATAGACCTTGTCGAGAATTTTCGGCAGGTCTTCATGGTAGGGGACTACGCATTCATCGGGCATCGCAGAGATGCTGCTGAGGTAGGCCTCTTCCAGGCATTCGCTCAGTGGTATCGTGTTGCGCATGGCAGGCAGTCCGCCCCAGATTGCGCATTCGCCAAAGGCGACCAGCACATCGCATTTGCGCCGGAATTCTCGCAGTGATTCCACGTTCTCGGAATTACAGCAGCCACCTTCGATCAGGCCGATGTCGCATTGCTTGGTGAATTTCTTAATATCGTTGAGCGGCGATTTGTTGAAATCGACTATCTCGAGCAGGTCAATCAGTTTCAGGTCAATATCCAGCAGCGACATATGGCAGCCAAAGCAGCCTGCGAGGGAGATAGTGGCAATAGTCTTTTTTTCCTTTGGCAGCACCAGCACCGGCTCTTGCGCGGTATAGCTTTTTTGCATTGAGCTCATGTCGAATTGCCGATCGCCAAAAGGCCTCGCTTGCACCTCGCCTCGTATAATGATGGCGCCTGTCGGGCACAAGTGCATGGCATCGCGCGCCTGCTGGTCTGTGAGCTTGGCCTCCTCGTCGTAATCGATCCCGACACGCGTTTCGTTGCCGCGGAAACGAAACGAAAACACGGCTCTGCCCTCGTCCGTAAAAACCTCTCGAACGCAGCGCATGCACTTAATGCAGCGATTGTGTTCCATGATCATCCGCTTGGCGTTGAAATCGATCAGGCGATCCTTGAAGAGGTGCGGGAAGCGCGATGAGGAAAGGCCTAGTTCATAAGCCATGTGCTGCAAATCACAATCGCCGCTCTTCTCGCAGCCCGCGCAGAAATGGTTGCCCTCCGAAAACATCATTTCGACGATCGCGGCGCGCGCGTCATTCAATTCAGCGGTTTGTGCCTGTACGACCATGCCGTCGCGCACCGATTCCGTACAGGCCGGTCCCGGCACGCCGTCAATTCTGCAGGTACAGACACGGCAGGTACCGAGCGGCGGTTCAATATCCTCGAAGTAGCACAGGCTCGGAATGAAGATGCCGTTTTCGCGCGCGACCTGCACGAGGTTGCGTCCTGCCTCTGTTTCGATTTGCTGACCATCGATAGTGATCGTGACGCGCTCGCGCGCCTGCCCGGCTCCATTGCCAACTTGCGGTGTCCGTTTTTCCTCAGAATTATTCACTGTTGAAACACCCATCGTCGCATCAACTGCTGAAACGGTCGTATTCACGGACCGCATCTTCCAGAGAGAAACCTTTACTCAAACGTTCCGGATTACGATTAACGATATCCTCGAAGTATCCTGGAAACTTCTCTTGCGCCGTAAGCAGGCTGTTCGGCGCCGTTCTGCCGAGGCCGCAGCGGCAGGTCAGCTTCATGATTTCACCCCACGAGCGGACTTCTTCGACATCGCTCTTGCGGGCGAGCTTCGCCGCGAACAACTCCAGCTTCCGCTCGATAAGAAAATTACCCGCGCGACAGGGAGTGCACAGTCCGCAGGACTCGTGCTTGAAAAATACGGTGAAGTTTCTAAGGATCTTCAGGATGTCGCGCGAGCGATTGAAGATCATGAAGGAACCACCACTGGGCAGATCATCCAGAGAGATCAACCGATCCGCCTCTGCCATCGAGATGCACTCACCCGACGGACCGCTCACCTGGATGAAATGTGGCTGGTCCGCGCCACATTTCTTGAGAATTGTCCTGACGCTCGTGCCCCACTCGATTTCGTAAATGCCGGGGCGTCGGCAATCGCCTGAGATACTCAGCAACTTGGTTCCCGGTGAAGTTGGTGTACCGGTCCTGAGGTAATGCTCCGCACCCAGTTCCATGACGCGCGCGGCGGCACAAAACGTTTCGACGTTATTGACGACCGTGGGCAACCGCAGATAACCCCTTTGAGTCGGGAAAAAGCGCTTGTTTCGGGGCTCACCGCGCTTGCCTTCAAGCGAGCTCAACAACGCCGTTTCCTCGCCGCAAACATAGGCGCCGGCGCCCAGTTGCACGCGAACGTCAAAATTGAAACCTTCGATACCGGCGATGTTCGTGCCAAGCAGATTCATTTTCCGATAGCGGTCCATCGTTTGCGTGAGCCGTTCCTTCAGCCAGGCGTACTCCGCGCGCAGGTAGATAATCCCCTCACTTGAACCGACCGCGAAGCCGGCGATGGCCATTCCTTCCAATAACAAACCTGGCATTGAAGTCATCAACACACGGTCCTTGAAAGTGCCGGGCTCGCCCTCGTCTGCATTACAGACGATGTATTTCGGGTTTGCAGGCTCTTTCCTGCAGTAGTCCCATTTCAGACCGGTCGGAAAGAACGCGCCTCCCATGCCGCGTAAGCCTGATGCCTTGATGTTGCTGATAACCGATTCAGGTGAATGCCGGGTCAACTGTTCGATCGCTTTCCCAGGGTCATAATTCCTCAGAATTACCGCCTTTTCTCCCTCGGGAATCGAGCGTATGTTGTCGGGCACCGAGTCACAGATAGCCGACGGTGGCGTGCCCTGTTTCAGTTGGGCAACAATGTCTTTGACCTTGAGACTGGTGAGCTTGGTAAACGGAAAGAAGTTGATCAGGGCAGCTGGCTCCAGGTCGCTAAGCCCGATGCAGGGTGTCTCAAACAGGCCGAACTGACCGCTGGGATCGACCCCGTTCATCGTCGCACCCGTGGCTGACTCAAATGCTTCCTTGATTCTTTCGAAGCCCTTGCATTCAGAAACGATGCTGTTGTTCAGGTAAATGGTGATCTTGCCGACGGGCCGTCGGGTGAAAAAGTGGTAGAACGAGGTAACGCCCTCGACCTCGACGGCAGAAATATTCAGAGCGCGACTGCAGGCCTCAATATCCTCGCGCCTGATGTAGCGGTGTTTGTTTTGGACCTTCCACAGAGTGCCCAGCAATTCGGTTCGATCCGTGCTGAAACCCGATTCCGTGTTATCGGTCCCTGGTTTTCTTTCGACGCTCACAACCAATTCCTCGTGCTGAAGCAAAGACAGCTCAGAGAGAAACATTTCCTGAAAAGCCTTCGCTCAGCGTGTCTTCTATTGTGCGGCGGCAGAGCTGGATCGGCTATGACCAAAGTCGAGTGCTTGCTACGTGATTTCACCTATTGAAGCGGCTTTATGTGGAGTCGAGCCGCACGCTTGAATTGAGCAAGCTGGACAATCACTATTTATCAATAGGCTACCGGAACGTCCGTTGCCCAAATTGCAGCAGACTGCATGACGATACGTCAGCTGAGTAACGTAAATATCACGTAAGGGTTTTCGAAGGAATCTTGGCAGTTACCTAAGTCACTGGAGAGCATGGTGGCCCACGCGATGGAAGCACATTGCCGGACGGACCGGGCATCTTTCTGACTTGTACGGCGGACCGATTCGTGCGCCGTGAGCTCAGCCGAAGACCGACCGAGGAAGTGCCCTTGGGGTGAAGCGAATCAGGAACGCGACAATTTGGCGGGAACGCCGAATTGGATGCACAAAGTGCACCCGCAGGGCGAGACGCAGAATACGTCGAGTCAATGGACTCGCTTCGCTCGCCCTGCGAGTTTATGCCCTTCAGGGTGCGCACCACATGCGTCTGTCGGCACTACGCGGCTCGGTTGAACTGCCGACACGCGGTTTTTCAGAACATTTAGTAACGGATTCTGTTCCTATTTTTCAACCAGGTACCGCGGCGTCCGTTGCCAGAAGTGCATCACCATGTAGAACGGTGCATAGCTGAGTCACGCAAAACTCACGCACTGCATTCATCCTGCGTAATGGTCGATTTTTTATCGACAGACAAGTCTTTTCCCTAGCTACACCTCGATCCCCCACCCATATCTACATGCAGGTGGTCATGGTGTGCATCGTTATAGTCAGGGCCCAGCACTACACGAAAAATGTTACAAGCATCATCCCGAACGGCGCGAAGAAAGGTCCGCAGCGATCCTGCATCGTTCCAGTGCGCCTGTACCGATACGACCCGGCCATCTGCGAGCTCGAAACCGGTGACGTCCCAGGCGTTGGCATAGGCATGTTCGCTCATCTGGCCTCCTGGCCGGCCGTACATGCGCCGACAGGAATAGGTGCCAACGTGATGTACACGCGTAAGCCCGCTGCCCAGTATTTCCAGGGCACGATGGTTGATGCTGGTCAACCAAATGTGGGCGCCTGCGGCAAGAGTGCATTGCATCGCGTAGGGCGGCTTTCCGGTCAGTAGAACACCGCCACTTGAATCGACGTTCAGGGCCTTCTCCCAACCACAGCTACCGTCACCGTCAAGAGGTCCCAGTGCCGTAACGGCGAGTGTATTGGACTTTGCCGTCAGCCATTCACACCATGATTGCGGGCCGACATCAATGACGCCAAGCTTGATGTCAGTAGCAAACCCGGCGCGATCATCAATGGCGAGCGGATGCCACGGGAGATGCCGTGGCGCCAACGTGAATTCGGCAACCACACTTCCAACAAGTGCGACGGATAAACTGCCCAGAAGTAGGTAGCGACGGTTTCTTTTGCTTCGCGCGAGCCAGCGAAACAAGCGACGTAAACCCGCCGATGACCTGAAAAGCGATCTTGCGATCTTTAACAGAGAATTCAATACACGCCCTTCGGACCTCCCGCGTCAAGATGCAGGGGCCACTAGAAACTGCCTCCGGTGCGAAAACCACCACGCCCGCGTCGGCTTGAACGTCGCGGCGCTTTCGGAGCGCGTGGCAACTTGAAGCCGCCCCGGCGACTCGTGCGAGTGCCGCCAGGCCAGTGCCAGGTCGGGCGTTTCGCTGGCGGGCGTCGGCCGGTCCGCGGTACGCCACCGCTACCGAAATCGGGCCATGCGCCGGCGACATCGCGGTACCGTTGATATTGCCGCAGCACATCCCACAAGGCGCCGCCCCGCAACGCACCACCGAGTACCTGCCGCATCATCGTTACAATCACATCGCCGTTGTCGAAGCCAGAGCGCAAATCATCGTAGCGATTTTGCTTGAACTGTTGGCGGACCTGCTCCAACTCCTGGACCCGGCGGAGATGTTCCCGGTGCAGATTTCGATTGCGGTCAAGTTCGTTGTCAAGTTCACGATCTGCGTCACGCAGGTGCCGAAGATCATCGACAACCGCATCGTCGTCGGTGGTCATCGTCGAGCGGGCCAGTTGCGTAAGGTCGGCAACGTCGTGCCGCTGTAACGTCTCCGCAAACAGGCTTAGACATTCGGCAATGTCGTTATCGTCGCC
>RCNG010000581.1_pt1 | contig 16895 bp, 17 predicted proteins | sample 2041371 | NCBI WGS metagenome assembly RCNG01 (sample SAMN09708227, study PRJNA481090) | Marine sediment metagenome, whole genome shotgun sequencing project. | biome: marine sediment; feature: ocean; material: sediment; isolation source: Sewage treatment plant 1 marine sediment (STP1) ... | reverse complement strand
AGCTTCATCGAGCAGAAGTGGCTTGACGATACGAAATGCGCCGGTGGCTGCATCACCTACGACATCACCGGCTGCCCGAGTTATTGATCCCCACAGGTTCGGTGCTGGTTGAGCTAAGATTGATGGGCTTTCACGGGTACGGCTCCGTGACCCAACGCGCGATTGTCGCAACTGAGCTTCTGAGGGGCGACCTCAGCGATATTCGAAGTGCGCAGCAACAGAGAGAGCGGGCAGTTCCCGTTTTTCTGAACGTGGGTGCTCGATCACCTACGAGAGTGAAGTGCCGTCTACCCGAACTAAGCTGCGTACGGCCTATTCGGAATCTCCGAAGTCGCTGGCCCGGGACATGCGGCGTTTCAACCGCTTGATGGTATCGACCAGAGGCGGCGGCAAGACGGAATGAGCGATCCTCCTTAGTTTGTCATATGTTCCAGGAAGGAATGGTTCGAACTTGTCCTGATGCACCACGTAGTGGAAGGTCAAGTCTTCATACACTCGGTATAACGACACGGACGACAAGAAATTGGCGAAAGCTGAGGCCATCATTCCACCTCTGTAGTCGCCGATGCGGAATCGTTCGCGCAAACTAAGGTCCGCGTGCTCAGCGCAATAGTTGAACTTACGCGCTGACAAGACGAATACGGCGGAATGTGGATTCGTGTTGACTACCAGTTGCCTGCCGCAGAACAACTTCCGTTGCGTCGTCCAATGACCGTCGGTTCTCAAGTCAGTGTTGTATTCAATGCCTTCGTCCACCTCTATTCTATTTGGATGAAGCACCTCATTGAGCATAGAGACTTGGTCAAAGGCAATCGCGTTGGAAAGCACTTCCGCTGGAACTAGGATGTCGTCTTCCACAAGCAAGTAGTAGTCGTAGTCTTGCCGTCGTTCTAGCATCCAATGGAGCGTGTCGAAGACGAGAAACAAAGGTTCGGGCTCATCGAACTCTACATCTAGAGCAACGAGGGAGCTTCCGTTAATGCCGCAAACTCGAACGTCTACCGTCGCGACTTCTGGCAACGAACTGAGATCTCTAAGACTCGAAATCGCTTGCTCAACATAGCGTCGCCTGATGTCTGGCTGCTGAGATACGGATTTCCATTGGCCCAAGCTCGTCTTTCCGGTGCGTTCCGCGAAGTAGTGCGGTACGCAGCAAAGTACGCGCAGCTGCGATTGTGTATTAATCTTCATATCGTGTGCGCTGGCGCTTCTTAGGTACGCTGTAAGCGGTTCGCATCCTCAGTGCTTCTGCGCAATTTGCCGATCTGATCCGTCTGGGCATTCAAGGCGGTCCATATATCAAGAATCAGTATACCTGGCATTCTCAATGCGTTCCATGCGCTAGTTGGCATGCGACGGCAACCGACGAAACGCGGCCATTCTTGGCTGACCTGCCTCGTTTCTTCGGACCAAGAGTTAGTGCAGGACTGCCTCCCCTCGACCAAGGTTTAAGGTTGGTGGGTTCTGGCTGACAAATGCCGCCGGGGTCAAGTAGGCGATGCTCGAATGAGGTCGGACCTCGTTGTACTCACGTCGCCACTGCTCGATGTGCACGCGGGCTTCAGCACCATTGCGAAACCACTCCATGTTGAGGCACTCGTCGCGAAACTTCCCATTGAAGCTCTCGTTGGTGCCGTTCTGCCAGGGCTTGCCCGGTGCGATGAAGGCAGTCTGAATGCCCATGCGCGTCAGCCAGCCGAGCACGGCGAGCGACACGAACTCCGGGCCGTTGTCGGAGCGCAGATAGAGTGGTGCACCGCGCTAGGTAGATGAGCCTGTCGAGCACTTCGATCACACGGCCGGACCGGATGCTCCCCGCGACATCGATGGCGAGCGCTTCATGCGTCCACTCGTCGACGATCGCGAGGCACTTGAGCTTCTGGCCATTGGCGCACGCGTCGAACACGAAGTCGTAGGCCCACACTTGATTGGGCCCGGTCGCCGGGTGAGGTCGCGGGCGAGAGGCGGCAAGGCGCCTTCGGCGCCGTTTCTTCGGGACTTGAAGCCCCGCCTTCTTCCACAGTCGATGTGCGCGTCCAGGGCTCATGGTCATCGCATCGCGCCCGAGCAGGATGCGAATGCGTCGATAGCCCCAACGCGGATAGCGCGCTGAATGCGCTCGCATCCGCGCGACCACAGGCGCATTCTTGACCGCCAACTTCGATTCGTAGCCGAGCGACGACCGCGGGACGCTGAGCAAGGCACATGCGCGCCGACATGAGACGCCCCGAGCCCGGGCGTACGCCACCTGCTGGCGACGTGCCGACACGTTTACCATTTTTTCGCCGCGATCTCCTTCATCACTTCGACCTCGAGGTCTCGCTCCGCGAGCAGCTTCTTGAGCCGCGCGTTTTCTTGCTCGAGCTTCTTGAGCCGCTTGACGTCGGTGACCTCCATGCCGCCGAACGATCGGCGCCACCTGTACATCGTCTCAATACTCACGCCGTGCTTCTTGGCGACCACCGCGACCGAGCTCTGCTCGGCCTCCCGCAGCATCTTCACCTTCTGCTCTTCACTAAATCGACCCTTCCTCGTGCTCTCTCCGGACGGTCCCGAAGAGGCAGTCTGTCACATTTGCGATGGTCGGAAATTCCGGGCCCAGGTCACTGACCGAAGTACGCGCATTTCTGAGCAAGCTGTGGTTTGATCGGGGCTCAGACATAAAAGGAGAAGAGCCCACTGATGAAAACGCGCCCTCACCAACAAGCCTTGATTTTTGAAACTCGAATCACGCAAACGTCGACCGCTTGCGAACGTCGGCAAGTGCTGATGGCCCTCGCCGATCTGCTTCGCAGAGCGGCGGCCAGCCGAGCCCCGAAGCCAGCGAGGAAGGAGGAGCTCGATGAAACCCGTTGAGCTGCCACGCAGCGTGCTCGACCGCCATGCGGTCGTGTATGTACGACAGTCGAGCATGACGCAGGTGGAGCAAAATCTCGAAAGTCAGCGCCGCCAGTACGAACTTGCCGATGTCGCTCGCTCCTACGGCTTCGTCGATGTGACGGTTATCGACGAAGATCTGCGGCGCTCGGCGAGCGGAGCCACGCACCCGGCGCCTCCGGACGTGACAACGCCAAACGCTTCGGGCATGCTCACCGCAACGGTCGTCGGACCAACTCCTGGTCCCGTGGCCCTGAAAATCGACTGGTCCCATCAGGGTGCAAACCGGCAAAGCTCAAGGAGGTCAAAGACCAACTGATGCGACGGAGGCATCTGCCTATTGCGATCCAGGGCAAGTGGATCGGCAGTGTCGTGCGCGGCTACTACCGCTACGTCGAGCCGACCAACGTGCATGGCTTGCAGGCATTTCGAACACAGATGGAACGGTATTGGCGCTTTGCACTTCGGCGACGAAGTCAACGCGACCGAACCACCTGGGAACAGACGCGAAAGCTGTCACGGCGATGGATTCCCTCACCGCGCGTCCTGCACCCTTGGCCAACCGAGCGGTTTGAGCGTCGGACCCGAGGCAGGAGCCCAGTGCGCTAGCAGTGCACGCTGGGATCTGTGCGGGGGGCGGCCCGACCCCAAGTGCTAAGGGCCGTCCCTACCGCGATCGTCGTAACCCTTCATGGATCGAAAAGCGCAATTTCGGTTTCAAGGAGATCGCCGGGAGCTGGCGGAACTGCGCCCCTGGCATATCGTCGCTCCCGCCTGGCAAGTAGGCGAACTCCTGGCGGTGGCGTGTAGTTCAGGGGTGCGTCAATTAAACAAAGTGGCACGCCGCGCCGGAGAAGGGCCCGCATCAGGCCGCCCGACGCTTTCACGAGCCGTGCAGAATCGCCTGCGACGAAGCGGGCAGCTGGGATCAGGCGCTTCAGCCACTTGATCCGGTAGAGCGCAATTATTGGGCCATCAGCATCTTCCAGTAGAAGCCCCGCGCAACCGTAGCTAAGGTGAGCCTCGGCCATGCTGCGGGTTACGGCGTCAAGCCCGCTGGCCATTTCTGGCGTAAGAGGACGCACGCTCACGTCACTCGCCTTGAGAGCGGATCGTGCGTCGACGAGGAGCGTCCCGCCGGTATACGGCTTAAAGCCGAAGGCCTCCGCGATCGGAAGGGCAACAGGGGAGGGAGAGAGATTGAGATAGACGGATCCCTTGGTTCGTATTGTCCGCTGAAACAGGAAGGCGGCGAACTTGCGGTGCGGCTCGCGCACGTACCAACTTGACAGATTGCTGCGAATGACGCCTTCGATCCTGGCAGTCAACAGCAGAAGCACGCCCTCGAGACGCCCATCGACTTCGAGACCGTAGCCGTACCGGGGATAGCCCTCTACTGTTGGGCGGCGCGTAAGAATATCAAGCGCGTTCTTCCAATATCCGAGAGTGCGCTTTGGGAACCCTTCGGCGAGAAGTGCGCACACCTCAGGTATATCCGTATCCTCGATCTCGCGGAGATGCATTTTGCTCACGCCGTGCTGCCGCCGTCTACGGTCATGACTGTGCCCGTTACGCGGGCCGCGTCGGGTCCAAGGAGATAGGAGACCGCCGCCGCCGCATCCTCGATCCGTGGCAGCCCCAAGGGAGCACGCCGACGCACCGACTCCATCTTTTCGCCTGCGAGACCGCTAGTCATCTCGGTCTCCATGTATCCGGGGGCCACGCAGTTGACGGTTATCTTCACTTTACCAAGCTCGCGGGAGAGCGAACGCGTGAAGCCCTCGAGGCCTGCCTTGCTGGCAGCGTATACCGAAAGGCCGTGGAAACCCGTCGAGGCGACAATCGACGAGATATTGACGATTCTTCCTTCGCCGCGAGCAAGCATCGAGCGGGATACATACTTCGTGAGCGCGATTGGCCCAACGAGATTTGTCGCGATGATACGATCAATATCGCTCTGGTGCTGGGTGGCCAGTACACCGTCGAGGCCGACGCCAGCATTGTTGACCAAGCCAAAGACCGGTTTGTGGGCAGCTATGAGCACGCGCGCCCGTTCCGGAATCGACCGGATGTCGGAGATATCGAGGAGCTCGAATACAGCTTCGTTTGGATGCTCTTTCATCAACGCTTGGTAGCCCTCAGAAAGACTACGACCGAGGCCAATGACTTTGTAACCGTCATCGACGAGGCGGTGCGCGATTGCCAAACCGAGCCCTCTCGATACACCCGTTACGAAAATGTTACGCATGACGCTAGCTCCGGCTCAGCTTGCCAGCTGCATTTACGTCGAGCTGATCCGTCAGTTTCACGATCGCCGGGACAGATTCAGGCGGAAGGCATGTGCGGCAATACTTGATCAGCTCGGTCTTGAAGGTCTCGGGGTTCTCTGGCACCTGAGTCGGCACGACCTCGGCTACGAGAATTGCCCCAGAGAGCGGATTCTTCCGTGCGATGACACGGGAAACGGCCACTGCCGACGAAGCGTTCAAAGCCCGTTCGACGGTTTCTGGATGTACTTTCACTCCTCCCACGTTCACGACACCCGTCTCACGACCGAGGAAAATCACTCGATCTGCCCGGAGGCTAACGCGGTCTTGGGTGTCGACAAAACCGTTGGCATCGCGGGTCAGATGCTCTGAGCCCAGATAGCCGCTGGTAGCGCTAGGCAGCCGGATCCAGAGCTTATCGTCAGTGATCTTAAGCGCGATTCCGCCCGGGGCGTCGTTGAGCCAGCTTGCTGGGAAACCCTCTCGCTCGTCCCTGACGGAGAAACCGACCCCGGTCTCGGTCGAGGCGTAGATATGGGTTATCTGGGCTTCGGGAAAGCGAGTGCGAAGTGTGTTGAGCAAGGCCTGGTCGGCGATTTCACCGCCAAGCGTGATCTGGCTAAGCTTGAGGGCTGCAGAAGCCGGGTGCATGAGTATGCGCCGCCAGAGCGTCGGAGTGGCCGAAAGATGAGTTACGTTGAACGCCGCGAAACAGGCTAAGCGTTCCCCAATCGTTGCCGACAGCGCCGGCGCGACCAGAGTGCCTCCGCCAAGCACGGCTTGGAGCACTACCTGAAGCCCAGCAAAACGCGTTGCCTCATAGGTAAGCCCCCAGACCGGGGCTGGGGCCTCTGGCCGGACCGGGCGAACGGTGCGTGCAAGTCTGGCCAGTGTATGGTTCACCATCTTGGGTCGTCCGGTTGTCCCCGAGGTGGTCATGATCCACTTGGTCTCTGTCTCCTCCAGTGACATGGTGTCTTGGGCGACACCGCTTTCTGACAAGATGCTGTCGGGGCTGTGTGCGCCGCGGATATCCGGACGATCAGACACGATGACAGTGGCTTTAGCGTCCACCGCAAGCGCCTGCACCTCGTCCGGCGCCAATTCGCTGGATAGGAGCAATAGCGCCTCACTGCGGCCGTCATAAGCCGCAAGCACCTTTAGAAGGGTCTCGGGGTTGCGGATCGAGAGCGCTAATCGTGATCGCGGTCCGAGCTTCGGGACTATAGCCAGCAGCGATCCTCTCGAAAGATTCGTGGGTCCGGTTGTCAAAACCGGTCCTTCTAAGCCGGGTTGCGCGTGGATCTGGTTCTGCAAGGTGATCATTGAGCGGGCCTGTGCATTTCGTAAAAGTCAACGAATTCGCGGAAGGTCTGGGGATAGAACGCATCTTCAGCAAGCGAAAACGGATCGTAGTCTAGGTCTTCTTCGAGCCGCGCGACAATGATTGCAAAGCCAAGACTCTCGAGCCCCGTATCGAGGAGTACCGTGTCGTCCGTCAAGGAAGGCGGGGTCGACTGTTTCTGCTCACGCCATACCTCCTCAAACATGTCTTTTATTTTCTCTCGCATAATAACAACCCCTGTTCCACGATTATTCATTGCAATTCTCTCTCGACAGTACAAAAGTGATTTGGAAGTACTGTCCGGGCAAGGCGACCAAGTACTTGAGAGGGCCGGCGTCTCGCCGTCGATCATGCCTATTTCCGAGATGCTCTATCTCGGGTTCTGAGGAGACCTTGAAACGTCGGATTGTGCTCAACTTCCATGGGATTGGGGAGCCCCATCCCTGGGTCGGACCGGACGAGAGGCCGTATTGGTGCGAAGAGGCGGTGTTTTGTTCCATCCTTGACGACGTGCCGCGTGTGTGTCGGGATCGGCGCCGCCCGATCGAAATCACCTTCGACGACGGCAACGCGAGCGACGTCGAAGTGGCGCTGCCGGCGCTCCGCGAGCGCGGACTCGCGGCGACCTTTTTTGTCTGTGCCGGTCGGATCGGCGAGCCCGGCTATCTGGACGCCGACCAGCTGCGCGAGCTGGCGGACGCTGGGATGTCGGTTGGGAGCCATGGCTGGGACCACGTGGACTGGCGGCGGGTGCCCGACGGCGAGGCCCTCGACCGCGAGGTCGTGGGCGCGCGCGACCGCATCGGGCAGGTTCTGGGTGGCGGCGTTCATGCGGTCGCGATTCCCTTCGGAAGCTACGACCGCCGGGTCTGGAGGAAGGCAAGGAGGGCCTTCTCCGTAGTGTGCACGAGCGACGGGGGCCTCGCGCCTGCCTCAGGCTGTGTGGTGCCGAGGGAGACCTACACGACGGCATGGGGGCCCGGCACGATAGACATCCTAGCAGCCCCGCCTTCGCTCGCGAGGCGCGCCCGGAAGGCTATGGGGCGCGCCTACAAGCGGAGCCGTCCGCCGGCACGTGCCTGAGTAGGCCGAGGGGGAGAGCCAGAATGAAGAGGCGCCGGGTTCCAGTGGGGCACAGGTGTCGTCGGCAACTCGGTGCCGCCCGGGCCCCACCCACGCCTCCCCAGAAACCCGACACACACGCGAGGCGTGGCAGCCTCGGGTGTAAGTGCTCGCTGTTGCCTAAAGATTGATCGCATCCCAGTGGGTATTGCAGGATCGGCAAGGTTGAACCCTTCGGCAAGCAGGTTCAGTTTTCGTAGACCGCGCTTCAGCACCGCCCATCCTGGTGGCCCGTTGTTCCGGGGGTGAACGCCGAGTCGGGCGAGTTCGTCGATGACCTGCTGCACGCTAAGGCTGTCTCCCCGTTGTCCCCGTAGGGCCCTCAGCCGATTGAGGGTTTCGAACTGAAGGCGCGTCAGCAAAGTCCGACCGGGCGCACTGGGTTGGCTTCTCGCCACATGACGAAGGCGAAGAATCTGCCAAGCGACGGCCGACTCGATCACAAGTGCGACGAGTAAGCCCTTGATGTCTTCGACCTGATGAGACTCGAAGCGGCAGTCTGTCTTGATCGCCTTGAAGAACTCCTCGACGATCCACCATTTGCGATAGATGTCGATCGCTTCGGCAACCTGACGTTCCGTTGCGATCGGCTCTGTGGTCACCAGACGCCAGACGACGGGTGTGGTGCCCGCTGGAGCCCCCACCTCCTTGACCTCGACGAAGTTCAGAAGGCGGGAGTCGGGTAGATGCTCGGAGTGCTGGTGCGCGCGATGCAGGTTGATCGCCTTCGCACGAATTTCGAGCAGAGAGCTCCTCGGTTCGCGCTCCGGGAAGATCTTCTGCTTCTTCGTCGCCACTTCCCGCTCGCGACGCCCCAGTCGAACGCGGCGGGTGAAACGCGCCGGCCCACTTCCCAGCACCTCATTCAACTTGGGATGACCGTCTCGACCTCTTCCCTTCTTGAGGCGGCGGTCATGTCCCAAGCGAATCACGAATCGTTGTTCCTGGTCGAGGAGCGAAGCGAATAGCTCGAACTGATCGCCTTCGCCTGCGGCCTCTTGTCTGAGTCGAAGCGACTCCAGGCAAGGAGCTCCAAGGTGCCCGGCGGCTCCCCATCCGGCGCAAGGCACAATGAACAGTGGGCCGGGAAGCCATCGCGCTTCGTCGTACTCACGCGTCCAAGCCCCTTTCGCTCCTTGGCACCGCCAAAGCGAAACTCCGTCGTGTCGTGGATGACCAGGACCGATGCGTGGTCCTGTGCGCGCGCAGCCGTCTTTGCTGCGTGACCCTCGAAAATAACCTCCGGACTCAGCCGCTCGTTGGAGAAGAATCGGTAGGTCGCTTCCAGTGCAGCGACGTCACCCGCCTGTTCTACGAGACTGTCCCCCGGAGCCGATTCCATGGCCTGGGCGATCTGCCCCAATCGCCGTTCGAGACGCTTATCTCCTAGCGAGACGTCCTCGAACTCGCCAACGATGCTCCGATCCGGTGCCTGTTTCACCACTTCCTTAGATCACAGTCGTTGCTCCCCCGCTAGATACTGTTCGAGATGTGATCAATCTTTAGGCAACAGCGAGCATTTACGAAGAACGCGCCCGCGCAGACACCAGCCGACGACTGGTGTGCCGCCTATCTCTACGAGGCCTGGGGCTGCTTCCTGCGGGAGGACATCGGTTGGACGCAGCTACCCACCACCTGCACGCAAAACGGCTTTCCCTCGTTTCGTGGGTCGTCGAACACGCCGACGACTAAGGTCGCCCACGGCTACTGATTATCTGCCGAACGCAAGAAGAGCTGGCCGATAGACATGAGGCCGCTACCCCGATCGCGATTGGCGATGGCAGCCGAGGCCACGGCAATTGGCCGTCGACCCACAAGTAGTACTCACTGAAGCTCGGGCTTGCGTCGTCGAGATGGCTGGGATCTTCGTCTGCGCTTTGTTATAAGTCGTAGGCCTGAAGAGAAAGGAATCGACATTCATGAAGCGAACTGCCACGCTGATCGGGTTGGCCCTCCTGTTTGTGCCCGATGCCGCATATGCAGAAGAGCACTGGGTGGACCCTATGCATGGGAAGCGGGGCAACGATGGTAGCTCGTCCGCTCCGTGGCGAAGTTTGCAGGAAGTCCTCGACAAGGGCCTCGTGGAGACGCAAGCGTGGGAGTCGCTGCCCTACAAGCAGGGTGCCAAGCTCGTCACGAAGAATGCCGGCGCTCCAGTGAAGGGAGGCGACACTATCTACCTGCGCTCGGGCGACTATGGCGCTCTTCGAGTCGTAGACTTCTACAACAAGAAGAGGATCACCGTGGCCGCTCAGGGAGGCCATGAGCCGCGTTTTGAGCGTGTGTTGGTACGAGCGAGTTCGCATTGGCTCTTTCGTGGGCTGCACGTGAGTCCCGAGCACGCACCGAAGTACGAGCAGACTGCGCTGTTCAAGATCGAGTCGCACGGGTGGCGAGGACCCGTCCACGACATTGTCGTCGAGGGTAGTCGTCTGCAATCCATCGAGGATTCATCGAAATGGACTGCTAGTGACTGGAACACACTCTCATGTGACGGGATCGAAGCCCATGGCGAGAACATAGTGATTCGCAACAATGTGCTCAGAAACGTCTTCTTCGGGATCCAGATGGGAGCAGAGAACTCGCTGGTCGACGGCAATCTGGTGGAGAACTTCGCGGGTGACGGGATACGAGGAGTCGGCGATCACACTGTCTTTCAATACAACACCATCAAGAACTGCTACGATGTCAATGCGGTTCATCATGATGGCTTTCAGTCCTGGAGTCGGGGCAGCGACGGTGTGGGGACGGGTGAGGTCATCGGCGTCGTGTTGCGCGGAAACACTTTCATCAACTACGAGGACCCCGAACAGCCGTATAGAGGAACGATGCAAGGCATCGGGTGCTTCGATGGGATGTTCGTCGACTGGGTGGTGGAGAACAACGTAATCATCACCGACCACTGGCACGGAATCACTTTTGGGGGCTTACGCAACTCCCGAATCGTGAACAACACCGTACTAGATCCCAACCAGGAACGTCCTGGTCCACCGTATATTAGAGTCGGCCGGCACAAGAACGGCACGCCGTCGACGGGTGTCGTGGTGCGCAACAACTTGGCCACCGCGATCGTCATCGAGGCAAACCAAGACGTGGTTGCCGACCACAACCTGATCATCAAGAACCCAGCCAAGCTCTTCGTTGATGCGCCCGCTCATGACTTGCACCTCAAGAAGAAAGCAAGGGCCGTAGATACCGGCAGCTCAGACCTTGCTCCCGAGATCGACCAAGATAAGGTATCCAGACCCTGGGGCGATGGCTACGACATCGGTGCGTACGAATATCATGAGGGCGAAGTCGGCATTAATTCGAAGGAGCAAAAAGAGACCAAAACCGGAGAAAACCCCCAAGTCGCCGAAGACGCTATGGTAGCGCAACGCCAACTGGCTCCCGAGGATCGTCCAACCAACCGCTCAGTAGAAACGGACAGGGAGGAGCGGTTGAAAACCCAGCAGCAGGCCGACGGCTCTTGGTTGCGAACGACGCCGCCCTGGTTGCTGGCGCTCGTAGCAGTATCCTTGCTTGCCGTCGTCTGGCTCAGGAGGCGCTAGCGGCATGCCGCAAGTGTGGAACGCATCGCCTGCTATGCTAGTGTATTGGGATCGATCACTCTTCTTTGATTTGCATTACCGATGGAGAATATTTTGTCGCCGCAAGGTGTAAGCATAATCATCGTCAACTGGAACACTCGTGAGATGGTTCTGCGCTTGCTGGCGACTCTGTCGGCGCCGGATGACGACCCCACTCAGGAGCTCGAGCTGATCGTTGTCGACAACGATAGTCATGATGGCAGCGTCGAAGCCATTCGCCGCGAGTTCCCCGGCGTCAAACTGCTGGCACAGTCCGAAAACCTCGGGTTTACGGGCGGCGTCAACCGTGGCAGCGAAGTAGCGACCCAGCCGTTCGTCTTGCTGCTCAACAGCGATGCTGAAACCTCACGAGCTTCCGTGGCAGAGTCGGCACGTTACATGGCCGAGCATCCGGAGGTCGGGATCCTCGGACCCGGAATACTCACCCCGGACCGTAGCCCCGTACCGACCTGCTGGCGTGATCCGTCTTTGGTCTGGATGGTGCTGAGATCGGTCGGACTCAGCAAGCTGAAGATCTTCAACTTCGAGCGCTATGGCGAGAAGGTGTTCACGGAACCAACGGAGGTTGACTGTGTTTGCGGTTGCGCGCTGATGATTCGGCGAGACTTGTTGGTCGACCTCGATGGTCTCGACGAGGACTACTTCATGTATTTCGAAGAGACCGACTTGTGTGTGCGCGCGCGTCGCCGTGGCATGCAAGTCCACCATGCGCCCGTCGGCGAGTTTGTGCATCAAGGTCGTGGAACGGCTAAAGCGGTACGGCTCCGCACCTACTTGGATTCACGCCGTAGTCACATTCTGTTCCACCGCAAACATAGTGGTGACGGCGCTGCGATCATGGCCCGTGGGCTGCTGGCGCTTGGCAATGCGTTGCGTGTGCCGCCGTGGGCGGTGCTCTCTTGGATTGACGGTTCCGAACGGAGCCGGGAGCAATTGCGGCTGAATTGGAAGGGCCTTCGCTGGCTGCTCAACCCCGTTGGAGGGATCGTACCCGACGTCGATCGGTCGGAATAGGCCGGGACCGTACTATCTACCGAAAGCAAGAAGGGCGCGCCGGTACACATACTTCACTAGGCCGCCGCTCCGTTCACGATTGGCGATCGCAGCGGAAGCCACTGCGATTGGCCATCGTGCCCACAGAGAGTATTCGGTGAAGCTGGGACGGCTGGGGGCTTCGGTTTCGTACCCCAGCGACTGCATCACCGACCTACAGATACAATCCACGATCCGGATTTCTGCTGGCGTAAGTTTCGTCTTCCACCTGTCGACCGCTGCGCGGGTGATGCCCTGCTTCTCATCGAATTTCTCGTAGGAGCTGTTGTGCATCGGAACGTTGAGCATCGATTCCTCAAATGAGAGGTCAAGCCACTCCGTGAGCTCTCTCAACTCGCGCTCGGGCTCAACAACCAAATCCTCGTAGCGCTGAATGTACACCTTGTCGGGTCCCCACTCGTCACGAGCTTTGAGCGCCGCCTTCGATTGCGCTCTCCACAGCATGCTGATGGTTGCCGGATGGTATGAGCGACGAACTCGGTTCTGCTCCGCTTCCAGCGCCTCCCGGTGCCCCGGATCCCTCTCGAAGTTGAATCCCCCTTGGTTTCGCCAATCGCGGTACGAAGCAACCACTGCCCTGGGATCGCGAGACATGCACACGACTTTCGCATCCGGAAATCTGGTCAGAATGTCGTTGATTCGAAAGATGTGACGTGGCGTCTTCTCTCCCCATATCGACTTCGAAGCATGTTGCGCCTCGATTTCGCAATACGCTTGGAAATACGCATCACCAGTCCCGCCTAGGTGTTCGGCGCGCTCTCGAAGCTGTTGGGGGCTAATCTGACCTTGAGTAGGATCGCCCTGGTGACCGTACGGTCGGTGGCTGAGCGCGCAGAAGTAGTTCGCGGCTTCGCTGGCCAGTTCGCTCGAAAGCTCGCCCGACGAGGGATCCTCGAATCTCTGGCGCAAATCATCGAAGTAGTGCGTCTCCCCCGTCAAATGGACCAAGGGGTGGCCGTTCAGCGCGGACCGCAACATCGCGGTCCCCGATCGGGACGGTCCACACACGAAGATCGGGCCATGACTCATGAAAGGTCTCCAGACGAAGTAGCTTTCTAAAGCTAGTCAACGACGGGCGCGACGTCAAAGCCGAGGTTACACTCGCGAGCTCGAGGGCGTTTGTCGGTACCCTGTGCTAGTCGCTACCATGCGCCGCAGGGTAGACGCGATGCCTACGCATCACCAGCCTGAAGCTAAGGATCGGAATCTCGAGGGCCGTGGCTACGTGCTCGTCACCGCGGCCTACAACGAAGAGCGTCACATCACCGAGACTCTACGCTCGGTGACCAGCCAGACGTTGCTGCCCCGCCGGTGGATCATCGTCAGCGACGGGTCGACCGACAGGACCGATGAGATCGTCCGCAGTTGGGTCAGTCGCTATCCGTTCATCGAGTTCGTGCGCGTCGAAAAGACGGAGAAACACAACTTCGCGGCCAAAGTTCATGCGCTTCGACGCGGTTTCGGACGGCTCGAGAGCATTGAGCATGACTTCGTCGGCGTGCTAGACGCGGACGTCTCTTTCGAGCCTGACTATTTCGCGCGGCTACTCGAGCATTTCGCGAGGGAGCCTCGCCTGGGGGTTGCTGGCGGCAGCATCGAGCAGCTCGTCGACGGAAGAATCGTGCCGCGCAGGAAGGACCCCAACACGGTTGCTGGCGCAGTTCAGTTCTTGAGACGCGAATGCTTTGAGCACACCGGGGGCCTGCCTGCGCTAGAGTATGGTGGTGAAGACGCTGCCATGGAGATCGCCGCACGAATGCTTGGCTGGCAGACGAGGACCTTTCCGGAGTTGAAGGTGGTGCACTTTGGTCTCGTTGGTGCCGGTGCCGGCGGTCCCCTCAAAGCGCGCTTCAAATGGGGACGGATGAACTTCCACCTGGGCTACCATCCGCTCTTTCAGTTGGCGCGCTCGATGTATCGGGTCTGGGAGCGACCGTTTCTGCTCGGCAGTCTCGCAGAGCTTCTCGGGTTCACCCTTGGCAAGACACAGGACCGCCGCCCTTCCGTCGATCGCGACCTCGTACGCTACTTGCGTCGAGAGCAGCTCGCAAAGCTGAAGAACCTCCTGAACGCACGCCGCTAGCGGACACGATGGTGATTAGGAAGAGGTTTATCGTTTCGCTCGGGCTGATTTCCGTAGCCAGCCTGATCCACGGCTTCGGCGAGAGCTTGAGCTGCGGCGGCTGCCAAAGCGACGAAACGCGCCCAAACGGTACTCTTGTGGAGCTGCCACCGGCTGGACGGACCAATGACATCGGGCAGCTCATTCGGGAAAACGCAGCGGGAGGAATCGTGTTTGTGCCCAACGGGACGTATCGATTCAGCAACATTGAGGACTTCAAACCCTCCAAACCGCTGGTGCTGGTCGCCGAGAGCAAGCATGGAGTGGTGATAACGCAACCCGACGGCGCTCAGGAAGGCGAAACCGACTTTCACTTGGACGACATACACAACGTTGCCTTTGTGGGCTTCTATTTCCAGTACGTCACCTTGCGCCTGAGCAACGCCAGTAACATCCACCTCTGGTACACCTTCCATACGTACCCTCCCCAGATGAAGCCGCGCCCTCGCCACAAAGTGTGTGGCGGGGGGCGGGCCCCGGAAGGGATTCGAATGCGGAATGTGAGTCATTCGAAATTTCACGGCCTCGACTTCGAGGACATCGGCTGTGATGGCCTCAAGATCAGCTCAGTTCACAATGCGCAAGTAGTGGGTGGTCGGTTTGTCGATATTGATGATCGGAAATATCAAACGGATACCACGAGCGCAGAGGCACTGACATGTAAGCATCGACCGGACGACAAGTTCTATCACTCTGACGTCATTCAGATATCTCCCGGTAGCGTGCACAACTTCATCGTTTCGGACTGCTACACGGAGGGTGTGATGATGCTGCAGGTAGAGCCGAACGGTGAGTCGGTGTCAGGCTTCAAGATCCAATCCTCGTGGTTGAGTAATCCTGCGAGCCAATGGTGCATTCCCGTCGACACTCGTGTGAAGCCGGATGGCAAGACGATGGAGCTGATTATCGTGGATTCGACCAGTTGGTGTGAAGAGAAGCCACCCAAGTTTCATTTCTACACCAAGGGTACGAGAAGCGGCCATGATTTGATGCTCGGCAACATCACCTACGAGACGTCCAAGCACGCAACGTCACCGACACCGGCCGATGACTGGAGAGCGGCCTTCCCCTATGAGGCGTGGGGTTGTTTTATCCGCCATGATATCGGTTGGACGCAGCTGAACGCCTCATGCTCGCATGTTGGGTTTCCATCGTTTCGAGGGCCGTCCAACACACCGACCACCAAAGTGGTTCACAGTTACTGAGGGCGGCTATCGATTCAATCTCGTCTCAGGGGTGGCACTGCTGGGTTTTCGGCTGACCGCGCCTTCTCGGCCGCTAGGCGAGGTCCGGGAGCGGACCCTGGTAGACGGCGTCATCGTTGCCGAAGTGGTTGGCGCTGCTGCCGCATGCCTGCAGGATCGACGTAAACAGATTGTGGGATGAGTGGTCGGTCCTGTACCCGCTCGAGCTGTCTATGAAGTTCAGGTGGCGGCCGGTCTGCCACTGGCCACCGGCGCTGCCCGCCAGGAGGAAAGGCATGTTCGAGCCGCAGTGGCGGGCGCCCTCGCTGAACTCGCTGGTGTAGAGCACGATGCTGTTGTCCAGCATCGTCATGTCGCCCTCGGCGAACTGCGGATCGTCGAGACCCGCGATGAGCTCCTCGAAAATGCTCATGCGCCACTGATGATTATCGGTCACTTCCGCGATCCAGTCGTCGTACTTGCGAGCGTCTCCACCGGCGGGACCGACGCTGCGTTGTAACTTGTGAAGCGCGTGGCCGATTGACGCCTCGGTAATGATGTGGCCCGTAGGCGTCCAGGGCGTGATGACGTCGCCCATCTCGAGGTTGGCGACGTTGGTCAGGCCGCAACGCAAGGCGGCGAGGATAACCTTCACCTGCAGATGCGCCTGCCGCTCCGTGTTCGCGTCGCTGAAGTCATCCGTCGGCGGCTCGCATTGCACCGCGGGGGCCTGGAGCTCCGCCTCGAGTTCGTGCAAGTGGTCGAGGTGTGCCTCGATCGTCATCAGATCGCGCTTACCGACGACCGGTTTTGCCTCGTTGAAGCTCTTGATGACGCCGTCGAGAATCGAGCGGCGCGTCGCATGCAGATGTACTTGCTCGGGCGACGGCGTGCCGCTGGGGGTGACGCCCGCGAAGATCGTTTTGAACGCCGTTTGCGGATCGCGTTCTCCACTGACGCGGTTGCCGGCCGACTCGTAGTAAGGAGAGCCGTAGTTGTGCGCCTTCATGTACAGGTGAATTTGATCGAAGGTCGTGGGATTGGTCCGCCCGAGCTCTTCGGCGACGGCGAAATCGATCGATCGGCCCCCGGCGCGCTCATCACACTGCGCGTCGGAAACCGTCAGGGCAAGCGCGTTGTTGAGGCCGTGCCCGCCCGTGCCGTACTGCGCCCGCCCCCGGGTCGCGTAGTTGTCCAGACCGCGAACGACCAGTAGCTTGTCGACGTGCTCTTGAAGCGGCTGATGAATCGTGCCCAGCACGAGCGTCTCGCCGGGGTCTGCGGGCTTCCACAGATTGGTGCCACTCTCGTCGCCGTTGCCCGAGTGAATCTTGT
>RCNG010000579.1_pt1 | contig 16923 bp, 10 predicted proteins | sample 2041371 | NCBI WGS metagenome assembly RCNG01 (sample SAMN09708227, study PRJNA481090) | Marine sediment metagenome, whole genome shotgun sequencing project. | biome: marine sediment; feature: ocean; material: sediment; isolation source: Sewage treatment plant 1 marine sediment (STP1) ... | reverse complement strand
GCATGATCATCAGCCCCGAGAGCAAGATCGGCGATCTCCTCGACGCCTACCCGGAGGCCGAGGCGGCGCTCATCGCCATCGCGCCCAAGTTCAAGGCGTTGAGCAATCCGGTGCTGCGGCGCACGGTGGCCAAGGTCGCGACCCTCGAACAGGCGGCGAGGGTGGCCGACATGCCGGTCAATGAGCTCGTGCGATCGCTTCGTGAAGCACTTGGGCAGGATGCAGGAGGGATGGAACCTGAAAGCGAATCAGGTGCAGGTGGCGGCGACGCCCCGGCCTGGATCGTCAGTGGCGCCAAACGTGAATTCAATGCCGATGCGATGCTCGCTCGGGGAGAGACCCCGGTGGGCAAGGTGAGCGAGGCGTTGGCCGGAATGGCGGGGGGAGAGGCGCTCCTCGTCCGCTCGACCTTCCAGGTCGCGCCGCTCATCGACGCCATGAAGGGCAAGGGCCACGAGGTCTTCACCCGCAAGGTGGGCGAGGATTCGTGGGAGGCGTGGGTGCGGAAGGGGTGAGGTCCATCGCGCCGTCGCAACCACGAAGGCACCAAGACACGAAGGGGTCACGAAGGCATCGCAATTGAGAGTGGGCGAGGCTGAGCTTGGGAAGCGATCTGACTTCGTGGCGAGGCCAAGGTCACCGATAGGACGCTGAAGGGCGGGCGGGATGGCTGCCCCACAATTCATCCCATCGGAGTTCGGGATCGGGATCGGGATCGGGAACGGGAACGGGCACGGGCACGGGTACGGGAACGGATACGGACACGGGCACGGATACGGATACGGAAACGGAAACGGACACGGGTAGAATGTCTCCATCGATCAACCCGGGCGAAATGGAGACCACCATGTCCTCAGAACCATCGACGTCGCCGCTCACGCCGGAAGAAATTTTCCGGATCGAACGGCCCGATTCGTCACTCATGAGCTACTACGTTCTTGCGTCGTTGGTGGCGGGGCCGTTCTTCCCATTTGTCCTGCTGCCGCTCTATTTCCGTTACCACACCATGAGGTTCAGGTTCTCGGACGAAGGCGTGTCCATGCGTTGGGGCATTCTCTTCCGCAAGGAGATCAACCTGACCTTTGCGAGAATCCAGGACATCCACCTGATGAGCAACTTCGTCGAGCGTTGGCTGGGTCTGGCGCGGATCCAGATTCAGACCGCCAGCGGCAGCGCCAAGGCCGAAATGACCATCGAGGGGGTCCTGGAGTACCGAGCTCTTCGCGATTTCCTCTACTCGCGGATGCGCGGCGCCAAAGGACTGACGGCTCCGGTGGCGTCGTCTTCGGTGAGAGCTCAACCATCCCCGGCGTATTCGTCGGATGTCGCGGCCGTGCTCCGCGACGCGGTGTCGGAGCTCCGGGCCATTCGCACCTCCCTCGAGCAGCGGGGGAGGGTGGATGATGGGGGAGGACACCATGGCTGACGGCCCGCTGGCCCGTCTGATCACCCGCTTCCTCAAGGTGCCCCCCCAACCCGAGCCACCCATGGGCAGTCCGGGATCGGTCCGCATCTTCAACGCAGCGTCCGGCTACTACCACTATCGACTCGTCCTGTGGGTCTTCGCTCAGATCGGAACCTTGATCGGTCTCGTGGTCGGTCTGGCGTTTCTCGCGGGCGGGATCGAGTTTGCGGCCGTGCCCATCGGCCGGGAGATCGCCATGCTGCTCGAGGCCGTGGGTGTCGGACTTTTCCTGGTCCAGCTCCCACTCTCCTTCCTGATGATCCGTCTCGACTACCGCTACCGCTGGTACATGATCACCGATACCAGCCTGCGAATTCGCGAGGGACTCATGACCGTGCGCGAAAAGACCATGACCTTCGCCAACATCCAGAACCTGTCCTTTCGTCAGGGACCGGTGCAGCGAGTCTTCGGGATTTCCGATCTCCAAGTGCGAACCGCCGGAGGGGGCGCAGATGTCGCCGGAGAGTCGAAGAAGGAGCTCGCTGAGGCGTTGAACATGCACATCGGCTATTTCCGTGGAGTCGACAACGCCGAAGAAATCCGAGACCTCATCCTGGCCCAGATGCACGGGATGCGCGACTCGGGGCTCGGTGATCCGGACGAGCCGGCGCACGCCGCATCCGGCGCGGCTTCTGTTGGGGCGGACCCTGCCGAACTCATGGCGGCGGCAACCGATCTTCTCGTGGAATCGAAGAGACTCAGGGCCGTGTTGACGGGCTGAGGGTCGATTCCACATAGGGTCGAAGCATCTCGGCGAGGCGCCGTTGGCCCTCCGCGGTCGGGTGGAGGCCATCGGGCTGGAGCAGATTCGGATCCCGGCCGAGTTCGCGGACAAAGCCGGGAACCAGGATCGCGTCTTCCTCGTGTGCGAGACGCAGGTAGAGGTCAGCGAAGGCCGAGGCATAGTCGGGGCCGTAGTTGGTGGGGACATCCATTCCAAGCAGGATGACCTTCGCCCCGGTCGTTCGGCCGCGCCGGATGATCTCGCGCAGGTTCTTCTCGGTGTTGTCGAGCGGTTGGCCTCGGAGCGCATCGTTGCCGCCGAGTTCGACCACGAGAATCTCCGCCGGTTTCTGGAGCACCCAGTCGATGCGGGAAAGACCGCCCGCCGTGGTGTCGCCGCTGACGCCGGCGTTGACGACACCGACGTCATAGCCCTTATCGCGCAGGAGCGTCTCCAGGACTGCGGGAAAGGCCTCGGCCTGGGCAAGACCGAGGCCCGCCGCGAGGCTGTCACCCAATACGACGATGCGGATGACCGGCTCTGCCGCGGGAATGGCCGTCGCTGTCGGTTGTCCCGTCGGCCGTTCTGTCACGGACGCCGGAAATTGCTGTTCGCCGCAGCCTGCAGCGAGGCCGGTGGCGGCCAAGACGAGGGTCATGGCCCATGAAAACCTGCGCCGTGGTGAAATGATCTGCAACATGGATGCGATTGTAGCGTTGTGATGTTGAAGGGATTCCATGACTGACACAAACCAAGCCTTGCTATCGCTTCGCGGTGTCGGCCGCCGCCTGCCATCGGGCGGGAAAATGCTGCAGGTCCTCGATGCCATAGATCTCGAGGTCGCCGAGGGTGAGTTCATCGCGGTGCTCGGCCCGTCGGGGAGCGGCAAATCAACCCTTCTCGCTCTCATGGCCGGACTCGATCGGCCCAGTTCCGGTGCCATCGTGATCAGGGGCGAACGCATCGACAGGCTTTCCGAGGATCAGCTCGCCCTGATGCGGCGCCACACCATCGGTTTTGTCTTTCAATCGTTTCAGCTGCTGGGCAACTTCACGGCTCGGGAGAATGTGATGCTGCCCATGGAACTGCTGGGACGGTCCGATGCGCGGCTCAGGGCGGATGCACTGCTCGAGTCGGTGGGCTTGGCCGAGCGCGGCCACCACTATCCGTCCCAGTTGTCGGGCGGTGAGCAGCAGCGGGTGGCGGTTGCCCGAGCCTTCGCTCCGAAACCGGCGTTGCTTCTGGCCGACGAACCCACTGGAAACCTCGATGGCGCAACCGGTCGGGTGGTCCTCGATCTGCTCGCCGAGATGCGGGCGACCGAGGGAGCGACGCTGATACTGGTCACCCACGACCCGGCGGTGGCGGCCCTCGCCGACCGGCGAATCCATCTCCGCGATGGTCGCATCGAGCTCGAAGAATCGAATTGACCATGAGGTGGATCGCCCTCGCCGCTCGCGATTTTCGTGGATCCGCGGGACGGATTGTCTTCTTCGCCGCCTGTCTAGCGGTCGGAGTGGCGGCGGTGGTGGCGGTGGCCGGTCTGTCGAGCGCCCTCGACGGCACCATCAGGAACCAGGCTCGGCAGCTTCTCGCCGCCGATCTGGCGGTGTCGAGTCGACGGCCCATCGCGCCGGACGTGCTCGCTGCGGTGGACGGTCTGCCGGGAGTTCGGCGAATCAGGGTCCAGGAACTGCCGAGCGTGGTTTCAGCACTGCCGGCCGGCGAGGGTGAGCCGGGCGCTTCGGTTCTGTGTGAACTCAAGGCGGTGGGCGATGGCTATCCCTTCTACGGCGAACTCCTGGTCGAACCCGCCGAGCCCCTCGACGGGCTGCTTGACACGGATCACGTGGTCGTCGCCCCCGAGCTCCTGGCCAGACTCGATCTCGGGGTCGGGGACAAGCTCAGAATCGGCGGTGAGCTCTTTGCCGTTTCCGGCATCGTCACCGCCGAACCCGATCGGATGGGGGCGTCGTTCGCCTTCGGCCCGAGGGTCCTGCTGTCGCTTGCGGCCCTCGAGCGCACCGGGTTGGCCGGTCTCGGTAGTCGGGTGAACCACCAAGTTCTGGTGCGCCTACCCGACGGCACGACCCCGGATGAGCTTGCGACAGCGGCATCGACCATCAGGGGCGCCATCGTCGAGCCCGAGTTCGTCGAGCTGGAGACCGCCTCCGAGGCCCAGCCCTCGCTGCGCGCCGGACTCGCCCGGGTCGAGCGCTTCCTCGGGTTGGTGGCCCTGTTGTCGCTGCTCATCGGTGGCATTGGGGTCGCCCAGGCCGTCCGGGCCTGGCTTGCGGGGCGACTGGACGCCATCGCCGTCCTGCGCGCCATCGGGGTGCGGCCGCGTGAGATCTTCGCCCTCTACCTCGGCCAGACCGCGATTCTCGCCATTCTCGGCAGCGTGGTCGGCGCCCTGGTCGGGACCATGGTTGCGAGGGCGGTACCGTCCATGGTCTCCGGGCTGCTGCCGGTGGAGGTTTCGGTGGGATGGCAGCCGGTCGCCATGGTTCGAGGGGTCGTGCTGGGGCTCGGGGTCGCCCTGCTCTTCGGCCTCCGACCGCTGGTCGATGCCATGCAGGTTCCGCCGATCAGGGTGCTGCGGCGAGACGCCGACCCGCTTCCGGTCAGTCGGACCATGAGTGTGGTCCTGGCGGTGGTCCTCCTGGTTGGAATCGTCGTCACCGCCACCGTTCAGTCGGACTCTCTGGTTCGGGGGATTCTGTTTGCGGCCGGTTTGGTGGTCGCGACCGCGCTCCTCGCCGGCTCCGCCTATCTGGTCGTCACGTTGACGGGTCGCGCCCCTCGTGATCGCGGCTCTCTCACCCTGCGTCACGGTCTGGCGGCCCTGGCCAGACCCGGGGCGGGCACCCTCGGGGCCATCGTCGCGTTGGGTCTCGGGGTCCTGATTGTTCTCGGGATGTGGTTGATCCAGGATCGGTTGTCGGCTCAATTGAGGGCGGATCTTCCGGACTCTGCGCCGACGGTTTTCCTGGTCGATATCCAGCCCGATCAGTGGACCGGCGTCAAAGAGAGCCTGGCCTCGGCCGGTGCGGAGGATGTGGATTCGGTGGAAGTGGTGATGGGTCGCCTCGCCTTCATCAATGGGATCCCGGTGGCCGAACTCGCCGAGATCGAGAACGATCGTTCCAGCGATCGTCGATGGGTGCTCACGCGTGAACAGAGACTGACCTCGTTGCAGGAACTCCCCGAGGACAACGTCATCGTCGAGGGTGCGCTCTGGGCCCATCCCGATCGCGCCGAGATCTCCATAGAGCGGGACTTTGCGCGAGATCTGGGTGTCGGCGTCGGCGACACGGTGGTCTTCGATCTCCAGGGGGTGCCCATCGAGCTTCTGGTCAGCAGCATCCGGACCGTCGAGTGGGAGAGCTTCTCCATTAACTTCTTCCTGGTGGTGGAACCGGGCGTGCTCGAACGGGCGCCGCGGTTCCGCATCGCGACCGCCCGCATCGAGGCCGCGGCGGAGCTGCCGCTTCAGAATGAACTCGCCGCCCGCTATCCCAACGTGACTCTGCTGCGCTTGCGTGAGGTGCTCGACAAGGTGGTCGGCATCCTCGAACAGCTGGGAAACGGCATTCGTTTTCTCGGTGCGTTCAGCGTGCTCGCCGGGATCGCCATCCTCGCCGGCGCGGTGAGCGCGGGTGCGGTCCGGCGCGGCCGTCAGGTCGCACTCTTCAAGACCCTCGGTATGACCAGAATGCAGGTCGTTGTCGTCTTCGCCGTCGAGTACGCTCTCGTCGGTCTGGTGGCGGGGATCCTTGGCACCATCGGCGCAGGGGCCATGGCGTGGATGGTGGTCCGTTTCGGTTTTGAAATGCCGTGGGTCTGGCATCCACTCGCCATGGTCACGGCCCTCGGAATCACGGTCGCGCTCAGCGTGGTGGCCGGACTCGCCGCGAGCACCCGGGCGTTGGCGGTCAGGCCTCTCGCGGTGCTTCGCCAGGGAGAATGAGGCCGCAGACGCCATTGGCGTAGAATTGGTCGATGGGGAAATTCGGCAGTCGCTGGTGGCGTTCGGTTTGTTTTGCTCTCGCTCTGGGGCTCGCGATCGGCGCCTGCGTTCCTGCCGCCGCCCAGCAGACGTTCTACGACGCCTACGAGATGGGTCTCGCCCACGAACGCGCGGGGAGATGGACCGCGGCCCTCGCCGTCTTCGAAACCGCAGTCGAGCTGCGGCCCCAAGCCGGTCGGAACATCAGTACCTTCGGCCGTGATGTGCTCGAGGTCTACGATCCGTACTTCCACCTCGCGCGGGTTTCTCTCGAACTCGGCCGGATCGACGACGCCCGACGGTTCCTCGACCGGGCTCGATCCGAGGGCGTGACCCCGGATTCGGAGTTGGATGAGCTGGATGCAAGATTGGGACGGCCGCCTCCCGTCCGGGTGACGCACACCGTCGTCGTGGCGACGCCGACGAGGCTCGTCGAGCCCACATCGACTCCGGTCCCGACTCGCCGGGACACGCCGATCGTGGTGACCCATGCACCAGACGTGGCGTCCACGCCGACAGAAACGGCAACCTCGGTTGCAGCCGAGGTCGTTGGGGAAATGAACCCGGAAAGCCCGTCCACCGCTGAAGAAGATCAGCCTCCCAAACCGGGTGGAGGAGGTTTGTTGTTGGTTGCGGTTCTCGCGGTGATTGTGGTCGCCGTTGTCCTCCGCCGTCGCCGCCGCGCGAGCCCATCGCCCGATCCGGTCCCGGACTTTGAGACCACACCGACCCGGCGTGTGGAGACCGGGACCGGCGTGGCTGTATCCAACACTCCGGCTGCTGCCAATACTGGGGCCGACAAGGTGGTTGGGCACTACCGTTTGCTGGACCGGCTCGGTCGCGGTGGGATGGCGACTACCTACCGGGCCGAGAACACAAGGGACGGCCGGGTGGTCGCGCTGAAGATTCCCCACGATCATCTTCTCGACGACCGCGAGTTCGCCGAGCGGTTTCTCCGCGAAGGCGCCCTCGGCGCGACGATCCACCACCCGAACATCATTCGAATATTCGAGGCCGGAAAACACGAAGAAGTGCCTTTCATCGCCATGGAGCTTATCGAAGGCGAAACCCTCGAAGCACGGTTGACCCGAGACGGCGCCCTGTCGGTTTCCCATGCGCTGGAGATCGCCCGCGGCATCGCGTTGGCCCTGGATTACGCTCACGTCAAAGGCGTCGTCCACCGGGATGTCAAACCGGACAACGTCATGCTGCTCCCGGATGGGACCGTCAAGGTCATGGATTTCGGCATCGCGCGGGTGGCTTCTTCACCGGGTCTCACGGCCACCAATATCTACCTCGGCACACCGTTCTACAGCGCTCCCGAGGCCATCGATCCCGAACAGGTGGGACCGCACAGCGATCTCTACTCTCTGGGCATCGTGCTCTATCGCATGCTCTCGAATCGGGTGCCCTTCGAGGCGCCGAGCCCGCTCAAGGTTGTTGAGCTGCACCGAACGGCTCCGCTGCCGCCGTTTGCGGCCGAGCTGCAGATTCCCGCACCGGTTCAGAGCTTCGTAGCAAAGCTCACCGCCAAGGGGAAGGCCGACCGTTACAGGTCAGCCGAGGTCTTCCTCCACGAGTTGAATGGGTATCTGACCGGGACCTCGGCGGGCTAGTCCCGTTCGAGGATCAATCGGCTGACCGCCTTGCTTGCAAGTCGTTGGGTCTTCGGGCGGTCAGCGGTGGCCTTGAGGGTTTGCTCGGCCTGAGCGAAGTGGAGGAACCCGCGACCGATGTCCCACTTCGCAACTCCCTTGATCTCGTATCGCCCGTGCAGGATGTGGAGTACCTGGCCGTTCTGCATCTGAATATCGCTGTCGACGAGGTTGAGCTCGCCGCTGGCTTCGATGACAAGGACTCGCGCTCCGTCCATGACCTCGACCCCGACAACCTCGATCCCCACCACCACGTGCAGCGGGTCACCCGTGGCGCCGGGAATCTCGACGTCGAAGTCCTGGGTCCACTGGCTGCCGACGGTCATCGGCGCCGCGGGAGCCGCCGTCACGACAAACCACACCCGGGGATCGACCCCGGGAAGCAGGAAGAGAGCTATGGACTCGACGCCGGTGGATGCGGTCGGCTGGAAGAGCGGACCGAGCGTCACGGTCATGGGTTTCGAAAACGGTGTGTTGGGACCGGGTTTGGTCCAGTGTTTGCCGAAGAGGTAGCTCGCGTCGGTCGGGGTCGCACGAATCCCCAGCTTGCCCTTGGAGCTCTCGCCGACGCTTTCGAGCCCGTTGCCGATGAGATCGAAGACGCAACCACCATCGTCGAGGAGGCGTTTGGCGCGCAGGGCGAAATCAAAATCGGTGGTCATTTTGGCCCAGTCGGATCCCTTGACTGCGGGTGACCAACTGAGTTCGTTCTCCAGATGCCAGGTGTACTGAAACTGGTCTCCAATACGGTAAGTTGGTTTGATGGTCACCGTCTCGCCGGCAATCGCCGAGCTCACAAAGAGGGCCAGCCCGATGATGGCGATTGAGATCACGAGATTGCGGTGCTGACCGTGTGTTCTGGCGTTCATGCAGATCCTCCATCGATCCGATTCGGGCAGTCCAAGTGTGACACGAACCCTGAACACGGTCTGAGAATGCGGTCTGTGAGTGCGGTTCGCCGGCGCACCGTGTTCTTAGCGGCCGACAAAGCGCAGCAGGTGCTGCTTGAACTGTGCGACAACCCCGGCTGGGCTGACCAGCGCTCCGGTTTCATCCCGCATTGATTCGCCGTGGAGGCGGCGGGCGGCCATCTTTTCGGCGAGGTTCTCAGCGAGCTCGGGCTGGTCCTCGAGGAGGCTTCGCAGACTGTTCTCATCGAGCTCCACAACCTCGACCGCCGATTCGGTGGCCCGCACGTTGGCGGTCCTCAAGCTCCCGGTCAGAAACGCCATCTCTCCAAAAAACTCGCCCGCGGTAAGCCGTGCGATCTCACGCCGGTCCTGTTCGATGGCGACCTCCCCGGCGGCCAGGAGAAAGAGCGCGCTCGAGTGATCGCCGACCCGGACCACGGCTTCTCCTGGCGCGTAGCGCCGCATTCTCGAGTTCTCCGCCATGGCCGCGAGGGCATCGGAGGGGGTGTCTGCGAAGAGTTCCGACTCGGAGAGAAAGCCGAGTCGGCGTTCGGTCGTGTCGGTGGTCTCACGGCGCGGCGCCCGGTGAAGGGTCCTTTGCGGAAATGGAATCTCCATCCCGGCCCGGGCGAGGGCCTGGTGGGCGTGGGTGAGGAACTGATCGGTGATGTCCTCTCGCCGCCACGGGGTGTGGCTCCAGAGTCGGCATTCGTAGACCACCGCGCTGTCGGCGTACTCGACGGTGAGAATTCGGGGTGGGGGGCTCTGGAGGATACCGGGGAGGTCTCTGGCGACGGCGGCGAAGACCTTCTTGACGGCGTCCGGTGGTGCTCCATAGGCGACGCCGAGACGCACCGCCACGGCGGCCGGGCGGTCGCCGGACCCGAGGATCGTGATTCTGGACGAGCCGACATCCGCATTCGGGATCAGAAGGCGTGCGTCGAGCCGGGTTCGGATCAGGAGCGACCGCCATCCGGTCTGCTCGATGGTCCCGACTTGGCCGTCAATCTCCACCCAGGTGCCGATGGACAGACGTTGTTCCCAGGCCAGCGCCAGACCCGCCAGGAGATTGCCGAGGGTCTGCTGGAGAGCGAGGCCGACCACGACGGTGAGGACCGCCGAGGTGGCGATGATTCCGGTGACCTCGACATCGAGGCTGCGCAACAGGATGGCCCCGAGCGTAAGGTAGACGACCAGCGCAACGACCTCCCGCATCAGTCGCGGAGGTGTGACGCCCATTCGCCGGACCATGACCCAGTCGAAGACCACGATGAGGCAACCTCGAGCGACCAGGAATCCGAGCGACAGCACCAACGCGATTTCGCTGCCGCGCTGGAATACCGGATCGGCGTCGAGGAGGCCCGCTAGAAAATGGGCGAGAGCCGCGGCCGCGGTCAGGAGGAGAGGCGCCGTCAATGGGCGCAGCCGCCGCAGAGGTTCGGTCCGGAGGAGGAGCGCGACGAGTACGGTGACCAGGACAAGGCTGAGGTCGAGCATGATGGGTCCATGGTAACCCGCCCCCGGAGGAGGGCTTTCGTGCTCGTTAGAATCCAGAGACGCAACGGGAGTTCGAGGGCGTGATGTGCAGGGTATCTCGGGTTCGCCCGCTCGATGGTGGGAATAGACCAATCGACTCGCGGTATTCACTGTACTTAGCAGCCAGCTGCTGATTCCTATTCTCGATTTCTCCGTCGAAAACAACACTGACCTGCCGTCTCGGACCGCGGCCCCACCGAGAGGATCCTCATGTTCAAGAAGACCGTCCTGATATCGCTGATGTTGATCGGATTGACTGTTCCGGTCTCGGCCCAAACCGTGGTTGGCCTTTTCCAGGTGCCTACACCTCCGGGCACTCGCCAGATCGGGACCCTCGATCCGACCACCGGGGGCGTCTCGCTCATCGGGTCCAATACCTCCATCGACAGTGATCAGATCGCCATTGGAACCGGGATCACCGCCATCGCGGTGGCAGGCGATGTCTACTACTTTGTCGGTACCGATCAGGGCGATGGGCTGTCCAAGGTCTACACAGTGGTCATCGACACCGGCGCCACCAGTGAGAGCCACGTGCTCGACACCTACAGCGCCGGGTCGACCATGGGACTGTGGTACGAGGAGAGCACGAGCACCTTGTGGGGTCTGTTCAGCGGTGGAAGCGGCGAGCGGATTTTGGCGTCCATCGATCCTTCGGACGGGTCGGTTGCGACGCCGACCAACTCGGATATTTCCGGCGGTCCGTTGAGTACCGCCGGCGGTGTCTTCACCGGTGACCCCGACAACAATCGGGTCTTCCTCCTGGGAACACCCGATGGTGACGACCCGATGCTCTATGAGGTGTCGACGTTGGACGGTTCGGTCATGCCGTGGTTCTTCGATGGATATGACGAGAATACGGTGGTCGGAATCGAATGGGACGCGGTCTCGGAACCGGCGACACTCTGGATGCTTGTTTTCCGGGGATCGGGCCGGCAGCTCGCCCAATACAACTTTGATGAGGAAGAGATCCAAATGGCTCCCGAGGAGATCGACTTCGGCGACCCCATAGGGACCAACCAGGGGATGACCGCCATCGATGACGACTCGGGTCAGTTCTTTTTCATCGGCAAGCCGACCGGCCTGCCCTGGAGCATCTACACCGCCGCGCTCCCGGACGGATCGGCCACCAACCAGGCCATCGGCGGCGACCCGATCCAGATCGGTGCGTGGGCCGGCATCGAGGTCATCCCCGGTCCCGAACTCTCGTTGAGCAAGGACGACGGAGTGGCCGGATCGGTGGTGCCGGGAGACACCATCACCTACACCCTGACCCCTTCCAATGCTGCGGGTGCGGGAACAGCGGAGGGCGTGGTGCTCACCGAAACGGTGCCTGACGAAACCAGCTTTGCGGCGGCATCGAGCGATCCGGGATGGGTGTGTGTTCCCGACAGTTCGGCGGGTTCGACGTGTACCAACCCCCTGACCGACATCGCCCCGGGAGGCAGCACGATGGTGAGCTTTGCGGTGACCATCGATGCATCGGTCAGCCCGACGCTCACCTCCATCGACAACACCGCCGTTCTCTCGGCGACCAACACCACGGCTGACGCTCAGGCCATGGAATCGACACCCATCGTTGCGGCAGCCGTGCTGGCTCTGGTCAAGGATGACGGCGGTATCAGCACCACACCTGGATCGACAATCGTCTATTCCCTCGCAGCATCCAATACCGGTAACGCCGACGCGCTCGTGACGACCCTGTCGGACACGGTCCCTGCCAACACCACCTTCGCCGCCGGTGGGAGTACGGCAGGATGGAGCTGCGCCGACGGCGCCCCCTCCGGATCAATGTGCACATTCGGCCTCGGCACCTTCGAGGGTGGCGCCATGACCGTTGTGGACTTCGCGGTGACCGTTATCGCGTCGGTGCCCGCCGGAACCACCGAAGTCACCAATGTGGCCTCGGTGGAGGCGACGAACCCGGTCAGCGCCATGGGTTCGGATACCACGCCGGTGGTTTCGGATCCCGTTCTCGGTCTCACCAAGACCGACAATGGGGCCAATGCTGTTCCGGGGACCACGCTGAGCTACGAACTCGGGTACTCGAATACCGGCGACGAGGATGCTGCGGCGACGATTCTCACCGAAACCGTGCCTGCCCAGACCTCATTCGACGCTGGGGCAAGCACTTCCGGATGGCTGTGCGTCCCCGATGGATCGGCCGGATCAACCTGCACCCTCGATCTCGGAACCCTCGGCGGCGGCTCATCGGGAACAGCGACATTCGCGGTGATCGTGGATGACCCAGTGGTGGCCGGAACCACGGAGATTGCCAATTCAGCGACCCTGGATGCCAACAACGCGCCGGCTCCGGCGGTGGCTTCGGATACCTCTGTCGTGGTCGCCGATCCGGAGTTGGTGTTGTCCAAGAGCGACGGTGACATCTCCACCCGACCGGGCCGGACTCTCAGCTATTTCCTGGTCTACGGCAACGAAGGCAACGAGAACGCCGCCGACACGACGCTCACCGAGATTGTTCCGGACAACACGAGCTTCTTCTTCAAATCCAGCTCTCCGGGTTGGGTGTGCACCCCAGACATTTCCGCCGGATCGACCTGTGTGATCGACATCGGTGACCTCAACGGCGGTGAGTCGGACCTCGCGGTCTTCGCGGTTCTGATTGACGATCCGATTGCCGGAGGCGTGACCGAGATCATCAACGGCGCAGTCCTCGATGCGAGCAACGCCGCTGGACCGGCGAACGGAGGCGACACGACGCCGGTGCTTGCTGATCCCGACCTCACGCTGGCCAAGGATGACGGCGGCGTCACCGGCGCCCCCGGAGACGTCATCGTCTACACCCTGACGTATGGGAACGAAGGTGACGAGGAGGCGTTGGGTCTCCAACTCGTCGAAACGGTTCCCGCCAACACGATCTTCGACTCCGCCGGCAGTACTGCCGGGTGGGTCTGCGTCCCCGGTGGTTCGGCGGGGTCGACCTGCACCTTGGATCTTGGAGATCTTGCCGGAGGCGGTGCAAGCGGCACCGCGGATTTCGCGGTTCGCGTGGAAGATCCGCTCCCCCCGGGAACCACCCAGATCAGCAACGATGCCAGCGCGTCGGCCGGCAACGCTCCGGCGCCGGCGAACGCTTCGGACACAACCCCTGTCGATGTTCGGCTCGACATCGCCATTACCAAACAGGACGAAGGGATTCCTACCCGCCCCGGGGGCACGATCGCCTATTTCCTGACGTGGGAGAACCTCGGAACTCAGAGCGCTGCGGGTGTTGAAATCTTCGAGACGGTCCCGGTTGGGACCACCTTCGACTCCGCGGGCAGCACAGCAGGTTGGGTCTGCGTGCCGGACAACTCGGCTGGATCGATTTGCAGCTTCGGCGTTGGAGCCGCTGCCGCGGGTTCCACAGACACCGTGACCTTCGCTGTGATCGTGGACGATCCGGTGGGTGGTGGCATCACCGCCATCGACAACACCGTTGACATCGATGACGATGGTTCCCTTGGCGCCGATGTCGATCCTTCCAACAACACCGACGCCACTACGACCCTGATCGACGACTCGCCGCCCATCGTCACCTCGGTGGACGCATCCCCGGGCGTGGGTGGGATCAATAACTGTTCACAGCTCTACGGTGCTGTCGATCAACTGGCCGTCGAGTTCGAGGATGTCTTCTCGGGAGTGGCCGATCCTGATCATCTGGCGAGCTACATGGTGGTCCAGGCCGGCTCGGATGGCGATCTTTCCACCTCTGCGTGCGGTCCGGTCTTTGGCGACGATGTGGAGATTCCCATCGACCAGATCATCGTCAGCGGTGTCGCGACCAATCCGACTGCGACCCTCGAGCTGTCTTCGTCCCTCGGCAACGGTGTGGCGCTGCTTTTAGTGTGTGATTCCATTGTGGATGTGGCGGGCAACGCCCTCGACGGCGACGGCGACGGAACGCCGGGCGGTGATTTCGGCGTCAGATTCAGAATCGATGTAGGGAATGACTTCGTCAATGCCCACCTCGACGACTGCGTTGATGCACCCATCACTCTGAGTCCGTGGGAGGACGACAGCTCGCCGCCCAACAGCGTCGGGACCACTGTCGCCCAGGATCTCGACGGCTCAAGCCTGTCTGGCTCCATCGACGTCGAGAGCACCGACGGATCGGCCATCACCGTCGGTCAGTGCGTCGTGGCCCAAGCGGGCGGGAGTCGGTGGGTCGAAGCCTGGGCCAGGATCGATGCGGCGACTGTGGCCGATATCGATGTTGATCTGGTCTGCGCATTTTCGGACCAGCCGGGGTGCACCAGCTTCGTATCGGAAGACTCAGTGCTGGGGAGCTTCACTCTGATGTCGTCGATGGCCCCCGAGTGGCGGACCGTTTCCGGAGGGGTGACGGTGCCTCCAACTGCCGTTTCGGCCTACTGTGGGGTCACGGCTTCGGTTGAATCGACTCAGGGATTCCATCTCTACTTGGACGCCCTCTTTGTTGGAGACGCGCTCTTTGCCGATGGATTCGAGCGCGGCAACACGAGTGCCTGGGATTCGACCATCAATTGACGGTGGAAGGATGACGGGGCCCGCTTTGCGGGCCCTGTCGTTTTCTTCGTAATTCAGGATCCTGGTTGACCTCCATCAAGGATCGAGATCGATTCTCAGGCGTATACTCAAACGATGAAACACGTTCTCTTTCAAAAGGGTTTTCGGCCGTTCTTCCTTCTCGGTGGTCTTCTGGGCGCTGGACTCATCCCGTGGTGGGCGTTTCACTACGACGCGGCGCTGACGGGTGAACCGGGTCTCGAAGGAATCGGATGGCACAGCCACGAGATGATCTTCGGTTTCACCGGGGCGATCCTCGCGGGTTTTCTGCTGACCGCGGTGGAGAACTGGACAAAGAGAACCACCGCCAAAGGTGTCCTGCTGGCGGTGCTCGTAGGTCTATGGGCCGTGGGACGGTTGGTCGGGGTGGGCGGTGTGACCGCGACCATCGCCGGGATGGCGGAGCTCAGCTTTCTTCCCGTGCTGACGGTGGTCCTGGCGATCCCGCTCATTCTCAGCTCGAGCAAACGGAACTACCAGCTCTTGGCACTTCTGCCCCTCGTGTGGCTCTGTGACGCCCACCATCACCTACGCGCATCCGGGCTTCTGCCCCAGTCCTATCTGCGGAGTGATCTCGTGGCCGTCGATCTCATCGTGGTGATCCTGATCATCATCACCGGTCGCATCGTTCCGCTCTTTACGCGAAATGCCCTCGAGGATGATCGCATCCGCGCCATCCCGGCCCTCAGCATTGCGGCGACGGTGGCCGCTTTCCTTGTCGTGATTGTCGAGGTGGTTGCGCCGAGCTCGGTGATGATGGCGGTTGTGGCCGGGGCTGCGGGGCTGCTGGTTCTCGCTCGATCCCTCACCTGGGGTTCTCACCGAACCCTTTCGAGACCGATTCTGTGGGTGCTCCACCTCGGATACGCGTGGATCTGGATCGGTCTGCTGCTCAAGGCGGCATCGGCGGCAGGTTTCATGATCCCGCCGAGCGCCGCGACCCATGCGCTGACCGCCGGCGCCATCGGCACATTGACCCTGGGGATGATGGCTCGGGTGACCCTCGGCCACACCGGCCGCAAACTCCAGGCCTCGCCGTTCATGACGCTGGGATTTGTCGCCATCACCGCCAGCGCCCTCATCAGGGTTCTGGGCCCGTGGTTCCGAGCCGATTTGACGGCCACCATGCTCACCGTCTCGGCGGGTCTGTGGGCGGCAGCCTTCCTGATCTACGTCGTCGTCAACGCAAAGTACCTCGTTACACCGAGGCCGGATGGCAAAGAAGGGTAGGGATTATGAATTTTGAATTTTGAATTATGAATTGCCATCACAACGCACCCGGTCCGTTGCGATGGTGAGATGTTGCGGTGTAATTCATAATTCAAAATTGTCCGTGATGATCTTGATCACCTCTGCCGGGATCTCATCGAAACCGGGTCCCAGCTGATTCTGATTGCTGGTCGCTGCAATGGTCAGATCGAGTTCGGGGACGTGGACCGCCAAGGTGCCCCAGAAACCTGTGTGGTGGTAGGTGGTGAATCCCTCGGTCTCGAGGACCCACACGCCCATCCGGTAGGCTCCGGGCGGCAGCGAGCGTTCGTTCGCCGTCGGGCTCTCGCCAAGTCCGTCAAGAGTGCTGAGCATGATCTCGGCGGTTCCGGGATCGGCAAAGACCTTGCCGCGGAATAGCGCCCCATGGAACCGGCCTAGATCACCCATGGTTGTGGCGATCCCGCCACCGCCGTAGAGGTCGAAATAGGGCACGAAGTCGGTGACATCGAGATCGCCGAGATACTGGTGGGCGCGCGCCATTGATCCCTCGGGTGCGGGTTCCACGATTTCCCACCACGTCGCGTTGAGTCCGAGTTTGTCGAAGTCGATCAGCTCGCGGACCGCTTCGGCCAGGCCCAGTCCCGTGATCTGTTCGATGATGACGCCGAGCAGGACATAGCCCGAATCTGAGTAGCTGTAGATCCGCCCGGGCTCGGCCAACTTGTCGCCCCACTCGACCAATGCGGTGATCTGTTCGGTCGGGGTCCAGTGGTGTTGGGGGTCGGCGATGATGGCGGAGGAAGCTTTGGCGGTGGTGGTGCCGGAGGAAGCTGGTAAGAAAAGTACAGGTACAATAAAAAAATATG
>RCNG010000578.1_pt1 | contig 16930 bp, 17 predicted proteins | sample 2041371 | NCBI WGS metagenome assembly RCNG01 (sample SAMN09708227, study PRJNA481090) | Marine sediment metagenome, whole genome shotgun sequencing project. | biome: marine sediment; feature: ocean; material: sediment; isolation source: Sewage treatment plant 1 marine sediment (STP1) ... | reverse complement strand
CCTGAAAGCGCGCCCTCCTTTTTGAATTTGCGGTGGTCGGGGCGAGTGGACTTGAACCACCGGCCTCACGGTCCCGAACCGTGCGCTCTACCAGACTGAGCTACGCCCCGAGGAACAGGGATTCTAGCGGATACAACGTATTATGGCAATAACCCGTCCGGGGGGGGGCCATTTGACACCAGCGGCCTTGTGTCGCTAGCCTGCATTGCTCGTGGAAGGGGAATAGATGGCAAAAGAGCGCGCACAGTGGAGCGGCCGCCTGGGGTTTGTCTTGGCAGCTGCCGGTAGTGCCATCGGTCTCGGAAACCTCTGGAAGTTCCCGTATATCACGTACGAGAACCACGGCGGCGCGTTTGTGCTTGTCTATCTCGCCGCGATCGCGGTGATCGGTGTGCCCATCATGATGGCAGAGATCGTGCTCGGTCGACGAAGTCAGAAGAACGCCGTTGGTGCATTTCGTGTCCTCGGGCAGGGCAAGCCGGGCGGACGGCTGTGGATGGGGGTGGGGTTTCTCGGCGTCATGACCGGTTTTGTCATCCTCTCGTACTACAGCGTCGTTGCGGGATGGACCATCCGCTACATCCTCATGGCGGTTTCCGGCGAACTGGGCGAGCTTGCGCATCACCCAGCGAATCTGCAGGCGTTCTTTGGCGAGTTTCTCAGCAATCCCTACCAGCAGATCCTGTATCTCTCTCTCTTTATGGGCGCGACCATCGGGATCGTCTACTTCGGCGTTGGAAGAGGCATCGAAAGGGCCGCCAAGTTCCTCATGCCGGTTCTGCTGTCTATTCTCCTCATGCTCGTGATCTACTCGTTCTGGACACCCGGGTTTGGCGAGGCGATTCGTTTCCTCTTCCGTCCGAATTTCAGCGAGCTCTCCGCAGGCGGGGTGCTCGAGGCTCTCGGCCACAGCTTCTTCACCCTCAGCCTGGGCATGGGGGCCATGCTCACCTATGGCAGTTATATGCGAAAGCGCGATTCCATTCCTCGCGCCGCCCTGACGATCTGCGCATTGGACACCATGATCGCCATCGCGGCGTGCATCATCATGTTCTCGATTATCTTCAGCTTCGACTTCGAGGTCACAAAGAGCTCGACCATTCTGTTCACAACCCTTCCCGTTGTGTTCTTCCAACTGCCCGGAGGAGCGGCCGTGAGCGCGCTCTTTTATGTGCTGGTGGCTTTTGCCGCATTGACGAGCACCATCAGCCTGCTCGAGGTGGTCTCGAGCTACGCCATCGATGAGCTGGGATGGCGGCGGCAGCGGGCGACGTTGACGATGGGTGCGGCGATTCTCGTCTTCGGCATACTCAGCGCGGTCAGTCTGGGGGGCAATGACGCTCTGTCGAGCATCAACCTCATCGGACGACCCTCCACTGCAGGGGTCTTCGGCACCCTCGACTATCTCGCCAGCAACTGGTTCCTGCCGGTCGGCGGCCTCCTGATCGCGCTCTTCACCGGCTGGATTCTCAGCCGTGACGAGACCAGAGAGGAGCTCGAGGAGGGCAACGGTCCACTGGGATGGGTGTTCCCCCTATGGCTGTTTCTCATCAGAATCGCTGCCCCAGCCGCCGTTGGCGCGATCATCGTCAGTGTGATTCTCGGCGCCGAGTATCAGTAGGTGCCGGCAGCGGCGTTGATTCTCGCCTCGGCCAACCGCAATACCGCATCGAGCTCGGAAAACTCATCCGCGGATGCCGATTTGAGCGCCTCCCGTGCCTCCGCAGCCTTGAGGCGTGCGGCCTCGACATCGATCTCGTCGAGGGTCTCCGCGATGGTCGCGAGCACCGTCACCGCATGTGGTTGGACCTCGGCGATGCCGCCCTGGACCACCAACCGACCGGTTGTGTCGCCGTCAAACCACGTGATCGCGCCGGTCCCGAGGGAGGTCAGGAGTGGCGTGTGACCCGGCAGCACTCCGAGCTCCCCGAGAGCACCGGGAATCCGAATCTCGTCGGCGCTGCACTCGATGACGCGGCATCGGGGGGTGACGACGTCGAGACGCAGGCGTTCAGCCACCTCAGCCCTCCGCCTTCATCTTCTCGGCCTTTTCGATCGCCTCGTCGATGCCGCCAACGTAAAGGAAGGCCTGCTCGGGTAGATCATCGAACTCGCCGTTGACCAGCATCTTGAAGCCTTTGACGGTGTCTTCCACCTTGACGTACCGGCCCTTCATCCCGGTGAATTGCTCGGCAACGTGGAAGGGTTGGGACAGGAAGCGCTGGATCTTGCGCGCGCGGGCCACCGTGAGTTTGTCCTCATCGGAGAGCTCGTCGATGCCGAGGATCGCGATGATGTCCTGCAGGTCTTTATATTTCTGGAGAATGCGCTGAACCTCGCGGGCCACCATGTAGTGTTCCTCACCGACGACTCCCGGGTCGAGGATGCGTGAGGTCGAGGCGAGCGGGTCAACCGTGGGGTAGATGCCGAGCTCGGCGATCTGCCGCGACAGCACCGAGGTGGCGTCGAGGTGGGCGAAGGCCGCGGCCGGCGCTGGATCGGTAAGGTCGTCGGCGGGCACATAGATCGCCTGCACCGAGGTGATCGAGCCGGTCTTGGTCGAGGTGATGCGCTCTTGGAGCATACCCATCTCGGTGGCGAGATTGGGCTGGTAGCCTACCGCCGACGGCATCCGGCCGAGCAACGCCGAAACTTCGGAGCCGGCCTGGGTGAAACGAAAGATGTTGTCGATGAAGAGGAGCACGTCCTGCCCCTCGGAATCACGAAAATACTCGGCGACGGTGAGGCCGGTCAGACCGACGCGAAGACGGGCGCCCGGCGGCTCGGTCATCTGACCGTAAATCAGGGCGGCCTTGGAGTTCTCCCAGCTATCGGGGTCGATGACCCCGGCCTCGGTCATTTCAAGCCACAGATCATTGCCCTCACGGGTCCGCTCGCCGACTCCGGCGAAGACCGAGAAACCGCCGTGCTGGAGCGCCACATTGTTGATGAGCTCCATGATGATCACGGTCTTGCCAACGCCGGCGCCACCGAAGAGACCCGTTTTCCCGCCCTTGGTATAGGGCTCGAGGAGATCGACGACCTTGATACCGGTCTCGAACATCTCGGTTTCGGTGGACTGCTCGGACAACGGCGGCGGTTCGCGATGGATCGGCAGGCGTTCTTCCGTTTCCACCGGTCCTCTACCGTCCACGGGTTCCCCGAGCACGCCGAGGACCCGGCCAAGGGTCTCTCGCCCTACCGGAACCGAAATCGGCTGTCCAAGATCGGTGGCCTTCATGCCGCGAACCATGCCGTCAGTGGGCTCCATGGCGATGCACCGCGCCCTGTTTTCACCCAGGTGCAGGGCCACCTCGGTGGTGACATCGATGGGCACCTCCCCCATCGCACCGTCATCGACGATTTGGACCGCATTGAGAATCGCCGGCAGATGCTGGTCGGGAAACTCCACATCCACCACCGGGCCGATGATCTGGACGACACGGCCGTTGACTTGCTCACTCATAAATCCTCGACTCCCTATCCCTCGAGCGCCTGCGCGCCAGAGACGATCTCGATCAGTTCCTTGGTGATTGCGGCCTGACGCGTACGGTTATAGAGCAACGTCAGAGCAGCGATCATGTCGTCTGCGTTGCGGGTGGCCGTGGTCATGGACGTCATCCTCGCCGCGTGCTCAGCAGCCACCGAGTCATAGAGCGCCCGCTGCACCTGGGTCTCTACATGCAGTGGCAGAAGCTCCGCGAGAAGAGTTTCGGGGTCCGGCTCGTAAAGGTAGTCGACCTGTGCCTCGTCGACGCTTTCGGCAGCTGTCGGCGGCTCGATCGGCAGCAGACGCTCGATCACGATATCCTGCCGAATCATGTTGACGAAGCTCGAGTAGGCCATCCACACGGATTCGACCTCGCCCGAAGAAAAGTCTTCGATCAATTGCTTTGCGAGGCGGGGGCCGTCATCAGCGGTCAATTTGGACATCGTGTCGCGTTCGTCGACGATCAGATTCCAGCGCCGGCGACGAAAGAAATCCGAGGCCTTGCGCCCCATCACCGCGAGCTCGGCATTCGGCCACCGGCCGCCCTCGAGATCCTTTTCGACCGCCCGCAGAAGATTCGAGTTGAACGCACCGCACAGACCCTTGTCGGACGTTATCACCACGACCCATGTGCGGTCTCCGTCGTGGGGCTCGAGCAGAGGGTGGCTGAACTCGGTACGGGCTGCGACATTTGCGAGCACCTGTGATAGGGCATCCGCCCACGGCCTGGCACTGGTAATCGCTTCCTTTGCGCGCCGCAGCTTGGCCGTCGCCACCACCTTCATCGCCTTAGTGATCTGCTGGGTCCCCTTGACGGAGCGGATTCGGCGGACAAGGTCCCTAGTGTTCGGCAAGGGCGGCCTCCGGGTGTTCCTTGAGGAAGAGATCGCCCGCTGCCGTGATCAGTGCCGACAGCTCGTCTCTCGTCTGATCATCGAGGTCTCCGGTGCTGACGATCCGCTCCAGAGTCTCGGCACCGTTGTCCCGGGCATACCGGTAGAGGTTTGGAATGAAAGCGACGATGGCCGACACCTTCATGTCATCGAGAAAACCCTGGGTGCCGGCAAAAATCGCGACGATCTGCAGCTCGACCGGAATCGGCGCGTACTGACCCTGCTTGAGGATCTCCATCAGACGCTCGCCTCTGGCCAATTGGTTCTGGGTGGCCTTGTCGAGGTCGGAGCCGAACTGCGCGAAAGCTGCGAGCTCGCGGTACTGCGCGAGATCGAGGCGCAATGATCCGGCAATCGCCTTCATGGCCTTGAGCTGGGCGTTGCCGCCGACCCGGCTGACCGACAGCCCGACGTTGACCGCGGGCCGTTGACCGGCGTAGAAGAGATCGGACTCGAGATAGATCTGACCGTCGGTGATCGAGATGACGTTGGTCGGAATATAGGCGGAGACATCGCCCATCTGGGTCTCGATCACCGGCAATGCGGTGAGGCTGCCGCCGCCATTGTCCTCGTTGAGCTTTGCCGCCCGCTCCAACAAGCGCGAGTGGAGAAAGAAAACATCTCCGGGAAAGGCCTCGCGGCCGGGTGGACGGCGGAGGAGCAATGAGATCTCGCGGTAGGCCTGGGCGTGCTTGGTGAGATCATCGTAAAAACACACGGCATGACCCCCGTTGTACATGAAGTACTCACCGAGGGCGGCGCCGGCATATGGCGCGAGGTACTGCAGCGGTGCAGGTTCCGCTGCGGTTGCCGAGACGACAATGGTGTGCTCCATGGCGCTGTGCTTTTCAAGGGTGGCGATCACCTGTGCCACCGTCGACGCCTTCTGACCGATGGCGACGTAGATGCAGATATTGCCGGTGCCCTTCTGGTTGATGATCGAATCCAGGATCACCGCCGTCTTCCCGGTTTGACGGTCGCCGATGATGAGCTCGCGCTGGCCGCGGCCAATTGGAATCATGGAATCGATGGCGAGAATCCCGGTCTGCATCGGTTCTTTCACCGGCTGGCGGGCGACAACTCCAGGGGCGATGCGCTCGAGGGGGTAGCGCTCGGTCGATTCGATGGGTCCCTTGCCGTCGAGCGGGCGGCCGAGAGGATCGACCACCCGGCCAACCATGCCCGGGCCGACCGGTATGTCGAGAATGCGCTTCGTGCGTTTGGCCTCATCACCTTCCGCGACGAGGTGGACCTCACCCATGAGCACGCAACCGACATTGTCCTCCTCGAGGTTGAGGGCGAGGCCGTAGACATCATGCGGGAACTCGATGAGCTCCCCGGCCATGACGCCGTCGAGGCCGTAGATCCGGGCGATGCCGTCACCCACCGAGATCACCGTTCCGACCTCGGACATGTCGATGGCGGTCTCGAACCCTTCGATCTGGCGGCGGATGATGTCCGCGATTTCGGCGGCTTTGATCTGCATGTTCTACCCCTGTTCGATTTCGATCTCTCTGCTCAGGCGACCCAACTCTCCTGCCAGTGAACCGTCGAAGACCCGCGATCCCACCTGCAGGCGGAAACCGCCGAGGAGATCCGGTTTGACGGCAAAGTCGGCAACCACGGAGGCGTCTTCCATAGCTTCAACAACATGCACCAACTGATCACGTTGGCCGGCATCGAGGGCGGCCGCGGTTTCGACCCTGACGCGTGTGCGGCCGAGCGATTCATCGAGAAGCTCTCTGTAAGCCACGGCGATGTCCGCCATGTGCTGCATGCGGTAGTGCTGCTGGACCACATGCAGGAATCGGCGGGTCGGCTGCCCAATTTCGAGGGCATCGAGGACCTCGTCGAGAATCGTGCTCTTGACCTCGACGCTCACCCTGGGCGAGACTAACACCTGCAAAAACTCCGGTACCGAGTCGAGGGCGGCTGTCACGCGGTCGAGCTCTTCCGCCACCATCTCCCGGCGCTCGGGAGTCTCGTCTTTGACGACCGCCATCAAGGCCTTGGCATACGGCAGTGCTCGAAAGCGGGTCATGCCTCCTCCTTGCCTTCGAGGCCCCGCATCGCGTCGAGGCTGCGCTCGAACACGCGGTGGCGATCCTCATCGGTCATCTCACGCTCGAGAAGGTCCCGGGCGAGCTGGGCCGTCAGATCGGCGGCGTCCTGGGCGAGCCTCGCTCGGGCCTCCACCTCACGGCGCGTAATTTCTTCATCAACCCTCAGCAGAAAGCGAGTCTCCTCCTGTTGGGTCTGCTCCTCGATCGCGGCCGCCTCCGCCTGGCCTTCGGAGAGGGCGCGGGTCTCGAGCTGGGCAACCTCGCCCTCAAGCTCCGACAACCGCCGAGATACATCCGCCTGGAGACTGTCAGCCTCTTGGAGTTGTCGCCGCGCATTTTCGAGCTCCTCGGCAATCCCTTCGCGCCGCGCGTCCAAGAACACACCCATCGGTCGGCCGACGTACCGGTCGAGCAGATAGAGAAAGAGCGTGAGATTGACCGACAACCAGATATAGTCGGGCACACCGAGATGCTTCTTGCCGCTGTCGACGAGGATGGCGAAGATGAGGGCACAGACGAAGATCAGCCCCCAACCAAAGATTCGCTTCATGAAGCCATCTCCCGTCCGAGGAGGCGGCCCGCGAGCAGACGGGCCAGTTCTTCCGCCTGCTGCCGCAGCTCGGCGCGGGCCGCTTCGGCTTCGAGTTCGAGGCCGTCCAACACCGCAACGAGACGTTCGTCCGCCCGCGCTCGCGCATCGGCAAGGCCCTTCTGGCGCTCATTCATGGCCGCTTGGCGTGCCTCTGCGCGGACCCTGCCGGCCTCCCTGGCCGCCGCTCCCAGCTCATCCTCGACCCGTGCAACAGCCGCGAGATGCTCCTCGTTCTTGGCCGTCCATTCCTGTTGGGCGTCATCGAGGCGCCGTTGCCGGTCATCGACAACCCCGCCGACCGGACGGATCAAGAAGCGTTGCACGAGCCACAGCGTCATCCAGAAGCAAACCATCACGAAAAGCAACGACAAATTTGGTGGGGTCATCGGCCGCTCCCGGCTCGATCAGCTCCCATTGTCAACATGGGGCGGCTCAAACTAACAAATCCACCAAGCAGGGTCAAGATGTCGTCCCCGCCGCGGTTGTGTTTTTTTTCACAGTTTTCGCCTCCATGCTCACCGACCCCTCGAGGAACGCTCCATCCTCCATCACGAGGGCTGGTGTCTGAATGTCCGCCCAGACCTTGGCGGTGGCGTGGAGCATGACCTGCTCCGAGGCACGGATGGTCCCCCGAACCTCGCCTCCAATAACGCAGCGGGCGACCTCGAGCTCACCCTCCACCGTGCCACTCTCACCGACCACTAACTCCGCTTTCGAGCGCACGGTTCCCTCGATGCGTCCATCGACGCGAAAATAGGTCTTGAACTCCAGCTCCCCGCGAATCGTACATCCCGAATCGACAAAGCCGTTGAGGGACTCTCCACTTCGAGCCATCACTCACCCCCCATCAAAAAATCGAAGACACGTACCAGCTCTTCCTGATTCGAACACGAAATAACGATACGGCCGCCCCGCCGGCGGGGCCGAATCTCGACTGGAGCACCGAGGCGCAGCGCGAGCTTCCCTTCGGCCGCTACCAGATTTGGGTCTTTAACGGTACCCGGCCGCGCTTTCCTCTTCCGTCCAGCCCCCGCGCGTGCCGCAGCCGCTACACGTTCGAGCTCGCGGACGCTGACACCCGTAGCAACCACCCGCCGCGCCCATTCGCACTGCTCCTCGTCGCTGTCAAACGCCAACAGGGTCCTGCCGTGACCGGCGGAAAGATCCCCCCGCTCCACCAGCTCCTGAACTTCGGACGGAAGCTTTAGCAAACGCAGTGAGTTGGCGACTGTGCTGCGGTCCATTGCGACGCGCTCCGCGATCTCGGCTTGTGAGAGACCGAGACTTGTTCGCAGGTCATCGAAGGCGCGCGCCTCTTCCAACGGCGTCAGATCTTGCCGTTGTAAGTTTTCCACCAGCGCAACCTCGAGCTGCTGGCCATCTGCGAGACGTTCACGGATAACCGACGGTATCGTCCGCAGCCCCGCCAATCGCGCCGCCCGCCAGCGTCGCTCGCCGGTCAGCAAGAGGTAACGCTCCGGCCCATCCTCACTGACAAGAACCGGTTGGAGAACGCCGTGGCGCCGAATCGATTCCGCCAGCTCCTCGAGAGCCCGCTCATCGAAGCGATGGCGTGGTTGGTGCGGGTTGGGATAGAGATAATCAACGGGAATTTCGGCAAACCCGGCGCGCGCACGGGGGGTGTCGGGAATGAGCGCCTTGAGGCCACGGCCGAGCGCCTGTTTTGCGGTCATGCTTTACCCATCCGTTCGATGTACTCCCTGCCGAGCTGTAAATACGCCTGCGAACCTCGGCTTCTCAGATCGTAGGCATGAATCGGTCGGCCAAACGACGGCGCCTCCGCCAACCGTACATTGCGCGGTACAAGCGTCTCGAAGACCAGGTCGCCGAAAACTCCCCGCACCTCTGCGGCAACCTGTTGCGCGAGGTTGGTTCGCTCATCGTACATCGTGAGCAGGACACCGTCGATGGTGAGCCCTGGGTTGAGATAGCGACGCACCTCATCCACGGTGGCCATCAACATGGACACCCCCTCCATCGCGAAATACTCACATTGGATCGGCACCAGCAGTCCATCAGCCGCTGCAAGCGCGTTGAGCGTCAACAGACCGAGGGACGGTGGGCAGTCGACGAGCATGAACTCGTACGCCCCCAGTTCGTCTTCGGCCAGGGCATCCCGAAGTCGAAACTCCCTCCCCACCATACCCACCAACTCGACCTCGGCACCGGCGAGGTCCGGGGTAGCGGGCACGATTCCGAGGTGAGGAAATGCGGTGGGTCGCGCCGCTTCTTCGACAGTCGCGCCACCGATGATGACATCGTATGATGTTGGACCATCGCCACCATCACATCCCAGACCAGCGGTGCAGTTTGACTGAGGATCGAAATCGAGAAGGAGCGTCCGGCGTTCATAGGCGGCCAGGGTGGCGCCCAGACTAATGGCGGTCGTAGTCTTGCCCACACCACCCTTCTGGTTGGCGACTGCGACCACCCGTGCAGTCATTCAACACCACTCACGGGCCTCGTGACGAAAGCTGAAGAGAAATATGGGCTTAGTTTCACGTGAAACATGGTTGCATTCGTAGGAGCCGACCACGATCCAGGCCGGTTAGCGGGGAGCTTAGCACACGCCAATCGATCATCCCTCGAAGCCTGTCCTCGGCCTCCTCGGTGGTCCATAGCAAGATCGCCCCGTCCGCGGCCAACCGTGACCTCGCCCAGTCGAGAATATCTTGTTGATTTCCGACCGCGCGCACGGTCACGACGTTCCATGATCGGTCATTCTTCAGATCCTGGAAGCGCGCGCGTTCGGCCTCGGCATCGAGACCGAGCTCACGAATCACCAGCTTGAGAAAGACCCATCTCTTTTGTCGCGGCTCCAGAAGTACGCCTGAAAACCCTGGAGACGCCGCCAGCAATGGCACTCCCGGGAGCCCGGCGCCGCTGCCGATATCGACCAGGCGACCGTGATTGCCCATGAGGGGCGCCGCCGCCAACGAATCCAGAAGATGTCTGGTGACCAGCTCCTCCCGTCCGCTGTAGCACACCAGGTTATGGCGTCGAGACCATTTTTCGAGGAGCTCGGCATAGCACACGAGCCGGTCGAGGGTCGCTCCGCCGCAGTGGGGTGCGAGGAGATCACGAAAGCTTTGCCTGTTGCTCATTTCGTGTCTCGGTGTCGGGCCACACACCCGGCCAGGACGGCAAGCGCCGCCGGAGTGATACCCGGCAGTCGCTCTGCATCGGCCAGGGTCCGCGGGCGTTCTCGAACGAGCGCTTCCGCAGCCTCGCGCGTTAACCCGGACAAGGCCACCGGATCGAGGTCTGGCGGGATTCGAATATGACGCAACCGGCGAAGACGCTCGCGCTCCCGCTCGTGACGCGAGAGATAGCCGTCGTAGCGAAGATGACCGACAACGATCCGCCAATCCTCCTTGCTCAAACCCCGCAGCATGGGCAGGGCCGCCGCCACCCGCCGCAGATCAACATCATGGCGGCGGAGAATCCGCGCCCACGTGGTCGGGGCTGAAAAATCAATCCCTGCCGTTTCCCGCACCATCCGGCGGGTCAGGGTGTCGGGGTTGAGGCGGGTCGCCGCCAGTTCGGTGGTCGTTCGGCGCCGGCGGCGCCAGCGCTCACGTTCCACGTGAAACGCCGCCTCCCGCACCAGCCCCAGGCGTCGCCCGACGCCCATCAGACGTTCTCGGGCCGAATCTACGCCGAGAACCAGGCGGTGCTCCGCTCTTGACGTGAACATTCGGTAGGGCTCACGGTGTTCGCGTCCACAGATGTCGTCCACCAACACCCCGAGGTAGGCATCCTCTGGGTTCGGCACGTACTCGCGCTCACCCCGTAATCGGCTCGCAGCGTTGATTCCCGCGAGAATTCCCAGAGCCGCCGCCTCTTCATAGCCGGATGTCCCGAGGAGTTGACCGGCAAGATACAGCCCTTGAACCTCTCTACTCTGGAGGTCCCGCCCGATCTGACGGGGCGCCACCACATCGTATTCCACCGCATAGCCGTACTGAAGAAACACCGCGCGTTCGAGACCCGGGACGCTGTGTACTACCCGCTCCTGAATATCTTCGGGAAGGCTGGTCGCGAGGCCGTTGACGTAAATGCGTTCACTTTCGATTCCCTCGGGTTCGAGGAAAATAGTGTGCCGGTCATGGTGCGGGAATCTCACCACCTTGTCCTCGATTGAGGGGCAGTACCGGGGACCGATTCCGTCGATCACACCGGAAAAAAGCGGCGAGCGGTCGAGGTTTTCTCCAATAATCTCCTGCACCTCGGGGGGGGTGTGCGTCATCCAACACGAACAACGGTTGCGAACCGACCGCGTCCGCCAGGAAAAGGGGCGTGGATCAGGGTCGCCCTCCTGTGGCTCGAGGCGCGACAGGTCGAGGCTCGATCGCGCGAGCCGTGGCGGGGTGCCGGTCTTGAAGCGGCGGAGTTCAAAACCAAGATCGCCCAATGAGGCGCCGAGTTTCGTGCTCGCCCGTTCACCGAGACGGCCTCCCGGTCGGCAATCGTCTCCGGTATGGAGCAAACCCCCGAGGAAAGTGCCGGTGGTGAGAATGACCGCACCAGCTTCGATTCGCTCCCCGCCACCAAGCTCGACGCCACAGGCCCGACCGCTGGCGACCCGCAACTCTGTGACCTCTTCCTCCACCAAGGTCACACCCCGAAGGCGCTCCATCACCCGCAGCAAGAGGTGCGCATAGGCCTCCTTGTCGCACTGGGCGCGTGGGCCCCACACTGCCGGCCCGCGTGATTGGTTGAGCATCTTGAACTGAATCCCCGTGCGATCGGCCGCCCAGCCCTGGAGCCCGCCGAGGGCATCGACCTCGGCCACCAGGTGCCCCTTGCCGATGCCGCCAATGGCGGGATTACACGGCATCTGGCCCACGGTGTGCCGGTGGAGGGTCACAAGAACGACAGATGCTCCCATACGGGCCGCGGCGGCCGCCGCCTCGCAACCGGCATGACCACCTCCCACCACGACCAGATCGGTGTTCACAGTAGCTCCTACTTTCCGATACAGAATCTGCTGTAGATCACGTCCAAGACGTCTTCCGGTCCGACATCGCCAGTCATCTCTTCGACCGCCCGCACCGCCCACTTCACCCGCTCCGCCGCAACTTCCGGACAACCCAGATCGCAGCCCTCGAGCTCGGCGGCCGCAGCCAGCAACGCCTCCCGGTGCCGGGCAGCAATGGCCACCGCACCTCCGAGATCCGGAATCTCACCCTCGACCACTCTCACCAACCGGGACCGCAGCTCAACCAACCCCTCTCCGGTGTGACACGACATCCGAAGCCACCCGTCGCCACCCCCATCATCATCACCGAAATCGGCTTTCGAGCGAATGCGAATCACCGCCGCCGTTGTGGACGGCAGGCGGGGCGATTCTCCTCCGTCGTCATCCAGCGCCCACAAAAGGATCACGACATCGGCGGTCTCCGCCGCCCGTAGAGCCCTCCGATGCCCCTCGACCTCCACCGCGTCACCTTCAGATCGCACGCCCGCCGTGTCTTGAATGACCGTCCGCACACCATTGAGGTCAAACTCGGCCTCAATCACGTCGCGGGTTGTGCCGGGATGGGGCGATACAATCGCTCTCTCGCTTCCGCATAAATAATTGAATAGAGTTGACTTGCCGGCATTTGGCGGGCCGAGGATCACGACCCGCGCACCGTCGCGAATTCGTTCGCCGGCCCGCGCCGTCGCCAGCAATCCCTCCACTCGATCTCGGCACGAAGCAAGGCGGGTTTCGATCTCCACCGCCGGCACCTCAACCCCCTGTGCTTCAAAGTCCAATGATGCCTCGAGCGTCGCCACGAGCTCTATGAAGGAGGCCCGCATCTCGGCAAAGGCCACCGATAACGCCCCCGAGAGCTGTCGTTGAGCGTTGCGAAGCTGCCAGGCGGTGTCTGCGTCGATAAGATCGTGAACGGCCTCGGCCTGGATGAGATCAAGTTTGCCGTTGGCGACTGCCCGCCGTGTGAACTCTCCCGGTTTGGCGCGGCGGGCCCCTGCGGTCACGAACGACTCGATGACCTCCGCGAGGAGGTACGCAGACCCATGGATGGTGACCTCGAGCATGTCTTCGCCGGTGTAGGACCGGGGCGCCGGATAGGAAACGGCAATCGCTCGATCCAAAACCTCACACTCAGAGTTAAGCACTGCGGTCAGGGTCGCCCGCCAGCCGTCTTTGAATGAAACGTCGGGACATACCCGCCGGCTCAGATCTTCTGCGGATCGGCCACTGACCCGAATCACCGCCAACGCCCCACGCCCCGGAGGCGTGGCGCACGCGACGATAGTTTCAGCGCCGCCGGCGAGGGCGGATGACAATCCTCTTGAGGAAGCCGTCGCCATCAGATTCGGTCTCCACGCCAGGATCATCGGCTAGGGCGAGATGGATTTCCCGCCGCGCGGCAGGCGTCAACGGCCCCAGAATTACCGGCGCCCCCCGCCGTATGGCCTCGTCCGCCGCATTCTCGGCACGCGCCTGTAGTTCTATCGCGCGTCTCTCTTTGAACCCGTCACTGTCAAGGTGAATTGGGATGTGATCCGTCAGCCGGCGGTTCAGCACCCGGTTGCACAGGTACTGCAGTGCGTCGAGACCCCTGCCCCCGGAGGACGTGAAATACTGCAGGTCCCGACCCTCCAATTCGCCCTCGAGCGCGTCCTCTTCGGCCGCGAGACGGACAGTAATGTCAAGTTCGCCCGCTCGAAATGTCTCAGCCAGAAAGAGGCCGAGCACGGCCACCGGATCCACCCGGGCTTCGACGACGACCCTTTCGACACCATCCTCGACCACGTCGTAGTGGAGCTCCTCGAGGCGCGCGTTGAGACCGGAGCTGGCCGCGCTCAGTGCGTCGTCGAGGCTGGCGCCATCAAAGCTCTTGCTCCTGGTCATTTCTTCCCATCCTTTTTTTGTTTCCCGCCGCCACGTTTGCGCTCACCGACCATGTGGAGGGTAATCTCCTGTTGAATGATGGTGATGATGTTGTTGGTGAGCCAGTACAAGACCAGACCCGATGGAAACTGGAGAAACATGATGCCAAAAATCAGCGGCATCATCCTCATCAACCGCTGCTGCTGTGGATCACCCGCTTGCGGCGCGAGACGTTGTTGCAGCCACATCGTTGCGGTCATCAGTATCGGCGTCACGTAGTACGGATCCTTCGCCGAAAGATCGGTTATCCACAACATGAACGGCGCGTGGCGGAGTTCAATGGCCTTCAAAAACAGCTGGTACAAGGCGAACAGTAACGGCATCTGGACCAGCATAGGCAAGCAACCCGCCATTGGGTTCACACCTTCCACCTTATAAAGGGCCATCATCTCCTGGTTCATCTTGGCCTTGGCCTGAGGGTCGGTCTTTTTCTTCTTGTACTTCGCCTGGATCTCCTTGACCTTGGGCTGGACCTTGGCCATCTTGCGCATCGACACCGTCGACGTGTGCATGAGGGGGAAGAGCACGATCCGAATGCCGAGCGTCAGGAGGATGATGGCGACACCCCAGTTGCCGACCACGCCGTAGATCCATTGCAATACGTGGAGAAAAAACACCGCAATCGGAGTCAGAAATGCCCCAAAAGTGAGGGTTTTCTCGACACCATAGCCGATCTCATGGAGCAGGCCGTACTCCTTGGGCACGCCCAATAGCTGTCCGTGCAGCTCGCCACCCGCCGGCACGACCGCGATCCGTAGCACGCGCATTATTTCTTCGTCGCCGATCCCATACTCAAGGGGCTCGATGGTGACCCCAAAAAACCCGTCCCGGGGACGAAAAACATCGAGGAAATAGCCGTCCTCAAATCCAGCATAGTTCAGGGATTGTGGCGTTAAGACCCTTTCTTCCTTGACCTTGCCTCGCTTATATCGGGTCAGTTCGCCGTCGGCGAGTACTATCCCCTCACCCCACAGCGCGAGCCGGCTGTCCCGTTCGCGTTCACTGAGGTCCCTCATCCCGGTACCGATGCTGATCGGGGCCCCGACCATATTCCCCGATGTCTCGATCTCCACGTCGAGGCCATAGCCAAGCCTGGAAAGCGAGATTCGTTTGGTGACGGCGTTGCCACGACCATCCGACCAACGAAAGACCACGCCGTCGGCGGTCTCGTCCACCACATAGAGCGCCTCGTCAATACCATCAGCTGTAATCAATTGCAGTGGCCGCGTGGCCTCGGGCAAGGGTACGGTCTGAATCAGCTCCAGCGGTTGGCCTTCATCATTGTCATATCCGAGGAGACGGTACGAAGACACCGCGGCGCCGCGATTTGTGAGCACCACAGCGATCTGCTCATTGTTGAGCTCGATCTCCTGCTCAGCGAGAGAGATGCTGACCTCGTTGGTTGGTGGCGCGGCCGGCATCTCTGCTGTAGCGGCCGGTATTTCAGGGGTAACTGCGGACGACGTCTCGTCACCGGTCGCAGGGGCGGGTTTTTCGGCCGGTACGGCCTCTGTAGGAGCGGTACCGGACACGGCTGGCGGTTGCCTCTCCGGTGGTGGAAAGATAACCGACCACGCGAGCAGGATCGCTGCTGAAAGGACGAATGCCAGGAGTAGTCGTTTCTCCATAAGACCCGATGATCCTCGCTTTTCACTCTCTCGGCGCCGGCACTCCACCGCCGAGGTCATTGGTGGTTAGCCGACGTCCTTGTTCCAGACAGCTCATGAAATCCTTTTCGAGCTCCGCCCAGGGTGCTGTTGCGCTGCTTCGCCTGGCGTTTGCGACGATGTCACACCACGGCGCCGCACCGTCAAGCAGGCGGAGGCGATAGAGCTCCCGCAACCGCCGTTTTGCTCGGTTGCGCACAACCGCTCCCCCCATTTTCCGTGTCGCGGTGACGCCGAATCGTCCCCCATGCTCCCGGGATTTCAAGAAAAACAGTACAACGTGTCTGCCGATAACCCGAACGCCGTGTTTGTACACCTTTAGGTAGTCGGCCCTTCGTTTGAGTCGCGCCGAAGCCGGAAATCCCAGCCGTCGTTCAGACGGCAATCCGCTTGCGACCTTTGCGCCGGCGCGCCTGCAGGACCTTGCGACCACTCTTGGTGCGCATACGGATTCGAAACCCGTGGGTCTTCCTGCGCTTCCGGTTGTTGGGCTGAAAAGTTCTTTTCATGATCGTCTCTCTTCCCCAAGTATCGGGCGCGCAACGATATCGCAGGTTGGTGTGGGTGTCAAGAACAGGCGTCTTGGTCCATATTATGTTAGCGTACTGCGATGGATCATTGGCATCACCTGCAGCCCCATCTTCGACAGATGCTGGGTGATGAGGAATATTCAACGTGGATCGCACCTCTTGCGGTCCTTGAAAACACTGATGCCGTCCTCACGTTAACCACCGACAACCTGATTGTCAGCGATTGGGTTCGCGATCATCTCCTGCGCGATATCGAGACCGTCGCGCGGAGTCACTTCGGATCGGCTTTCAGGGTGTTGATCAACCCCAGGGAGGGGTCGGAGAGCCCACCCGCCATTGTCAACGCTCCCGCTACAAGCGATATGGCAACCCATCCATTCAATCCTGGTTTCACTTTCGAGCGGTTCGTTGTCGGATCGTCAAACCAGTTTGCGGCCGCCGCGGCCGAGGCGGTCGCTGACCGCCCAGGAAAGGCCTATAACCCTCTCTACCTCTATGGAGGATCAGGCCTCGGAAAAACCCATCTTCTCCACGCCATCGCCAACCGCCTCAAAGAGGGTTCTTTGCGCGTGGTCTACATGACCACGGAACAATTCGTCAACGAATTGATCAACTGTATCAGGCGCAAACAGATGGATGCCTTTCGCCAGACCTTTCGCGGCGTCGACCTCCTGCTCCTCGATGACATCCAGTTTATCGCCGGTAAGGAGCGAACCCAAGAGGAATTTTTCCACACGTTCAACACCCTCCAGTCGACCGGTCGTCAGGTC